>Ga0209347_1001514_pt1 | contig 37050 bp, 36 predicted proteins | sample AutmiccommuBRH23_FD_187382 | JGI IMG/M metagenome (GOLD analysis project Ga0209347, IMG submission 187382) | Deep subsurface microbial communities from Mt. Terri, Switzerland - Autotrophic microbial communities BRH/23 (SPAdes) (version 2) | ecosystem: Environmental > Aquatic > Deep subsurface >...
TGGAACCTGGCATTATGCTATTTCTATTCAAACGATATTATTCCCATTTGTTGGATTTTCTATAAAATCGCATATTTTATTTACTTCCGATGGGTTTAAAATCATTGATGATGATAAAAAATTGCATAGTTATAGAAGACGTAAAGGGAAGCGATTTTTTAATGAACAATGGAGAGATTTACAATTGGCTTTTTTGCAACAGCTAAAAGATAAGGACGGAGATATAAAAATAAAGGTTTCATTAGATGATCAAATCTTGAAAATGAAAGAATGGCCGGAAACCTTTTGGAGTGAAGTAGGATATATTGATCCTGATTATAAAATGGATATAGACAAAATAGAAGATTATTATGAAGAACCGTTAGAAGACACCACCGATGATTGAACCTATTTTAAAATACATAAATGAGCCTTTTCTAACCTTTGGGAGCGGGCAAAATGCCGTTGACCCCAGAGATGGGTTAATGCTGTTTGGTCCATTTGATCAAAAAAAAATTAAAGGAGCGAAAAATATAGGGGTTATTGGGCCTCAAAAACTGAGAGAAAAAATGATTGACTATCTGAAAAATATACATTCTCCAATGACCAATTCAGATAGAAGCATTGCTCGTCCCAATTTCCCCGGTTTAGAAACAGTTTTTGGTATATCTGTCAATTTCGACAATGTCATTCAAATTGATGTGAAAGAAAGTAATATCAGCAAATATTTAAAATATACGGATTCTCACCAACGTGTTCATAATTGGGTTAATCTGTATGTAGATCCACTAATTCAATATACAGAGGAAGAAGAAATGCCAGCGGACGTCTGGTTTATTGTTATACCTGAAGAGATATATAAATTTGGCCGACCAAATTCTAAAATTCCCAAAGCAGAGGATAATATTAATATCGGGCTGAAAAAGCAGGAGCGTAATTCAGACCAGCTGGACCTATTCTTTCAAGAAGAAAATGATCTTTTACGCGAAGCATACGAATTTGAAGTGAATTTTCATAATCAACTAAAAGCTAAAATTCTGTCTTCTAAAATTGTAACACAAATAATTAGGGAAAGTAAAATTGCTTATGAAGATATTTTTAATCCAAAACAGATCGAAGAAGAAAGAAAATTTGATACTGCAAAAGCTTGGAATATTTCCAATAGCCTTTACTATAAGTTAGGAGGGCTTCCATGGAAATTAGGCGAGATTAGAGATGGTGTTTGTTATTTAGGATTGGTTTATAAAAAAACTGAAGCTGATACAAACAATGAGAATGCTTGCTGTGCCGCACAAATGTTTTTAGATTCTGGAGATGGCATGGTTTTCAGAGGTAATATTGGTCCCTGGTGGAATCCTAAAACAGGAGAGTTTCACTTATCCGAGAAGGATGCATTTGAGATTATATCTCAATCATTAGAAGCCTATCACTCCAGGTTTGGAAATTATCCTAAAGAGATTTTTGTACATGCAAAAACATATTTCGATGATATCGAATGGACCGGATTTGAAGAAGCTGTTGCTGAAAAATCAAAAATAATTGGAATTAGAATAAGAGAAAATAACACATTTAAGCTTTATCGACAATTCCAATACTGCGTACCAAGGGGAACTATGCTTCAATATGACGAAAAGAAAACTTTCCTCTGGACAAAAGGTTTTATACCCAGATTTAAAACGCAAATCGGATTGGAAACACCAAATCCCATTGATATTGCAATAACGAGGGGAGAGGCAGATATAGATGTCGTCAGTAGAGATATATTAAGTCTGACTAAACTAAATTATAATGCATGCATATATGGGGATGGAGTTCCTGTTACGTTGAAATTTGCAGATTCAATTGGTGAAATCTTAACTGCAGGGAAAGATATTAAAACAGGGGTCTTACCTTTTAAACACTATATTTAAAAACAGTAATACAACATCACATCAACGCCACAAACCACCACCACAGTTCCTTAGGCTGCCGTCATCTACATATCTCTTTATTTGTCATATAGTTACGCATAAATTCGTCCATGCATCAATAGTGGTGCAACAACTAAAACATTCGTAAAATGGACGAAAAAATCAGTAACGACGACAAAAAAGTATTACTCGTCAAAGACGTAAATGATGGCAAAGTTAAAGCCGTTACCGGTATGGATGAGAAAGGCAATATCCAGACCGAGGAACCTTCAACAAAAAACCAAAGCAACCTTTTTGCGGTGAACACAAACGAGCCCATGCTGGAGGCGTTCTTCAAAAAGATGGTGGAACAAGCGCAGCAGCCCTCACACACGGGATTTTTCCTGATGACAGAAAAAATGCTGGATAAACTTGTCAAAATCGACCTCGACCCTCACGAACTGGAACTACACCGTGTAAATCCGGTAGAGTATCTTGAAAAGGTACAGAAACAGAACGCGCAACAAACACAGGGTGGCGGTGATGAAACTACTCAAAGTACTTTTCAGCCGATGGATGTCAGTAAAATAGACCGGCAGGAACTCCAAAAATACGGAATCAACGCTGCCGATTTGGAACCTCATCTCAAAGCCATGTCTTACGGGCACAAATCGCCTCAAATGATTCCTTTAAACCCGGAATTGGAACCAGGTATCCGAGTTCCTACCAAAGGACGTGTATCGTTGGAAGAGCAAGCCGACGGTTCGCTCAAAATCATACCGCATTACTGGCAGGAGAAGCCTAACCTGGATGCACCTTTTCACGGCGTACTTCTCAATGAGCAGGATAAGGAAAACCTGCGGCAATCATTGAATGCAGGCAGGGTGATTGAACTGGAACCTTCGCCCGGACAGAAAATTCCGGCATTCATTTCACTCGACCGACTTACCAACAAACTCGAAGCTCTGCCCGTGGAGAACATCTCCATTCCCAATAAAATAAAGGGGGCAGACCTTTCTGAAGGCCAGCAAAACAGGCTCGGAGCAGGAGAAAAAGTGCTGGTAGAGAAAATGGTTTCCCGCACAGACCGATTCTTTGACGGGTATATTCAAATCAATGCTTCGGACAAAAAGTTTGATTTTTCGTATGAAGGGCTCGACCGTAACCGCTATGCAAAAGAGAATAAGGAAGTCCGCCACCAGCAGAAAGAAAATGCACCGGAAGGGGAATCCGAAAAACAAAAACAACTCTTTATCCCACAAAAACTGCTTGGCGTTGAACTCACTGAAAAACAACAGGAATACCTTAAAGCAGGCCAGGCCACTTACATCAGGGGGATGCTGAAAGACGACAAAGGGGAACCATTCAATGCATGGGTAAAACCTAATCCTGAAAAAATGAAATTCGATTTTTTCAAATGGAATCCTGATAAAGCTAAAAAGCAGGGGGCAGAAGTGAAACCTGCAGAAGAAAGTAAAACGCAGGTTGCCGTCAACAACGATGGCAAAACCAATGAAGCGACCAAGAATGTAAAAGAGCCACTAAAACAGGGGCAGCAAAAGCCTACGGAAAACCAGTTTAAGCAAGAAGCACGCAGGCCTGCTGCAAAGAAAAGTGGTCTCAAAATCTGAGTTCTGTTTTAAACAGTTCCGGATGAAATAACAGAAGACAAGTTCAACCGGGAATGGTTATATTTACCACTGAATATACCGCTGCTTTCTTCAATAGGCATAACTTTTCTTTGTTTATTGTTTGTAGTGACGGATATTTTAGTGGTGCGCTCCGGGTGGGAACCCGGGGCGCTTTTGCCTGATATACCTTCCTTTTTTCAACCACTAAATATCCGTATCATGAAAAACACAAAAAATAAAACCGGACAGGAATTGTCCTATTACGGGTTCTCCCTCCTTTCTTACGTCAAAGAAAACCACCCCGAACGCACTGCAGACACAACTTTTATAAAAGAACGTGCAGATGCCGCGGCAGAAACATACAGCAATGCGGTTAAAAACGGGCAGACACACATTGAAGCCGAAGAACTGGCTTCTGAAGTACTTTACCAGGGCCTGCATTTTTCCGCTTACAACACCCTTGTTCACATTCTTTGGAACGAGTTTTCAGGAGAAATACCTGAGGAAAGGGCAAAGGAGATTGCGCTTCAAATGTTAACTCAATGCAGTGAAGTGCTGGATAAATATACCCTTACGGATGATTTTGAAAGCACATCGCAATACGATGAATTATATACCGAACTGACGGGAACCGTCGAAATACTGCTCGAAGATGGCTTACAATAGAAAGACACACCTGCGGGCAAACATCGATGCGATAAGAACAGCATTTACCCTTGAACGGGAGAACAGGCAGGCAACAGCCGGGGAAAGGGAAATACTCGCCCGGTATTCCGGGTTTGGTGCTATTAAGGAAATCCTCAACCCTCTGCCAACTAATGGTTCAGCCAATTCCCTGATAAATGAGCTACACGATGTTTTACGGGAAAATACCCGCGATGAGAAAGAATACAAACGTTGTTTCGATGGCCTGAAGAACTCCATACTTACGGCATTCTATACTCCGCCTGAAGTAGTAAGTGCTTTGGCTGTGGCACTCAGTGACAGTGGGATTAAGCCATCCCGCCTGCTTGACCCAAGCGCCGGGACAGGTGTATTTGCAAAGGCTTTTAGACAGCTTTCTCCCCATGTGGAAGTAACCTGTTTTGAGAAAGACCCGATTACCGGGATTGTACTCAAACACCTTCATCCTGAAGACAAAGTAAGGGTGCAGGGTTTTGAGAATATCGAAAAAAAGTATGCCGGTTATTACGATGTTGCAGCAAGTAATATCCCCTTTGGCGATGTGGCGGTGTTCGACCCGGCTTTACTCTCCGACAGCGACCCGGCAAAAAAGATTGCCTCACGCTCCATCCACAATTACTTTTTTCTGAAATCGGTGGATATGGTACGTCCGGGAGGATTGGTAGCTTTCATTACATCGCAGGGAGTACTGAATGCGCCGGCAAATCGTCCGGTACGGGAATACCTGATGTCCAATTGTGAGCCAGTTTCAGTTATTCGCCTACCCAACAACCTGTTTTCAGAATATGCTGGAACAGAGGTTGGCAGCGACCTGATAGTCCTTCAAAAACGGGAACAAAAAGACCTGTCCGTTTCTACTCCCATAAAACAGGCATTTATTGAATCACGCACCTTGTCCAATGGGATAACGGTCAACAACAGTTTTAAAACCTTCGCCAGGGTGGTCCACACCGATGCCAAAGTTGATACCGACCCATACGGCAAATCGGCAATGGTGTTCACCCATAAAGACGGCATTGAAGGAATTGCCAAAGACCTGCGGCAAATGCTGAAAGAAGATTTCTCCCAACATTTGGATTTGCAGCGTTATCAATCCCATGCACAGGACACACCGGAACAACAGGCAGCGGCTACCGTAAAAATCAAACCGGCGCTTGAATCAAATTTCAATGAACTCGATCCATTTTGGCAAGCTATCGAGGATAATTGGTTCCCCAACGATAATCAAACCGGAGCGGTAAAACCTACGATAGAAAATAAACCCGAACCACCTAAACAACAACCGATATATTCAGAGCAGGGTACGCTTTTCAATGTGAACGATAGGGTCATTCAGAAAGAACCGGCTAACGGGGTGAAATCCCGGCAAGCTGTTACGCAGGAACCGTTAATCAGTTTGTACGATTTGTTTGGCATTTCAGAAGAAGAGAGAAACGGGCAGAAACGTTCCAACCGGAGAAGGAACCAACAGCCCCAAAAACAGGAGCAGCAGGAAATTCCTTTTATGGAATGGCGGGAGCGGTTGCATTATGAGGGAATGCAGAAGAGAAAGCAATTGGAAAAAGAATCCTCTAAAAACAGGAAAATACATTCAGTAAACGGTATCAGGGAAAAAGAACAGTCGGAGAACTTAAAAAGAGAACAGGAACTGCGCGAACGTGAGGAAGCAATGAAACCTGTGCCATTCAAAACTGAGTTGTTATCCCATTACCGGGAAGGCTCACTGGTATCAGACCAGAGCAACCGTATCGGCTATTTAAGGGATATTGAAGGTTTGCAACCCATGTTCCACCCTTTGGATATTAACAGCACCCAAAAGCAGAAAGTATCCTTATATATCGAAATACGCGACACTTATCATCACCTATACCGTAACGAAGCCGAACGGCTGGAAGCCAACCCTGCCCTTCGCGAAATGCTGAACCAACTGTACGATAATTTTTCCTTTCGGTTCGGGCTGCTTAACGACAAGAAGAACCTTGACCTGATTAAAATGGATGCAAGGGGAATGGAAATCTTGTCGCTGGAACGTTACATCGACGGAAAAGCGGTAAAAGCCGATATTTTCAACCGTCCTGTAACATTCAATCCAAACGAGCTTACATCGGTCGATACACCACACGAGGCGTTAGCCGCTTCGCTTGATAAATATGGTGGGATAAATCTGGATTATATGGCATCGCTAACCGGAAACACTGCCGACAACTTGAAGGAAGATCTGAAAGGGACAATTTATTTCAATCCAGTGACCGGCGGGTACGAGGTGGCTGATAAGTTTATCTCGGGCAATGTCATTTCCAAAGCAGATGAAGCCGAACGTTTCCTGGAACATAATCCCGGACACCGCGAAGCGCAAGAATCGTTACACGCCCTACTGGAAGCCACCCCAAAACCTATTGCTTTCGACGACCTCGATTTTAATTTTGGTGAACGCTGGATTCCTACTGGTATCTATAACAAATATGCTTCGCACCTTTTCGATACTGAAGTGAACATCCATTATGCTTCCAGCCGTGATGAGTTCAGCATCCAGTCTGATTATTCGAATGTAAAGATTACCGACCAGTATGCTGTAAAATCACAAAGCCGAACCTATAACGGGCTCGCCCTGATGAAGCACGCTTTACAAAATACTTCGCCAAACATTACAAAAACAATCTTAGTGGATGGTGAAGAAGTAAAAGTTCGAGACGGGGAAACCATCCAATTGGCCAACACCCGCATTGATGAAATGCGTAACGGTTTCTCCGGCTGGCTCCGGGAACAGTCGCCGGAATTTAAAGACCGGCTTGCGGGTTTGTACAACCGCACTTTCAATTGTTTTGTCCGCCCGGCCTATGACGGTTCGCATCAAAGTTTTCCGGGACTTGACCTGAAAGGGCTGGGAATTGACAGCCTTTACCAAAGTCAGAAAGATGCCATCTGGATGGACAAACTCAACGGAGGTGGTATTTGCGACCACGAGGTCGGTGGTGGTAAAACGCTCATTATGTGTTGCGGCGCTTATGAAAAGAAACGCCTAGGACTGGTCAACAAACCGATGATTACAGGGTTGAAAGCGAACATCCATGAGATTGCCAAAACATTCTGTACAGCTTATCCCAATGCTCGTGTCCTGTATCCGGGCAAAGAGGATTTTACGCCCAAAAACCGGCAACGGATTTTCAACGAGATTAAAAACAACAACTGGGATGCTGTAATCCTCACGCATGAACAGTTTGGTATGATCCCGCAGTCGCCTGAAATACAACGTGATATTTTACAGGCGGAACTCGACAGCGTGGAGGAAAACCTCGAAGTCCTCAAACGGCAGGGCAAAGAAGTTTCGCGTGCTATGCTGAAAGGTTGTGTGAAACGTAAACTGAACCTGGAAGCCAAGCTGAAACAGATTACTTACAACATTGAAAACCGGAAGGATGATGCAGTGGATTTTCGACTGATGGGGATAGACCACTTATATGTGGATGAATCGCATAAATTCAAGAACTTGACCTTCAACACTCGGCACGACCGGGTAGCCGGTCTGGGCAATCCCGAAGGCAGTCAGCGGGCATTGAATATGCTCTTTGCTCTTCGCACCATACAGGAACGCAATGGCAGGGATTTGGGGGCCACCTTTCTTTCAGGTACCACCATTTCTAACTCCTTAACGGAATTGTACCTGCTGTTTAAATATCTTCGTCCAAAGGAACTGGAACGACAGAACATTAAAACATTTGATGCATGGGCAGCTATTTTTGCAAAGAAAAGCATCGACTACGAATTTTCTGTAACTAATGAAATCGTTCAAAAAGAACGTTTTCGGTACTTTATAAAAGTGCCGGAACTGGCGCAGTTCTATGCCGAGATTACCGACTACCGAACGGCTGCCGATATTGGCATTGACCGACCTAAGAAAAATGAAATCCTGCATAACATTCCACCGACACCGGACCAGGTTGATTTTATAAACCGGTTGGTTCAGTTTGCAAAAACAGGTGATGCAACATTGTTGTACCGCGCCCCCCTGAATGAGCGGGAAGAAAAGGCAAAGATGCTGATTGCAACCGATTATGCCCGAAAAATGTCGCTGGATATGCGTATGGTTGATTCCCGCTTTGACGACCATATCGACAACAAGGCAAGCCACTGTGCCCGGATGATTGACGGTTATTACAGAAAGTACAACGGACATAAGGGAACGCAGTTTGTGTTCAGTGACCTGGGAACCTACAAACCGGGAGAATGGAATGCTTACAGCGAAATTAAACGTAAACTGGTGGAAAACCACGGCATTCCGGCACACGAAATACGTTTTATCCAGGAAGCAAGAACAGAAAAAGCCCGGAAGCTGATGATAGCCGATATGAACAACGGGAGAATACGGGTGATGTTTGGCTCTACTGAAATGCTGGGAACCGGGGTAAACGCGCAGAAACGTGCAGTAGCTGTCCATCACCTGGACTGCCCGTGGCGTCCGTCGGATTTGGAACAGCGCGATGGAAGGGCGATACGAAAGGGCAATGAGATAGCCAAAACAGTTGCAGGAAACCAGGTCGATGTTATTCTTTATACCGTGGAAAAATCATTGGATGCTTATAAATTTGGCCTGCTGCATAACAAACAGCTTTTTATACGCCAGTTAAAAAACAACAACCTGGGATGCCGTACCATTGACGAAGGGGCAATGGACGAAAAAAACGGCATGAACTTTTCAGAGTATGTGGCCATTTTATCGGGCAATACGGAACTGCTGGAAAAAGCAAGGCTGGAAAAGAAAATAGCGGCATTGGAAAGCGAACGCCAGGCATTTGTCCGGGGAAAGTCATCGAGCCGGTACAAGCTGGAGAATATTACACAAACGGTTGAAAGGAATAAAGGACTGATTGAACGTGTTTCCAAGGATGTGGGGAACTTCAAATCCCGGGTTCAAACCAATGAAGACGGTTCCTACCGTAACCCGGTACAATTGGACGGCGTTACCGGAAGCGATTTCAAGGCAATTGGCAAAAAGTTGAATGAAATTGCGAGTACAGCCAAAACACATGGAGAACATGTGCCGATTGGAAGTTTGTATGGCTTCTCACTTTACGTGAAAAGTGAAACGACAAATAAAGACGGACTTGATTTTATACAAAACCGCTTCTCTGTCTGTGGCGATGGAGAAATATTTTATCAATACAACAACGGGCAGATGGCCGTTGACCCAAAGCTTGCTTCACAAAATTTTCTTCATGCTTTAGTGGAAAATATGCCACGTCTGTTAGAACGTTATAAAACGGATAACGAAAAACTGTCAAAAGATATTCCAGTGCTCAAAGAAGTGGTGGAAAGTACATGGCGAAGGGAACCTGAATTGGTTGAATTAAAATCGGAACTGTTAAAACTGGAACGGCAAATTCAGCAGTCGTTAAAGTCAACAGGTGAAACAGAAGGACAAATTTTTATTCCGGCTAATGAAACTGTAAGCAAACAGCTACTTCCACCTGAAAAGAATAACCCTGAAAAGTCAACTAAAGTACCGGTACATTTACAGAAAATTGCTGAAGCTTCAGACGGGAAAATAATTGTCGCCGGTATTGGTTATTCGGCGAAACGGGATAATCCCATCGTTTCTAAAAGTTTGAAAGTATAGCATAGAACGAAAAGAGCCGGTTATCTGTAATTGATACCGGCACTTTTCTTTTTATCTCCATATCCGCATCGTTAACAACGAAGCGGATAAAGCAAAAACAAATAACTCATTTTTTATCTTTTCGTTTACGCCGTGTATGAAAACGACTGAAATGGGTTTCAATAAATTTCATGACATCTGATTCTTTATAAAAAGTCTTATGATATATCATTTGATATGGGAGTTCTCCTAAAGAGCGGTAACGTTGCAATGTTCGTTTGCTAACGTTAAGCATTCTGCACACATCATAGTTATCCAGTAACTTTTCGCCATCAAATAAAGGAACTTCTTCCTCTGAATCATCAAGCTTGTTAACAACCTCGTCGAGCTTTGAATTTAAACGCTGCATCCAACTCTCAAAATATTCCTTATCAATAAACATTACAGTAAATCTTTGAATTACTGCAAAGCTACAGACGATTAACACGGCATATAAGGAAGTCGGTACTACCTTTTTGGGGGTTATTTATGACAGATTAATATTCAGCATCTTACATAGCCTTCCTAAGCAAAATAGCCACGAAATAAAAGGATAAATACTCGGTACAATCAATCATTTATTTTCTTCGCCCCATACGTTTGAGCAAAGCTTCCTTCAATTTATCTAAGAAAGGTGTAGGAATATTCCGAATTTTCATATCACTAAAAGCACGTGAAAGATTTTTATCAAGCTGAATATTAAAAACGTTTTGGATGTAATCGGACAGTTGTGTGAGAGGTACATCTCCAAATGTACTGTCACTATCCCATGAATAAAGTTGCTCCATTAGCTCTGTTTTAGTTCCTTTCCAGGTCAGTTTAATTGAGGGAAATCCCATAGGCAGAGCAATCATTCCATTGCTATTTAACCGTTCTATTTCCTGCATCAAATAGGCCTGTAGCATATCATTTGACAATATTTTTGCTACTTTGAAATCGCAGTTTGTTGAGAAATCAGGATCAAGTTCGTAATAAAAAGTTTCAAGATATTGTTCTGTATCTGTTTTACCTCGTAAAAAATACAAAGAATCTAAATGAGTAGCACCCGAACGGTAGTACCGGATAAAGTCAAGTCGTTTAATGTTGTAACTATTTATATCGTTTAATTCCTCGCTTAAGTATTCCTTTTGTTTATCAACACCTGCAGGGCGGTTCATTTCAATATTGTACAATTTTCTGTAATAAATAAGCCGATAACAGAATTTGGGTTTAATTTCCTTGAAAAAGGAGATTTCTTCTTCTTCATTTTTAAATTTATAGGAGGAGATAAATGTTTTCAACTGGTTGAATGCTTCCGCAAGTACATGAGAGGCCTCTAGCGATTTTTTCAGAATATTACTTTCTGATGATTCGATTTTCTCAATTAATTCATCAGTTTCCTTACGCAGTCTGGTGGTATATTCAAACATATTTTATTTGTGTGATTTAGAGAATATTAGTTTGATATGAAAGAACAGTTAACTTATCTATGTAACCACATTGAACTTTCAATTTTTTTCTTTTGCATCATTGATTTTTTATCCATTATCAAAAACTCATCTCGGCCCTAAAGAATATTCCGTTTTTATCGGCAAAACCACTGTTTATATAGGTTCCTCCTAACTGACGAACGTATTCCATTCGCAAAACCTTAAATATATTAGTCAGGCCAAATCCTATTTCAGCATAAGGTTTGCTCATTTTAGCAGTATAATAATGCGGCAGGTCGAAAACAGGATGATATGAATCGTTTAACATACCATAATGGCATTTAAACGATACCATTTCCCGTAATTTAAATCTTCTTATAACGGGCAAATGGTTCAAAACAATCCCTCCGCCAGTCCAGTCAAGATGCAAGTTTGTGTACAGGTTGTGAGCAAAAGTGGCAAAGTGCAAAAGATTATAGCCATACTTCGAGTATCCCAGCGACATGGAACCGACAGGAAGGTCAAGTAAATCATAGGGCGCATCTCCCAACAGGTAGCCGCCATTTACCATATAACGCATATTTATCATTCCCATATTCAACATGCCCGATGCAGACGCATGGACCTGTGCGTAAATGCCCAAATCATCATGTACGCTGCCTGGCAGACTTGTTTTGCCAACATCAAAACTAAAATTAATTACAGGCAACTGGGTCAGATAATAAACACGGGCGAAGTAGTACTTATCGTAATGTTGCCCGAATGCAAACCTCGTATTGAAAAGAATGCCATAATTCGAGTAATTCTCATATTCTGTGTTATTGCGAAGAAAATGAACATCAGGGGTTTGGGTGTTGTAAAGCCAGTATGGCTCTATTTCTATGCAAACATCGTTTTTAGTATTAAACTCAAGGTTCAGGCTTATGCTCTTTTCCCCTTTTAAATATGGATTCTCTTCCCTTGCCGTGAATATGGAAATGAAATTGGAATTGCCCCGTGTATTGGGATTCTTTTTAATAAAACGAAGGTATTTATCCTGCGACACTAAGGTATAGTCATCGGAATAAGAACCTCTTACAATAAATTTATCGGTTTCACCTGGTTGCCACGCAAAGTTTGCTCCATATTTAAACTCACCGCTTCGTGTGCCATAACCTATGAGCCCTCCTACAGTGAAGCGTTCCCATAATTCCGGCCCTGTACGCATGGGGATGGAAAACCGCTGCCCCTCGATGGCATTTGTCGTATAAATATCGAAAACAGGCCCAATCTGAATCTTCCCCAAATCAACATAGCTGGTCAGTACTATTCCGCCAATACCATCAATGCTTTTTATAAACGAGTTTTCCTTTAGTTTTTCTACGCGGACATAGGTTTCGTCGTTAAAATTATTGACCGATGAAAATTCGGGCCTGTTATTCCAGTTTCGGGGCTTTACTTCGTTCAACTCTGCAGAAGTAGAAAACTTAGTGTTCTTTGTTACCAACCAGTTCCCTTTTGAAACCTCGTTTATTCTCTGCGAACCGTAGCGTGAAACTGTATCTTTATTCAGGGATAAGGCGAGATTCAGGCTTATCTCCTGTTCATCATAAAACCACTCGTCTTTATCGTTACTTAAATAGTTGACTTTTGCCCTGAACCCATTTACAAAATTTATGTTTGCTTCTTTTTGTATGTAAGCATAAATATCAGTTAATGCAAAAGTACTATCCTGTACAGTAAACCTTCCTGTAAACAAAGGATTGTACTTATTTTTAGGTGAAAACGAAAAACTGTAATATTTCTTCCCGTTTATATTCGTACTGTCATTCAGGTAAAAATTATATTGAACCATTGCATTATTACTTAATGGCGAAACTATTCCCCTGTAAAGAATATTGATCTGATCCTTATAAAAATCGAGGTCAACAACTGCATGTAAAAGGATCATACTCTCAATAGTCTGGTTCAGTTTCGGAAATATCCCGTCAACCCGCCTGTAAACTAAGCTGTCGTTTCCGCTCCGGCTATTGCTTCCTTCTTCTGCAAGATATATCGGGCTAAAACGGATGTTCATACTATCAACCTGAACCGTTACTTCTTCCATGTTCGGGATAAACCTGTTGATTCGCGAGGTTGAATCAATTGCCAGATAAACGGCGGTTCGCTTGTAGGTTTTGAAAGCATCTACATTTTCAATGTTTTGCCGGTTCTCTTTTTTACGCTCCTGTATTTTCTGAAATAAAACTTTTGCCCTTGAAATTTCAGGCCTGACTGTTACCTCGCCCAATTGCAGGGTTTCTTCCGACAAGAATACAATAAGTGGATTTTCAGTAATATTTTTTGCCGGAATTTCTATTCGTTCGTACCCAACTGACGAAACACACAGCGTATCTTTCGGAGACAACTTCAACAGGAACATTCCGTTTATATCCGACATTGTTCCCCTGGTTGTTCCCTTAATCCAGATATTTGCATAAGGAATTGCTTCCTGTGATTTTTTATCTTTTATGGTGCCTGTTAATGCCTGTCCCATAGCCTCTACACCAAGTAAAGCAATAATGATAGTAAGTGCTGTTTTGTATAACATGGCTTAATCTTCCCGTTCCCTATTCTTTTAACAGCCAATAAAGTCCCTTTACCCCAATCCGTATATCGTCCAATTTAAAGAGTATGATTATCTTTTCGGTGTAAGCAATTATTCCCCAGATTACTACCAAATAATACATCCAGGGGTAGAAGCCAAAAACGAACAAAATAAAAAAGAAAATACTTTGGGCATAACCGGCTGATACTGCTGAATACAGGTGCAGTCCGGGAATTTTTCCGAAACGGGCAAAAGAAACAACATAACTTAATGCAAACACTCCGAGGAAGAGAAATAATATCCATGAGTGCGGTTGTATTTCGGACCATTTAAAAATGAAAAGGCCTAAAATAGCCATGGCATACGTACATATATCAGCCAGGTTATCGAGCGCGGCACCAAAATTGGTTTGCAGTTTAAATATCCGTGCAATACTTCCATCAATAGCATCGCTGACCAAACTTATGCACAAAAGAATTACAAACCAGTTCTCATGTCCGGTAAGTGCCATATAAAGAATAACCGGAAATACAAGAAGACGGTATAAACTAATAAAATTGGGAACGTTAACGATATTTTCGCCTTTTACTATTATCTGTTTCATTGTTTTTATGTTTAATTACATGATTATTTATAATGTAGTTTCAAACCTGCATTATCAGGTAACTTCGTGTTCCCGTTTCTTTTTCTTTTCCGAAAGGGTTTCGATAAAATACTCCATCATTTTAGCAATAGATTTATAATCGGGACCTGTTTCCGTATTTTTCAGAAACCTGTCTTTTTGCCGCGTATCAAATAACACGTCGATTGAAGCGTAACTTTCAGTAAACGACATTCCTGCAGAAATCATTCTTTCAATGGGGTTCATATCTTTTCGTTCCAGAGTTTTTACCGGGATAATTTGAATTGGCACCAACTGGTTCAGGGTATCGATAATAAAACTATTCTGAACCGGGTTTTTTGACACAAAATTCATTATCTCAGGAATCTCTTTCTCTTCCACTACTCTGGTTAAATGCCCTGTAACAGTATCGATCGGAATTAAATTTTGTGTAGCATCCGGATCAACATGTACCCGCACTATTTCATTGGGATACCGGTTGGCCAGGTTGTAAATCCTTTTGGCAAAATCGAAAATCCCGTAATCGGTTTTGGTCACGCCGGTTTTCTTGTTTCCTACCACCTGTGACAACCTGATTATGTGCCCATTCAGTCCGTTGTTTCGAATATTTTCCCTGACAATATTCTCCGCAAATCGTTTCGATTGCTCATAGTAATTTCTGAATTCAGAAAAATCTTTATTGCCATAAAATTTTTCCTCGAACAGGCCGCTGAACCTGCCACACGAATAGGCCGTTCCGATGTAAAAAAAGCGGGAGTCTTTCATGGCATATTTCGAAAAAACCTTAATTGAATTTTCAACTCCTTCAATGTTTGCAGAAAATATTTCGTCAATTGATTTTTCATCGTATTTTAAACTGGCGGCAAAATGAAAATAATCGACATTACCACTAAAAATGCTTTTTAGAACATTTTCATCCATCGAAAAATTCTTGTCGTTTAAGGAATAGTTGTAAACCTCAAGATTGGAAGCATTTATTTCCTTTCCATCATTAATATGCGCGAGTACTTCGTTCATTCTTTCTTCCGGATCTTGTTTATTTGCACGAACCAGAGCAATAACCGCGTAATGCTGTTTTAATAAATTGTTGATGAAGTTTGAAGCAACATATCCGTTTGCCCCGTTAATAATTACTGTTCTCATATTTCAATTTTATATTTTCTATTTTTTTCTTCCTATTTGTATTAAAGGAACAAGAGCAAAACAAGTAGCGCACTTAAGGGAATACTGAGATTATCGGATCCGCGCCAGCTTATCATTTCAGCAAACATGGTTACCAAAGCAACCAGCATTGCCAGCCAGAATGTTTCAAAATCGAATACCCCGCGATGAAAATAAAGCGCTATAATGCTGATTACAAAACTTGAAACCAGAAATGCCCCCGACCCCAGCCATGTTTTATTTAATTTTTTCCCAAATACTTTAATTCTTCCATTGTAAGCTTTTATATTGATTCCGAGAATGGCTGCCATCGGGTCGCTTACAGCCAGAATAAGCATGGGAAGTATGTAGAGGAATTTATTATCCAGTAAATCGGAAAAAAGAAATGTAAGATAAATTGCTATGGGTAATAAATAGCTACCCATCGATTTTCTTTCAATGCCGTGAATCGACTTTAGCAATTTCCCCTTCCGTGTAATAAACAATACCAAAGCAAACAAAAATGCCAGCACCAGAATATACCAGTGTGAAGGGAAAATATATGGAAATGGCACCGTAGCCAGAACAGAAGAGAAGTGAGCAAACTTGCGCGTTATTTCTCCTGTCGGGTTAAGTCTGCGATAAACCAGCTCATTAAAAATCAACAACAAACCAATCCCAATCAAATAAACAAATGACAATACAATAATATTCCCCATAACAATATCTCTGTTAAATTTCTAAAATATGAACAGCAAATGCTGCCCAGGCACCTCCTGCAATAAGACTGTCGAACCTGTCGAGAAAGCCGCCGTGCCCGGGAATCAGATTGCTGTAATCTTTTACCTTGAATTTTCTTTTATAAAGCGATGCCAAAACATCGCCGGCGAATGCAAAAACCACTGTTCCTATGGTAAATAGGAATAATTGAGGAATTGTTCCTCTAAAAAGACTTTTTAATAATAACGCACTTATCAATGAAATTAAAGTTCCTCCAATTAAGCCACCCAATGTTTTATTTGGGCTAATATTCGGCATTATTTTGGTTTTTCCGAAAAGTTGTCCGCTTATCTGGCTAAAACTGTCGAATATGGAGACTATCAGAAATGAAAACAGGACTAATTCCTTTTCAAAGCCACTAAAAAGGTAAAAACCTATTGCTAATATTGCATACACCAGCAGGGAGGAACCAAAAACCGTGCTTTGTTTAAAGCCTCCTGTCCTGAAAAGTTTTGCCAGTTCGCAGAGACCTGTCACGATAATCAGTACAGAAAGATACCTGAATGCCAGACCATCGATAACAATACTAAAAAACAGGACGTTGATGATAATAAAGTAAACACCAAATTTCGTGTAACTCTTACGTGCAATTTCGGGAGCTTTATTCCTGTTAATCAGGTAAAAACCAATTCCACCCAAAATAAAATAGGCCAGTATAATACTGTAAATCAAACGTTCCATAAAACTAATTTCTTCCTAAAATCATTAATATACCGATGGCGACCATTATAATCGCATAGGCATATTTTGCTTTGTTTTCCGATTTGTCGATTTGAATTTTGACAAGCAGGCGCGGACCAAGTATTGCACCTATTGTTGAGCCTGCTGTAAGAAAAATAACTAGTGTAAGATCTATTTTCCCCACAATAAAATGAGCGCCTACAGCAAAAAATGTATTCACTAGTACCACAAGAAGCGATGTGCCAATAACCATCCTGAATGGTATTTTCATTGAAAACAATCCTGCAAGAACCGGCGCTGTGCCACTGGTCCCAAATGTTCCGGTTATTAAACCTGCTGCCATTCCAAAAAACGAACCTTTAAATGTTTTTAAACTTCTTGGTGATATTCTTGTCTTTTCTCCTTCTCTTTCAACATTCTTTCTTCCGGCACTAAAAACCATGTTAAGCGCAATCAAAATTGAATAAACTCCAAAAGCCGTTTTTAGTGCCAGGTCGCTAATCCTGTTGGTTATTTCTGCGCCAATAAAAGCCCCAATAATTCCGGTTACCATAAAAAGTACAGCTACCTTAAAATCAATATTATTTTTACTATAATGCCCCAATGAACCAACAATACAAATGGGCAAAGTAGCTGCCAGCGAAGTAATAACCGCTGTTTGGGCCGGAACTTTTAACAGTAGGGTAAGAATTGGCAGAAAGAAAAAACCACCACCACCACCAACCATAGTTCCGAACAAACCGATAATAAATCCCAGTATCGGTAATATGAAATAGATGTTTTGTATCTCCGAAAATTCAATCATTAAGTTCGTTTGTTGTGATTCTTTTTAGTTCTATGGTACCTATCGCATGTTTCATTTGGGCGTACTGTAATATTCCACCTTCGTAGAAATACCTGTTAAGCTCCTTTTCGTTTTCATCTTTTATAACATAGATATGCTCACTTACAGGGTTTATTTGCTGCATTTCAGCACTTCTCTCCTTGTATATTTTTTTTATTTCTGTTGGTTCGTTGAAATAAATCAGGCTCCCGCTGTATGTTATGTAATCGTTAATGATTGTGGTATCGCCATCAGCAACAAGCTGGTAAGAGTTATTTTGAAGTTTGAGGAAGGTAGTCGAATTTAGCTTCCCGTTTTTATATGTTTCAACGAGGGAACTTTGCAAAACACCTTGATTATAAACGGTATGCTGAATATACTTTACACGATAGGAAATAAGTAGATTTACATTCACATCCGTTATCGCTTCAACACTTACATTTCCACTCTCGCCTGTTTGCCTGACAGAAAACTCACCAATATTTGCACCTAATAGGTGCATGCTGTACTTTGTGGTTAATTCATTGGGTTCAGCCGAAACAGGGGTAAAAAGAAGAATGCCAAGTACCAGGCACAAAAAGTGACTTATCGTCTTGTAACCTTGTTTATTGAATTTAGACGTCACAACAAGACAATATCGAAGTAATCCGATATTGGTTAATTGGCTTTTCCTTTTTATAAAGAATTTAGTCTTCATGCATGTATTCGATAATCATTATTTTACTTTTTTTTGCATGTGCATTATTCTTTCTTCTCTCTTATTTTATCTAGCAAGTAGTTCAATTGTTGAACTTCGTCTATAGATAAATTTTTCAATAAAGTATCTGCTTTCTGTTCACAACTGAGCATCTTATCCAATAATTCCATGCCATTTGTTGTAATTTCGACAGATTTTTGCCGCCTGTCGTCCGGATTTTCCTTCCGGCTAATCAATCCTTTTTCAAAAAGTCTGTCAACAATTCGGCTTACATCCGAATCTTTGTCAAGCATTCGCTGTTTTATAAAACCAATAGAAAGAGGTGCCTGGGAACGAAAACCACGAAGTATTCTTAAAACGTTATACTGCTGTTCGGCAAGGCCGCGTGCTTTAAGGGATTTATGAAACTCATAACTTAACAATTTGACAGTATAGATCAAATTGATAAGTCCCTTGTGGTATTCATTCCGAAACCTTCCATTAATTTCTTCTTCGATAGACATTTTTATTTTAGTTTAAAAAATTTGGGATTTCTTAAATAGAACCCTACCCATACAAACATTAGAACAACCACGGGCATTACAATACCAATACCACCTGTCATGTGAATAATAATAGCGCCTCCCATGTAAGAACTCAATAGCAAAGTTCCAACTTTATTTGTTTTTGGAAACAAGAACAACAAGGCAGATACAATTTCACCAAGGGCAATAATAATTCGCCAATCGGCTAAATGCATTTGTTCCATTTGTTCGGGATGAAGGAATAATTTTCCACTTGCACTAAATAAATAGAGTGCTGTTAATGAGCCTGCAATTACCCATGCGGCTATTTTTCTTGTTTTTGAAATTTCTTTAGTACTCATCATTTTTAAATTTAATGGGTTATAACTATTTTTTGAAAGTTTCTGATAGGAAGGTTTTAACATCGGTTGCATTTCGTCCTAATAAATTATTAAGATCTTTACTTGGAACATCCATTGCATTTTCGCTAAAGGCAACTGCAAAAGCGGCAACCATATTAACTGCCTGCTCAGGCATATTATGTTTTGATAATTCCTGCTTATAAGTTTCCACATCGGGCGAGATATAGCTAATTTTCTTTCCTGAAATTTCAGTAAGACAATCGGCTATTTCGCGAAACGAAACGGTTGTTTCACCGCCAATATTGTACGATTTATTTCCGTGCTCTTCGGTTGTAAGCACATTGGCAAGGGCTTCTGCTATTTCATTTCGCAGGGCAAAGTTTACTTTTCCTTTGCCTGCTGGTAGAAAAATAGTTTGGGTTTCCAACACGTTGGTTCCGATAAAATCAGTAACCATATCCATGTAAAAGCCATTTTTAAACAACGTATATGGAATCCCTGTCTGTACTAAATGTTTTTCTGTTTCCACATGGTCTTTGGCAATAAACCACAATGCGGAATTTGGATCGTCTTTCTGGCGGATAAAACTGGTATAAACAATGTGCTTCACACCGGCTTCTTTAGCGGCATTAATGGCGTTGATATGCTGCGCTGAACGGTTGATTAGCTCACTGGCTGAAATAAGTAAAAGTTTATCAATTCCCTGAAAAGCTTTTACCAGGGATTGGTAGTCATCGTAATTGCCAATTCGTACATCAACCCCTTTTTCTGCTAAGGTTTTTGCCTTTTCGCTGTTGCGGGCCAAAGCCGCGATACTATTTGCTGGAATTTTTTTGATTAAAAAATCAATGGTTGCACCTCCTAAGTGTCCGGTTGAACCTGTTATTAAAATTTCCATCTATGTAAATTTTAAAGTGTTTCTAAATTGTCAACTATTATTCTGAATGAATTCCCGAATTACTTCAATGGGCTGGGCCCCAACCAGTACTTTATTGTTTAAGATAAAAGTTGGTACACCAGTAATTCCCAGCATTTGTGCTTCTTTTGAACTTTCGTCCACCTTCTTCAGGTTGGCTTCGTCTTCAAGGTATGTTTTCAACTCCTGAGTATCTATTCCTACTCCTTCAGCAAGATCCAATAAAACAGTGATTTCGCCAATATTTTTGCCGTCCTCAAAATTTGCTTTGAACACGGCTTCATGAAATTCAGGGAATTTGCCTTTCTCTCTGGCAAAGTTGTTGGCTGCAAGGCTTAGCTTTGAGTTTGCCAGCAATTTGCCATTTAATTTCATTCCAACATCTTTCCCGAAGTTTTCAATGTATTGCTTCATTTGCCCCGCATCGTGGTTCTTAAAATATTCAGCTGTCAACTTACCTTCTTTTGGCGTATCGGGGTGTATTTCAAAAGGGCGCCAATGCACATCAAAATCCAATTCGTTTTGCAATATTCTTAAACGTTTGGCTCCGATAGTGCAAAACGGACAAATATTGTCGGAATAGATTGTTACTATTGATTTCATGATTTTTGTTTTTTAATATTAATACCATTGGGTTATCCGAATTTATAGCCCGAAACATTAACTTCCATTATTGTTCCCGCATAATCTCTTGTTCCTGCATCGTTTCCGGCTGCACCGGCTGCCACGAACAGCGGAATCAGATGTTCGCTGCGCGGATGGCTACTCTTTGCCCCGGGCGCTTTTTCCCAGTTAACCAGCGATTCATTGCGTTTATCCGGGTCGCTTTTTTCTACTGTAGCTGTCAGCCAATCATCAAATAGTTTTGAATCATTGGCTGCGGATGAACTTCCCGACATAAAACCACGCATATTATGATAGCTCATTCCCGAACCAATAATCAGTACATCCTGTTCGCGTAATGGTTCGAGAGCTTTACCCATTGCCAAATGTGTTGCCGGGTCAAGCGAATGAACCAAAGATAGTTGTACAATAGGAATTTTGGCTTCCGGGAAGGCAATCATTAATGGCACAAAGGTTCCATGGTCAAAACCACGTTTGTATTCCCGCTTTGTTTTAAATCCGGCATTATTCAAAAGAGTTTCCACTTTTTCTGCCAATTGCGGATGCCCCGGTACATTCCATTCCAAATGATAGGTAAACTCCGGGAAGCCGTAATAATCATAATACATCGGAGGATTTTGTCCAAAATGTATGGTGGGCACATTTTCTTCCCAGTGCGCTGAAACAACAAGTATGGCTTTAATTTTCGGACGATACTTCTGCCCTAATTCCGTAAGATACGTTCTTAAACCTCTATATCCCACCGGGTCACCCATAGCATCGTCCATCACATGCCATGGGCCACCACCGTGAGGGATGAAATATACAGGCATATTTTTCATAAATCTGTAATTATTTTCTTAGTGTTTTTAAAGCATTTCCCCAGCTATTCAATTGGTCTAACATTGTTTTTAAGTTGTCAGAATGTATTGGTACAGGTTTAAAAACACTAAAGTTTTCGAAATCGGTAAACAACGACAGCAATACTTGATTGCGAACATGAGCTACTTGTAATTCACTCAAAACCAGCCGAAGGTGCTCCACTGCTCTTGCACCACCTGCAGAACCATAACTTACAAAACCGGCCGCTTTATTGTTCCATTCAGCATACAAATAGTCCAATGCATTTTTTAAGGCGCCGGGTATCGAGTGGTTATATTCTCCGTTGACAAATATAAAAGCATCGAGCGATTTAATTTTTTCTGCCCAGGCTTTTGTATGTTCATTCGAATATTGGCCAAAGGAAGCCGGATAAGCTTCATCAAGCAAAGGTAAATTGTAGTCTTTAAGGTCAACTAATTCATATTCTGCATCATTTCTTTTTGATGCAAAATCATATACCCATTTAGCAACTTGTTCAGCGTTGCGTCCCGGACGGGTACTACCTGTGATAATTCCAATTTTGATCATAACTTGCTATTTTAAATTGTTAGTTTATAAACCGATTCTTTCATTCGGTACTTTCACAAAAATTCCCTTTGAGTCGGCAAAAAGCCTCTGGTTTTTATCAACCATTTTCCCAATTATGTAAATTTTCCTACCTTCCGTTTTTTCGACTTGAGTAATAATATATACAGTTTTTTCGACAGGTAAAGGTCTGTGATAATTTACAGTTAAGCTGGCAGTAACAGCAGGCATTTTGTTCAAAAAAGATACCGCTCCCATTGTTTCATCCAATACAGATGCAATGGCGCCACCATGAACAATTCCCGGAGCTCCTTGTGTTTCAACATGAAATAAAACTCTGGCGTAAAATTTTAACGAATTCTCATCACGATAGTATTGTAACTCGATGTATTTCTGTTGCTTACCAGAAACAAACGAATCGGTATAGGAATTCATGTTATAAGGTGTCAAATGTTGAAATTCATCCGGGATCTTCATGTGTTTATAATTTGTTTTTTAATTGACAGATCCAGATGGGCTCCCAAATAATTATTCCTCTGTGTAAAAAAGATTTCCTCATATTCGTTTCATTTTATTTCCTTTTAAAATTACACTCTATGGGATTAATTAATCAATCCCACTATTTTTTCATTATTAATAAACCTTATCACATTTTTGGCTGCCTTTTCAGTTCCTTTTAGGATTGCATCATCAACCATGGCCGAATTATGCGGCGAACCAAGTAAATTTGGCAATTCGAAAAAAGGGTAGTTGATCACGAACTTGCCATATTTAAACGGTTCTACCCACCAGGCATCAATGCCGGCATAAAAGTTTGGATGACTTTTAAGGTGTTCATAAAGGTCCTGCTCATCTAATATCTGTCCTCTTGCAACATTTATCAATACTGCATCATCTTTCATTATTTCCAGTTTATGTTTGTTTATCAATCCGTTTGTTTCATCATTAAGCGGGCAGGCAATTAAAAGAATATCACAATTTTTAAGCACATAGTCCAGGTCTTTCAAAGTTCCGATAAACTCAACCTCTTCATCGGTCTTGCCTGTTTTATTTAATGCAAGAATCCTTACGCCGAAAGGATTCATCAATCGAGAGGTAGCTTTTCCAATTGAGCCAAAACCAATAATCCCAAGTACCGCATTATTCACCGATTTTGTAAAACTCTTTAGTTGATTAAATTTTTCTTCGGCCAACTGATTGTGATAAACAAATAACCTTTTGGATAAGGCAAGCATCATGGCAGCAGCATGTTCTGCCATGGGGGAAGCATAAGCTCCCTGGTTGGCGGCGATTTTTATTTCTTTGGGGAACGATTCTAAATTAATATGATCGTAACCGGCAGATAGCAGTTGAATAAACTTCACCCTTTCAGACGTTATTCCGGCGCTAAAAAGTCCTTCTTGTTCCGGATTCCACGATAATATAATATCTGTATCAGATAGAAGGTTACCCCGCATGTCAGCGGGATAATCTTCCATAAAGATAATTTCTGCATCTTTGTCAAAGCAAATTTCCAGCAAGGTCCTTTGCCCGTTCATTGTTCTAAAAGTTACCAATATCTTCATCTGTTCAAATTTTGCTATTAAGCGCTCCGGCAACATATACTGAGCAGTTAATCAATGATTTGCTTTAATTTATTAAAAGAAATTTTCAACACTTGTTCTGTCCATATAGGTAAATTGGAGCATCCAATGCGGATAAATTGGGTTTAATTTGCTCAGTTCATCCAATCGGCTTACTTCCTCTGGGCTCATTTCCCAGTTTGTAGCTTTCAGGTTGTCTTCCAATTGATGCGGTTTGGTGGCGCCAATTAAAACAGACGAAACCGCTGGTTTTCGGAGCAGATAATTTAATGCGGCCTGCGAAATGCTGGCTTTGTGGTTGTTGGCAATTTCTTCCAGGGCATCAACAATAGCATAGCCTTTATCCAAATCTATCGGGATAAAGTTTTGTTGTTCATTGGTCCTTCTGGAATCTTCGGGCATGGGTTTGTCTTTCCGGTATTTTCCTGACAAGAAACCACCTCCCAGCGGCGACCATGGCGTTAATCCCAGACCCTGATCCCGGAGCAAAGGAACCAATTCATATTCTACATCTCTCGAAATAAGCGAATAAATAGCTTGCAGCGAAACAAATTTTTCAAAATGATTTTCTTTCGATACGGCCAATGCTTTCATCAACTGCCATGCCGTGAAATTACTCGCACCGATGTACCTCACTTTTCCCTGATGAACCAAATCCGATAAAGCTCCCAAAGTTTCTTCAAGCGGGGTAATCGGATCAAAACTGTGCATCACATAAAGGTCGATGTAGTCGGTACCCAATCGTCTTAAGCTCTGGTTACAGCTATCGATGATGTGTTTGCGCGACAAGCCAACATCGTTGATATCCTTGCTCATCCGACCCCTTACTTTGGTGGCAAGCACAATTTCATTGCGTTTCTCTTTAATGGCTTTTCCAAGGATTTCTTCGGATTGACCGTGTGAATAAACATCTGCCGTGTCAAAAAAGTTAACGCCGGCATCAAGCGCCATATCCACTAATTTTTTACTGCTTGGATAATCCAAAGCACCTACTACTTTCCAGTAGCCATCACCGCCAAAACTCATCGCTCCTAAGCAAAGTTCGGATACCATTAATCCTGATTTTCCTAATTGTCTGTACTTCATTTTTTTTGTTTTTAAGTGTAGATTATTTAAAAATAAAATGTTTATGTAATTCTATTATTTGTTGGTCAAAAGGGGAGAAACTATAATTCTTGATAAAGTTTCCATCTTTTAAATCATTGAAATTGCCTTTTTCAAATTGCACAAAAACAAAATCAATAAACTTACGCATTTGGTTTGCTCTTTCTTCGGTTTCGGCACAAACTACCTGAACGGCAACTATTACCTGAGGTTCAGTATTTTCGGCTGATGGTTTAAAATTCTTCCGGTATGTTTCTGCCACTTGTGGACTGACAAAACCGTTTATAAATTTGGCAATGCTAAGTGCCATTCCAAATTTAGCGGCAATTAAGCTGCTTATGCCACTGGAACTTAGTATCCATTGCGATGGAATTGTAGTTGCTCGCGGTGTCGCGAGCAGCGAGCCGTATTTAGTGGCCGCCGTATCCTTGAAAAAATGTTGTATGTATTCTAACTGTTAATCAATTTCAAAATGTCTTCCTCAATTTTTTCCGGTTTATCGGTCGGGGCAAAACGCTTTACCGGATTACCATTTTTATCGATTAAAAATTTGGTAAAATTCCATTTGATGCGATTTCCAAGAAAACCACCTTTTTTACTTTTTAGATAAGCAAATACCGGATGTGTATTCTTCCCGTTTACATCAATTTTTTCGGTAAGCTGAAAGGTTACTCCGTGATTGATTTTGCAAGCTTCTTCCACGGTTTCATTTGTTTCGGGTTCCTGGTTCAAAAACTGAGCGCTTGGAAAACCCAACACAACCAAACCTTTGTCTTTATATTTTTGATGCAATGTTTCCAAACCGTCAAATTGCGGGGCAAGCCCACATTTTGTAGCTGTGTTGACTATCAATACAGTTTTGCCTTTGTAGCTTTTCATTTCAAGGATTTCGCCATTGGGCTTTTTAGCTTTTAGCTGATAAAATTCGGATTCCATGATATTTCTCTTTTTAATGTTTACATTGTTGCTTTATTTGAAAAGGCAATGCTTAGCATAATGCTTATCGTTATTATGCCCAAAAAGAAAACAACCAGAGACAATTTATTTTGATGTGATATTTTGCCGTACCTAAAAAGCAAATACCCAACTGTAATGTTGAACAAACCCCATATTACATTCATTGTTGGCGCCGAAAGGCCCTGTCCGGGTGGGTCAGCAAATGGTGATGGAAAAGGATTGCCGGAAATTCCATTCACAAAATGGGGTACTGCATTTGCAAGAAACATTCCTGCAAAAAACGCTGCTACATAATGATACCACTTCATGTTTTTTTGTTTTATTTAATTGTTCCTTTCCATTAAATTCATCCAGACTTCCTTTTTCAGAAAACTACCATCTACGTTTTCTTCCATCTTCAAAAACATGGGAAAGGGCACTGCGAACGAAAGAATGTCCTTATCTACATGACGGCGTGCAGAGATGTCTGTCAGCCCAATGACTGCGCGAGGCTCGGCTGACTTACCTTCGGCATACGGCATAATCCCAATGGTATGGCAACCTGCTCCAAAAGGTATGATCACGCTTTGTCCGGTTCCTCGTTCGTAGTTGGCAAGGACAGACAGGGCTGATAACTGTTCAACATTGGCCAGAAAGACCACCACTTCAGGGGTTTCTTCTTCTGTCAACTGATCCAGTGGCTTAAAAACAACATAAGTTGTCGGCACTTCGGTCATAGGCAAGGCATCCACGAACTTTTTGGCAATTTTGGGGGATTTGAAATATCCCTCTCCTTCATCGAGGGGTGTCGATGTCCTGAAACCAGCAGCCTCCGGCGATTTTGCAAACTCTTTATTCCCGGTAGAAATATAACACTCAATTCCTCCGGGGAAGTTGACATATTGATTGCCAAACCCCAATCCGACTCCTCCACCGAGGCAGCCAAAAGTTTTTCGGTCGAAAGCAGCAGTGCGTCCTTTGGCCGCAGCGATAAACATAGTTACCACGCATCCCCAGCGGCCTTCTTTAAACTGCATCGCGTTCTCAGGTTTATCATCAGTGAACAAAACGGCTACCGGCGAATACTTCATACCGATTGCCCTGGCTATTTTACTTTCCATTGTTTTATCAATTTTTAAAATTTCATGATCAATTCTAATCTAATCAATTTTTTTACCGGCCGTAGGTCCAGGCTTAAGCGTATGTATTTCTGCTATGTTAATGACTACAACTGCTCTGGGTTTGGGCATTCCCATTTTTACCGACATGGCAGCCGACTGTTCATATAAATCTCCACTTTCGTGTAAAATAGCCTCTCCAACAAACCTATATCCATCAAGAATATCCCTGTTTACAACAGCCACGGAAACTTTTGAACCTCTTTTAATATTTTCATAGGTGGCACCACCAGTACCTTCTGAAAATATAAGAGAATTGTCCGATAACACCCGGGTTGAACGTTTTGGCGCAACATTCGGATAACCATCAGCATCTACAGTTCCAACGAAACACTGCTGTGTGGCAATCATGTCTTTCATTTCTTGTGTAAGTGTGCTCATTTTTTTAAAAATTATAGTTAATGTCAGTTAATTTTTCAGACAATTTCCAAAGTTGTTTCGCATCTTCGGTGTTGTACGATGCAGGGATTGATTTAACCTTTACGGGTGAACCTTTCATTTCATTAAAACCATTGGGGCCATAATAATCGCCGCCTTGTACATTCGGGTCAACTGCCGCTCTCAATTGAGGCAAAGCACCCATTGCCGCGCTTTGAAGAAAAAACGAAGACAGCGGTTTGAGCAAACGATAGTAGAATTTACCTTCGATGAATCGCATCAGGTTGGTTTGTGATACGCCTGGGTGCGCTGCAACGGCAATGCTGTTGATGTTGTTTGCTTCGAAACGCCTTTGGAGTTCATAAATGAACAGCAGGTTTGCCAATTTAGAACGCCCGTATGCTTTCATGGGCGTATAACCGTTGCCATTAGCAAACATAAAATTGTTAAAACCCATCTTTCCGCTTTTATGGGCAATGCTACTTGTAGAAACTACCCTTGATTTTGGGGTTTTTACAATTAAGTCTTTCAGCAGTCCGGTGAGTGCAAAATGTCCCAGATGGTTAGTCCCGATTTGGCTTTCAAAACCGTCTTTGGTCAGTCCGTAAGGAGGAATCATGATACCCGCATTATTCAGAAGAACATCCAAACGGTTGTAATTTTCTTTAAATTTATCGGTAAAATTCCTTACTGATGATAAATCCATCAAATCTAACGGCATAATCTTTATTTTGCCATTTGGCTTATTTTTCATGATTTCTGCCCTTGCCACTTCGCCCTTTTCAACTGAGCGACAAGCCATTATAACTTCTGCGGCGTTTTGAGCGAATGCTTTTACCGATTCGTAGCCTAACCCGCTGTTTCCTCCGGTAACAATTATTACCTTTCCCGTGAGATCAGGAATATCAGCCGTTGTCCATTTTTCGTTTTTCATTTTTCTTATATTTAATCTCATTTGGGTACAATTCCCCGCCCCTTGGGGCGTATTCAGCATGTGCGGTGGGTTTTAGATACCCCGTCTGCTTGCAGCGGGGTAGTTCATTAGTCTTCAATGGTACTATTTTTTGTTTCCACCAAAAGGTCATCTTAAATTCTAATGTAAATATATGTATAAACGTTTAATGTTTAAACATACAAAAATATAATTTGTTTAAAATCTGTCAGGTATAATTGCAAGCAAAACTCACTAAACATTTTAATACCCAATTGATGTCCTCATTTTGATATCAATAAGATGGACATTTAATTCTGACTTCGCAGCTATTTCTAATTCATCCAACATTCTTTTCAATATTTTGCAATTTGGGCAAGTAAGTGTATAAAACATTTCTATAGTAACCACACTTTTATTATTCATACATCCAATTTAGAATTTCGCACAAAGATATGTATAAACATTATATGTTGCAACATACATTAGATGAAGTTTTTCAAAAAAATTCAAATCAATGGATTGTCAGAACCCAGTGAGTAAAATCCGCCAATCAGGCTTCCCATACTGGTACCAACTATAATATCGATTGGAATTCCTTCCTGTTCCAAAACTTTTAAAACTCCAATGTGGGCAAAACCTTTTGCTCCGCCACCACTTAGTACTACAGCCACTTTTGGACGCTGTATATTAATGCAATCCTCTTGAGCCGAAACAAAAATGGTGAAGAATAAACACAAACTTAGTACAATATATGTGGTAGCCTTTCGCACGGAAACAATTGTATTTTTTTCTCAATTTTTTATAGTAAATCCCTCAGCAACACTGTAGAGTTAAATTTATTTTAGCAGGATATGATGATTATTTACCACAATATCCTGCATTTAAATCCTGTATTATATATATTAACCTATTCGCTAAAAGAAATTACCTCCCGGTAATTTGCAGATAATTCACTTTTGCTAGTTTTAATTGAGTTAAAGCGTCTACATACAAATCGGTTGATTGCTGCAACTGTGCCTGCGCATCAAGTAAATCAGAGATATTAACCATACCTGCGGAATAGCTATCCTGTGTTACCCTTAAGTTTTCAGAAGCCTGACCGATAGAAATTTCTGCCAGTTGAACTTGTTGGTATGCTTCTTCGAGTGAATTTCTTCCCTGCTGCATCTGAAGTAAAAGTTTTTCAGTATTGTCGGTTACCATGTTGCGGTTCTGCTCTTCTTTAAACTGGCGTTCCTTCATCTTGTATTTTGCTTCCCACCATCCGGAAATAGGGATTTTTACAGTTCCAAAGGCTAAGCCATTAACAGCTCCCTTATCGTCCATAATATCTAGATACATGGCACCAACACCAACCGCAACCTGGGGCATATATTCACCTTTCTGCATTTTGGTCAGATACTTTTCGGCAGATGTACTTTTTTGTAATAATTGATATTCTTCACGGTTAACCAGCGCTTCCTGATGATCGGTGTAAATAAGTTCCGGTGACTCTGTTAATCCTGTACTATCGGCGAAACTGATGTTTTTATCATAAACCACACCGATGTACTGACAAAAAGCCATTTTAGCCAGAATTGTACCGTTCTCAAGTTTTAGCCGGTTCATTTGCAGTTCATTTTGCTTTAGCTCAACTTTTAACAAGTCATTCCGGGTAATTAATCCGGCATTTAGAGCATCAGTAACTTCTTTATGTAATGTATCCAGCAGACTGGTGTAATTTTCCAGGGTCTTCATTTTTTCGCCCAGTGAAACAATTTGCCAATACCTTTTCTCTGTTTCAAGAGCAATCTCCTTTTCGGTTGATTTTAATTGAAGTTGATTAACCTCTATCCCCAAATCAGCAAGTTTGTTTCCCGTTGAAATTCGTTGTCCGGCATAAACAGGCTGTGTTGCGGTTGCCATTCCAATTACGCCTTCCTCAATTAACGGAATTGATACTGAAGGGAAATAAGCAAATTGCGTGGCCAATGGTAAATTGGCCGGATTTCCATCATAAACAGGGAGGTTTCCTCCCTGCATTTCCATATTTATCAAAGGATCGGTAAATTTATAGGCGAATGCGGTTGCGTCCACCTGTGGAAAGTACTTGGTATAAGCAGCTTTTTTTACCTGTTGGGATGATTCGACATCCAGCACCTTATTTTTTATTTGGGCATTATTTTGTAATGCCAGCGTTTTACATTGTTCCAGAGTATAATTATTTTGATTTTGAGCAGAAAGTACCGGTGTCAGGCCAAATAATAGGACAAGTGTTAATAATGCCGGTTTTATTTTAGAATTACTTAGAAGTTCTGCTATTGTTATTTTCTTCTTGTTTTTATCCTCTTTCCTGAAAATTAACCAATAGGCTACCGGAAGAATGAGAACTAAAAATATCATAGATGTAATTGTTCCGAAGCAGATTACGACACCCATAGGCGCCCAAAGGGCACTTTTACTGATAATCATAGGAATTACCCCCATTGATGCAGCCATCGATGTAAGGAAGATAGGGCGCATACGCCGTTTACCTGCTTCAAATGCTGCTTCAAGTGCGGTTTTCTTTCCATGTTGTCGAAGTTCTTCAGCATAATCGAGCATAATAATGCCGTTTCGAACAAGAATACCGATCAGGCTGACAATCCCTAATATGGAGGTCACTCCAAAGTTGAGCCCCATGATCAACACACCTAGCACGGCTCCGATAATACTTAAAGTTGACGACCCCATAACCAGTAAGGCCAGGTTGATTTTTCGAAAGTGAAACACCAGGATCAGGAAAATAATAAAGACACTCATGAACAAGCCACCGGTAACCTGCGGCAGCATCTCCGAATCGGTTTCATACGCGCCACCATAACTCAAACTGGTTCCCTCGGGCAAGGGTTGACTATCGGCTATTTTTTTCACAGATCGGAATATCTGGTTCAAATTCACGCCGCGTTTCACATCGCTTACAATGCTTATGGTTGGTACTCCGTTTCGACGAATTATCTGACCTTGTGTCCAGTCGGGCTTAACGTCAGCGATTTGACGTAACGGAACAGAAACTCCGGGGATCAGAGAATGAATGTATTCGTTCTCAATATCGCTGTACGAAACTTCATGATCGCGTTCCGCTTTTAGTTTTACTGCAACCGGATAATCATTTTCCCATAAAGTTGTCAGAGGTACTCCATCAAAGCGCATAGCCAGGTTTGTGGCTACGATTGTTTTGTTAATCCCTAACCGATTGGCCTCTATCTCGTTAATATCGACACGTGTGCCTGCCAACATTTCTTCAAAATTGGTATGCACCCAGGTTAATTCCGGAACAGTCCTGATTTTTACAATAAGTGAGTCGGCAACAGTTTTTATATCATTAATATTATTTCCTGAAATAAGTATCTCAATTGAGTTGGCAGCTTCCTGGTAATCGAGCTGTTTAAAGCGGACATGCGCATTGGGGAAATATTCTGCATAAAAGTCTGTATATTCATCAAGAATTTCTTCTGTTGCCCGGTTCGAAGGAGTATTTACAATAAACTGCGCATAATTGCGAGCGGGCAGCTTAGGTGCATAAGTAGTATGAAAACGTGGTGAACTGGTACCAATAAATGAGGTAATCGATTTTACACGTTCATCTTTTTTCATCATTGTTTCCAAACTATCAGCAACTAGCCCTGTTTGCTGCAATGAATTGCCCTTAGGCAAATAAATTTCAACGGCAAATTGGTTACGTTCAGCAATTGGCATTAACTGCTGAGGGATCTGGGTAAAGAGTACAATTCCGGACAAAACAGACAAAACACCTGTTCCGATTGTTATTTTCGGATGCTTAAATGCCCTCACTAACCACTTTTCATAAGTAAGCTGAATAATATCCAGAAAATTACGTTTGCCTGCATTTTTTTTTCGCTTCGACTGCTCAAATCCGCTCTTTATAAATGTATATTGGATGAAAGGAATTAACAACATTGCAACTGCCAATGAAATTCCTAATGTAATAGTTACAGTCCATGGAAATAGTTTAACAAAATCATTTATCATGCCTGTCGTTGTAAACAGAAAGGGGAAGAAAGTAATACTGATGGCAAGTGTGGCAGAGAATATCGCTTTGAAAAACCCTTTTGCACTACTGATTGCTGCACGCCATCGCGACATTCCGTGGTCAAGCTTTTCCATATAACTATCTACAATTACTATTGAATTATCTACGATCATCCCCAGGGTTACAATCAATGCGGCAAGGGTTACTGTATTTAATTCCATGCCCGTTAAATACATAATCCCAAGCGAGGCAAAAATTGTGATAGGAATTGAAGTTGCAGCAACAGTTGCTACCCGAAATGGAAGTAAAACCATGGTGACCATAATAACGGCAACAATGGCATACAGCATTTCTATCAGAAATGTCTTAATCGAATCACTAACGACCTTTGGCTGGTCGGCAATGCGTTCAATGCTTACATCACCTTGTAATTCAGATTGAAATTGTTCCAATACTTCATTAACTTCTTTGCCATATTGTACAATGTTATTCCCAGGCTGCATTTCCATTGAAATCAATAAACTTTTGTGCCCGTTGTTAGAAATGTAACTATCTGCATCGGGATACTCACGAACGATTCGCGCCACGTCTTTTAAACGGATGATGTTTCCGGTAGGATCGGAATAAATAATTTGCTCGGCAATATCCTGTTCGCTGTTATACGATTGCGAAATATGGATCGGCGCAATAAACTGATCATTATCGACAGTGCCACTCATTGTAGTAAAACCCTGTGTAAAAAGATTTCCTGCCAGGGTTGCAGTGTTTATCCCGTAATTGGTAAGCTTTTCTTTTTCAATGTATATACTGATTTGTTCCTTTTGTAAACCATAATGACGAAGTTTAGATACTGATTTAATTCTTCGAAGCCGGTTTTCCAGTTCATCTAAATAACTTTCCAGTTCACGGTAAGTCTTTTGGTCTGATTCAAGGGTAATCAACAAAGCCGAAGTGTCACCAAAATCATTATCTGACAGCAAAGCCAAAACTCCGGTAGGCAATTGAGCTTTAAAAGTATTCAGTCCGTGATTTAGTTTTGCCCAAAATTCATCGGTATTTTTGATATCATCGTTTAAAGTGACAAAAACAATCATCATCCCATCTTTCGAGATTGAATAGGTTTTCTCCTTTTTAATTTCTCCATAACCAAATAAGTATTTCTCAACTTTTGTTGTCAGTTGCTGTTCTACATCTTCGGAACTGGCACCGGGATAGACACCTATTACCAATCCCTGCCGGATGGTAAACTGAGGGAATTCCTGCCGGGGCATTACAAAAAGAGCATAAACGCCAAGTATAACCAGCAAAGCGCTAATTAAAAATACGATCTGCCTGTGTCGCATGGCAGACTCAACTATCTCGAACCTTTTCATATTATCTTACGATTTGGATGGTTGTGCTCTCGTTTATTTTCTGGTACCCTTCGGTAATAAGCAGATCACCTGCAGATAAGCCGTTGGTTATAACCACGCCGTTGCTAGCTAAAGAGCCTAGCTCAACATTTCTTTTAACCACTTTATCTTTACTTGAGTTGGCTACATATACATATTTACTCTTGTCCCCTCCAACCTGTATTACTGAAAGTGGAACAACAATTCTGTTCCCCATTACAGGATTATTGATGCTTACTTTACAAACCATTCCGGGTTTTAATATCTTGTCCGGGTTATTTAGTGCAACTTTAATATTATAGGTATGAGAAAGAGGGTTAGACAATACACCAATTTCTGTTACCTCTCCTTCAAACTTCCGGTCACCTAAAGCACTTACTTTTACATATGCTTCCTGTCCTTTTTGTATCCCGGCAATTTCATTTTCAGGGACAGGAATTTTTACATTTACTTTGTCAATCTTTACCAATTGAAAAACCGGGTTGCCGGGAATTATACTCATTCCTGGTTCTATCATCCTTCTGCCGACGATCCCATCCGCAGGGGCATAAAGATTACAGTCATTAAGATTTTTTTCTGAAATTGATGCCAGTGAATGAGCTTGATCCAGACCGGTTTTTATTTCTACATATTTAATTTCAGGCAGGCTCCCTTTTTTATACATAGGCTCCAGCCGGTTGTACGCATCCTCTGCTTGCTTGGCCTTTGATAATGCAACCTGATACATATTTTGATAACTTTCATTGTTAAGAATTGCCAGTAACTGACCTTTTTTTACCATTTGTCCTTCATCCACAAGGACTTTTTCTGCAGTTCCGGTAACCAAGAAACTAAGAGGAACAGAAAAGGATTCTTCAATGGTTCCAATATACATATGATCGGTGTTATTAATACTTTTACCGATTTCACTAACTTTAACAGGAATGCCTTTCTCCTGCACAACTTTTTCACTGTTTGAATTTCCGGTGCTGCAACCGGCAAGGATTAATGCGCCAATGGCAAGAAACCAATTTAATTGTTTCATTGTATTCACTTTATATTAATTCTAATTTTCTTCTTATGCTTCACGCTGTTGTGAATATTGACTATAAATGTTTTAAAGTCAATGCAAATATATAACAATATTTGACCCAAAATCACTTTTGGTCAAATTGGATTAATGAGTTGTTAAGATTTTAATCCCTTAACGACAAATCCAGCCAGTTCTTTAATGGTATCACTATATTCCGGATATTTGTTTTGCACGAAAAGTGGCACCTCCATGCTATTTGCCATCATTAGCAGAATATTTACGGTTGACCCAATATCATTAAATTGAAATACACCTTCCTCTTTCCCCTTTGAAAGTATAAAATGAAGACTTCTATTTTCAAACTCCGAGAAATCTTCTCTAACTTCCTCAACAAAATGGTATTTTTCAAACAATTCAGCTTTTATAGTTTCATGATAATTTAAAGCTTTGTATAACAAATCAAGACGTTCCAAGATATAATTATTTAGAATTGTTATTGCATCATCATCAGCATGAATTACTTTTTGTAATTCTTCTTTTACAACACTAAGCTCCTGCTTTAATACTTCGTTAAATAATTCTTCCTTGCTATTATAGTGATAATATAAAACTCCTTTTGCTTTATGGATGTGTTTGGCAATCTCATCCATCGTTGTTTTATAAAACCCGAATTTTGAAAAATACTGAGTGGCAGCACTTATTATTATCGATTTGATTTCTGGTTTTGTCATTCTATTTGACTATTTTGTTTAATTAGTCAAATATAGAATTTTTCTCAATACAAACCAATCTTTAAAATCGATTCAAGAGTGACAAACTCGCTCAAAGTAAAAATGATTAATAATTAATTGCTTATAACAGGTGCCTTTTTCAAATAATTTTTATCGTTAATTTGTTTAATTAAAAAATCAGCCAAGTCTTCCCTTGAAAGCGAAAATACTTTAACATTATCGGTTCCTGTATAACCGATATTCAGTTTTCCTGTTCCTGGTTTTCTGCTCAGCGTTGGTATGCGTACTAAAGTCCAATCTAACTGACTATTTGAAACGGCTTCTCCGGTTGCCACTATATCACAATAAGCATCTTTTGCTAAAGTTTTTATCATAAAAATGGCAAGCGAAAAGCTAAACTGAAATTTATCATTTGGGACTTTAAAACTTGGCGTTGCTGTTGCTATAAAACGTTTCACACCATTTCTTTCCATTGCCGAAATGATATTTTTTATACCTGTAGAAATATTCAATCCTTTCGTCTTTCCAGTTGGCCCCAAAACGCTGATAACCACATCAGCACCAATCATTGCTTTTTCAATTTGATTAATATCTGTAAGTTCCCCTTTTATGATTTTAAGATTTTTATCTTGAAAGGATATTTTTGCCGGGTTGCGTGCGAAAGCAGTCACTCGATATTCGGCTTCCAAGGCTTTTTTAATAACAAGTATTCCTGTCTCGGCTGTTCCACCAAAGATTGTTAAATTCATTTCGAAACTTTTATTTTATTCAAATAGATGTTAGATACTATAAGCAATACCAGGAAAATGATAGGCATTGAAGACATAGAAACTGGGTCACCTGCATTTACATGTGCCCAGAATGCAGATATAAAAACAATTCCAAAACCGGCATAAGCCCATTCTTTTATTTTAATTGGAACTTGTGGTATAACAAGCGCCAAAACACCTAAGATTTTAAAGAATCCTAATTCTTTAACGAAGAAAGGCTGAAATCCAAGCCGGGCCATACCTTCTATTGCTTCTATACTTGTAAAGTAATTGAAGGCGCTAAATACCATCATCAAGCCAATAACGGATGTTGTTATCCAATAAACTACTTTTTTTGATTTCATTATGTTAACTTTTACTGTAATTTATTTTGAGAATTAATATTTTTTTATTCTACAAAGTTAAATATATTTACTATCTAATATATAGTAGTTACCTAAAGGTAAGCGATAAGAAAAAAGTTTATGAAAAAATCTGTTCACACTGATTGTTCCTCTGCAATGTTGCCAGTTAGAGACGCAATAGATGTTATTAGCGGAAAATGGAAGTTGTTGATTCTGATTTCAATCTCATCAGGGAATCATCGATTTACTGAAATACAAAAAAGCATTCCTAAAATCACGGCTAAAGTTTTATCCAATGAATTAAAAGATCTTGAACAAAATAAACTGATAGAAAGAAAAATTATTGAAGGCTA
>Ga0209347_1001517_pt1 | contig 36944 bp, 30 predicted proteins | sample AutmiccommuBRH23_FD_187382 | JGI IMG/M metagenome (GOLD analysis project Ga0209347, IMG submission 187382) | Deep subsurface microbial communities from Mt. Terri, Switzerland - Autotrophic microbial communities BRH/23 (SPAdes) (version 2) | ecosystem: Environmental > Aquatic > Deep subsurface >...
CTCATTTTTGGTTGATTTGGTTAGCATCTTAATTATACCAAAAACCGAGTGTTCATGCGGATCTTAATCGTTTTTTAGTCTCTTTTTAGGTCAAAAAATTAGCTTTTTTATGGGTGCAAAACTTCAGATATTTAAATGTTTTTTACATCATTGTATGTATTACATTCTTTTATTTAATGTTTTTAAAATCTAATTACAAGATTTTCTCAGTAATATATTTGGTTTCGGCAGTATTATCCTTGATAACTACACATATAATCTTCTCAAGAATCGGACCAGGGTGATGGAGAACGTCCGAGGCGGTGTCGAATGGCGGGGAAAAATGGTTTGAGAATACTTACTTCTTTGCCTGATAACAATGATAAAACTTTAATAGGTTAGAGCGCGTGATGGTAATAGTTCTTGCTAAACGGGTGATTTATTCTTGCCAGTTAAAAATAGTGCTTGATGATGGTAGCTCAAACTATGTTAATGTAGTATTTAATTCAAAATAATCTATAGCGTATGTGGTACGTGCAAAACTTGAAATGTCCGTTTGGATGCCCTCCTCTGCTGCTGACTCTGGCTTGCGAAACCTTTGTCAGTATAGCAAAGGTGGACTGTTTTATTATGTGCATCGGTACTTCCTATTCGGATCTCCCACGCTTAGCGTGGGGTTTATTCTTGAATTATTCCTCAACATTACCTGCAAATTTAATTGGGCTTTGGACCATCATCAGATTTTCTTATAGACTAATCATATTTTTCCAAAAAATTTTGTCAGTTTCAGGCAGGAATTTTAATTTGTTTGGCGAATAAAATACATTGTGATTGTGTTAACTATCTTTATAACAATGAGTAAGGATGAAGAGGTGTTGTAATGAGTCAAAATAGGGTCGGTGCTGTTTTGATAGTAGGCGCGGGGATTGCCGGTATTCAGGCTGCACTGGATTTGGCAGAGTCAGGGTACTTAGTTCATCTGGTAGAAGAGTCATCAGCCATTGGCGGAACTATGCCTATGCTGGATAAGACCTTCCCAACGAACGATTGTTCTATGTGTATTTTATCCCCTAAATTAGTTGAATGCGGACGCCATCTTAATGTTCGTATCTATACTAATTCTCAGGTTATTAAATCTGAGGGTGAAGCAGGAAACTTTAAGGTAACCATTAAGCAGAAGGCTCGTTTTATTGATGTAGACAAATGTACCGGCTGTGGAGCCTGTGCAGAAGCTTGTCCTGTGAAAGTTGACGATGAATTTAATCAGGGCTTAGGAAAACGTAAGTCCGCTTACAAACAGTATTCTCAGGCTTTCCCAAATGCCTATGCTATCGATGAGAAGAATTGTTTGTATCAGACTCGTGGTAGAGCCAAAGGTAAGGACGTTTGCAAGAAATGTGAAAAAGCTTGTCAAGCCGGAGCGATCAACCATCAGATGGAAGACAAAGAGATCGAGGTAGAAGTAGGGTCGATGATTCTCAACCCAGGCTTTAAAGTATTTGACGCCACTAAACTTGATTATTATGGTTATGGCAAGATTAAAAGTGTCATTACCAGCCTTGAGTTTGAGCGTCTTTTAAGTGCTTCAGGACCTTTTGATGGACATCTGGTGAGGCCTTTTGACCAAAAAGAACCTCAGAGGATTGCCTGGATTCAGTGTGTTGGTTCCAGAAATGCTAAGATCAACAATAATTATTGTTCTGGTGTTTGCTGTATGTATGCAATTAAGGAAGCGGTCATTGCTAAAGAACACAGTCATATTCCTGTCGATACTACAATCTTCTATATGGATATGAGAACCCATGGTAAAGATTTTGAAAAATACTATGACAGCGCCAAGAATCAACATGGTGTTCATTTTATTCGTTCTCGTGTTTATGAAGTAACCGAGGCCAAAGATGGTTCAGGTGATGCTGTCATAAGATACTCTAGCGAAGATGGCCAAATCTCCACAGAACAGTATGATTTGGTAGTTCTGTCTGTGGGAATTGAGCCTGGGGATAGTTCCAAGGAATTAGCCCAAAAATTAGACCTTAAGGTTAATAATTACGGTTTTCTTGAGCTTGAAACGTTAAGCGGTGTGAATACTTCGAGAGAAGGTATTTTTGCAGCAGGTGCTTTTAGTGGTCCAAAAGATATTCCGGAAACAGTGATTCAAGCCAGTGCTGCTGCAGGAGCGGTTTCCGCTTTATTGGCGGAAGAGCGTGGAACTCTGGTCAGCGAAAAACAATATCCGCCTGAAATGCAGGTTGCGGGGGATGTTATACGTACAGGGGTATTTATTTGTCACTGTGGTGTCAATATTGGCAGTGTAGTAAATGTTCCTTCAGTCGTTGAATATGCCAAGACTCTACCAACAGTTGTTTACGCTACTGAAAAAATCTATGCTTGTTCTCAAGATGCCCAAGCCTCAATCAAAGCCATGATTAGTGAACAAAAATTAAATAGAGTTGTTGTTTCTTCTTGTAGTCCTCGGACACATGAGCCTTTATTCCAAGAAACGTTGAAAGAAGCCGGCTTAAATGCGCACTTATTTGACATGGCCAATATTCGTGACCAATGTTCATGGGTGCATATGCATGAGCCTGAACAAGCAACCGAAAAAGCGAAAGATCTCACGAAACTAGCAGTTATCCGTGCCTCAATGCAACAACCAGTTCAACCGATATTTATGGCTATGAACCATGCGGCTCTCGTTATTGGTGGTGGGGTAGCAGGGATGACTAGTGCAATATCGTTGGCTGATCAAGGGTATGAAGTTCATCTGGTTGAGAAAGATAATGTTTTGGGCGGTTTTGCTCGAAGATTCTCTACCGGTTTCAAGGGGGAAGATACTAAAGCTTTTGTTGCGGGGCTGATCGAAAGTGTTAGCAAACATCCGAAAATCAAACTTCATGTAGGGGTTGGCATTAAAGATGTTGGAGGCTTCTTAGGGAGCTTTACTACGACTTTAGAAAACGGAGAACAGATTGAACATGGGGTAGCACTCCTGACAATCGGTGGACAAGAATATAAGCCCAAGGAATACCTCTACGGTCAGGATGATCGGGTCATGACTCAAATTGAGCTGGATGAAGCCTTAGCTAATCATGATTCCAAGTTGGAAAATGCCCGAAACTACGTCTTCATTCAATGCGTCGGTTCACGTTGTGAAGAAAATCCTTATTGTAGCCGTGTTTGCTGTACAAAATCTGTTAAGTTAGCCCTTAAAGTCAAAACTAAAAATCCCGGGGCTAATGTATTCGTCCTTTATCGCGATATGCGAACCTATGGTTACTTTGAGGAAGATTATGAACTTGCTAGACGTATTGGCATAATTTTTGTCCGCTTTAGTGAGAATGACAAGCCTGTCTTGACTAAAGAAGGGGATACCCTCATAGTCACGGTTAAGGATCATGTCTTAGCTCGACCGCTTGAGATTGAAACAGATGTTCTTTGCTTAGCTGCTGCCATTAAAGCTCCAGAAGACGGCAAAAAACTCTCCAAATGGTTTAAAATTCCTCTCAATGCTGAAGGCTTCTTCTTAGAGGCTCATATGAAATTGCGCCCAGTAGATTTCAGCACTGACGGTGTGTTCATGGCTGGGATAGCCCATAGTCCGAAAAATATGGAAGAAGTTGTTGCTCAGGCCAAAGCCGCTGCTGGACGTGCCGGTGTAGCATTGTCTAGGGAAATGGTAGAATCAGCAGGTTTGAATGCATTTGTTGATAAACGTAAATGTGCCGCTTGTGGTACGTGTGAATCTATTTGTTCGGCTAAGGCAGTTACCGTCGACTTAGTCAACCGCGTAGCCACAGTGAACGACGCTCTCTGTAAAGGGTGTGGGGCGTGTGCTTCAAGCTGCCGTTGCGGAGCTATCAGTCTTAGAGGGTGTACTAATGAGCAAATTGTCCAAATGTTAAACTCCCTATAAATTGAATAATTATGGGAAGGTAGATGATTATGGGAGAAAGTCAGGTAGACATGAACCAACCAAATACTAATGTTTTTAAGCCTAAAATTGCCGCTTTCTTGTGTAACTGGTGTAGTTACGCGGGAGCTGACCTAGCCGGTGTCGGTCGAATTCAATATCCAGCGAGCATTAGAACGATTAGAGTCCCATGTTCGGGAAGAATTAATCCATTATATATCTTAAAAGCAATGGCTAACGGGGCAGACGGAGTATTGGTTTCCGGCTGCCACCCCGGAGATTGCCATTATATCAGTGGTAATTACGTTGCTCGCAGGAAGTTTGCGCTTATCCAGTCTCTCTTGAAACATGTTGGTCTAGAAGATGATCGAGTCAATTTTTCCTGGGTATCCGCAGCAGAAGGTGGGCGATTTGCTGAAGTAGTGAAAGGGGTTACTGAGCGTGTTAGTGCGTTGGGACCCAATAAGGGAATCTTTACAGTAGATGACGGGGGTGCAACGGATGAATGATCTAATTAATAATATCCGAGAAACAGCCCGCCAATTACTGACGGATGGGAAAGTGGACGTTGTTATCGGCTATGAAAAAGGTTCTTTGCCTTTAAAAGCAACACCATGCTTCGTGCGTACTCCTCAGGATGTCGAGCGCTTGATCTGGGACGCAACCTGTGAAAATAATCTAGCGACCTATGTTGCTCAGACTGCAGGGAAAAAAGCTATCGTTGCCAAAGGGTGCGATAGTCGGGCTTTGGTTGTCTTAATGCAGGAAAATCAGGTGGTCAGAGATGATCTCTATATCATCGGTGTTTCCTGCCAAGGCGTAATCAATAAAAAGATTATTGAGATCCAAACCGGAGAAATCATCGAAGCAACGATTACGGATGGAAAGATTTCCGTTAAGGGAATGGAAGGTTCTAAGGAGTTTAGCTTTGCTGAAGTGAAAGACGCAACTTGTCAAACCTGCCGTTATCCTAATCCTGTAATTGAGGATATTCATCTGGGCGGGACCGTAAATGTTTCTCAATCGACCCCTTTTGCGGATGTTATCGAAATGGAAAACAAATCTGATAGTGAGCGTCAAGCCTACTTTAACGAGCAAATGAGTAAATGTATTCGCTGTTACGCCTGTCGTAATGCCTGTCCGATGTGCTATTGCCCGGAATGCTTTGTGGATTGTAATTCTCCTAAGTGGCTTACAGGTGGAGTTGATCGTTCGGAAAATCTTATGTTCCAAGCTGGGCGTGTTCTCCATTTAGCAGGACGGTGTGTTGATTGTGGTGCGTGTACCCGTGCCTGTCCACAAGGGGTAGATATACGAGCTATGAACCGCAAATCGGCCAAAGATGTTTTAGTTATGTATAACCATGAAGCGGGTATCAGCGAAGATATTCAACCAGCTCTTAATGTGTACAGTGCAGATGATCCTGAAGCGTTCTTGGTAAAGGAGTGAGGTGAAGAAAATGAAGATAAGTAAAGAGAAATTTGGCCAATCATTCGATGCTTTAGCCGCCGAGTACCAAATAATTGCTCCGGTTAGTGAAGCAGAAGGAGTTAATTACGAAGCGGTAAAGAACTTCTCAGAAGTCAAACAGGATTATCTAAATTCTAAGCTTCCTCCTAAATCCTTCTTTTTTCCTCAACATGAGAAACTTTTGTCATATAAAAAGGAAGGTAAAGATGTTACCGTCAAGAACGAACTGAAGGTTAAGAAAACGATTCTTTTTGGAGTCAGACCGTGTGATGCTAAAGGCTTTCTCCTTTTAGATACAGTTTTTAAAAATGATCAGTATACAGACCCGTATTATTTTGAGCGTCGCGATAATACCGTTGTTATTGGGGTCGCCTGCAATAAAATTGCCCCTACCTGTTTTTGTTCTTCAATGGGCTTTTCTCCCGCCAGTAGTGCTGGTTCAGATGTTTTTCTGATTGATCTCGGAGATGCCTATCAGGTAGAAGTTATCAGTGAGAAAGGTAAGGCTTTATTTGCTGGCTTAGCGGGTCTTGAAGAATTATCAACTGAAGATCATGCCCGAGTAGACACGATTAAAAGTGCCCAAACAACTAGTAAAGTAGATGTCTCAACTATCACTAGCAAACTAGATAAGATGTTTGACAATAGCTATTGGGATACCCTTCAAGAAAAGTGCATAGGGTGTAATGCCTGTACTTTCGCTTGTCCTTCCTGCCATTGCTTCGATATTTCCGAGGAAGTGCGCAAGAATGATGGTACTCGAGTGAGAACATGGGATGGGTGTATGGCGCCCCTCTTTACCTTACACGCTTCTGGCCATAACCCACGGGACAAGAAAAAAACCCGCTGGCGTCAGCGGATGATGCACAAGTTCAACTATTTTGTCCATAACAGTGGGGATATATCATGTGTGGGCTGTGGTCGCTGCATCAAAAGTTGCCCAGTTAATATGGATATTCGACAGGTCATTGATGGGGTCAACAAAGCAGAATTGGTGGTGAACTAATGGAACTGAATCCGTATATGCCTATTACGATGAAACTTGTTAAAAACTTGGTGGAAACGGAAGATAGAAACATCAATACCTTTACACTGCAGTTTTTAAATAAACAAGATGAAGACAACTTTAAATATATGCCAGGTCAGTTTGCTGAAATTAGTGCTTTTGGTCACGGAGAGGCTCCGTTCGGTATTGCTACATCCCCCACAGAGCCTGGAATTCTTAAGTTTTCTGTTGCTAAGGTTGGGTGCGTGTCCAATGCCTTACACCTTATGGAAGAGGGAACAATGGTTGGGGTAAGAGGACCATTGGGTAACTATTACCCGTTAGAAGAGTTTAAAGGCAAAAATGTCGTTATTATTGGTGGTGGCTTTGCTTTTACGACCCTGCGCTCCTTAGCTGTCTATATGCTGGATGAAAAACATCGTGGCGATTATGGTGATATTACGGTTATTTATGGTGCTAGAAACCCAGGCTTGTTGCTTTACAAAGAAGAATTGGCAGCGTGGGAAACTAATCCAAATATTAACTTGGTTACAACTATTGATAGGCCTGCAGAAGGTTGGAATAAACGCGTGGGCTTTATTCCTACAGTTACCGAGGAAATCGCCCCTTCTTCTGTGAACACCTATGCAGTAGTGTGCGGACCTCCGGCCATGATCAAATATACTTTACCTGTGTTAGAAAAACTTAACTTTCCTCCTGAGCGGATCATCACCTCTTTGGAAATGCGGATGAAGTGCGGACTGGGAATCTGTGGTCGTTGCAACATTGGAACGGAATATGTATGTAAAGATGGACCGGTATTCTCCATGGCTCAATTAAAAGAATTACCCAGTGAATATTAATTAAAAGGCCGGAGGTGATAGTAAGATGGGTGAACCCATAAGAATTGAAAGTTTAGATCCAACCTTGCGCGATGAAGTGGCAACCTTAATGAATGGGTATGACTATTCCAATTGCCTTACTTGCGGTATGTGTACTGCCGGTTGTAAGTATAGTGATTTAATGGAGGATAATGATCCTCGCAAATTTATTCGCAAAGTAGCACTTGGTATGCGAGAAGAAGCTGAAAATGATCCTTTTGTCTGGAATTGCAATATGTGTGAACGGTGTACGGTAGAATGTCCGATGGGTGTTAATATTGCTGCTCTCACGAGAGCCTTCCGAGGCAAAACTCCTGTACCACCTGGCCATTTGCAGATCATTGCCGATGACCACATTCGTACAGGCAATCAAATGGGTGTAGAACAAATTGATTATGATGAGACTATCGAGTGGATTGAGGAATTAATGCAGGAAGCTCTGAAAGATCCTTCATATAAGATTCCTTTGGACGTGCCAAATGCAGATTTTATGTTTGGTTTCAATGCTCGGGAGATTAAGCATTATCCCAGTGAACTACAGACAATTTTGAACGTTTTTCACGCGGCCAAAGCAAACTATACGCTTAGCTCAAAGCGCTGGGATGCTACCAATATTTGTTTGTTTACGGGTAAAAATGATGAGTTCTGTGAAATCTCACGTCCCCTATTCGAAGAAGCGGAGAGGTTAAATCCTAAGGAAATTATTGTCACCGAATGTGGCCATGCTTTCCGCTCGACAAGAATGTTTGCGCGTACTTACTGGAAAGGGAAAAAGTTCCCTGTGCGCCACATAGTAGAATTGTATGCCGATTGGGTTAAAGACGGCACATTAAAACTAGATAAAACCAGAAATACACAACCGGTAACCCTTCATGATCCCTGTAATACTGTCCGAAAAGAAGGGGTATTTGAACCACAACGTTATGTCTTAGAGAATACTGTAATGGATTTCCGCGACATGGATCCTAACGGTAAGTATAACATTTGTTGTGGAGCCGGTGGAGGAGCTTTAGCAGTAGCTGCGACCAAAGGGCAGCGTATGATTAAAGCAAAACCTAAGGTTGATCAATTAGTAGCTACCGGCGCCAAGATAGGATGCATTCCGTGTCATAACTGCATTGACCAGTTTAACGACATGAATAAGCACTATAAGCTTGGCATGAAGATGATGCATCTTAGCCCCTTGATAGAAATTGCCTTAGGTTTAGCGGAAGAGGAGTAGTTATTACTTTTCAAGAAACGAAAAAGTCCCGACGGTGAAAAATGGCATCGTACGGGGCTTTTTTTTATGTCAACTTATTTATTACACAACTATGAGTTCAGGGTTTTTATCGGAAAGTCCTAGGAGATATAGAATCTCAGGAATACTGTATATAGCATTGTTAACCACTGACGGAACAAAGGGAGCCTTTGAGTCAAAAGTCGTTGTCGAACTATTCAGAATAGGTTAAAATTAATTTTACTGAAGTTGGGAGGTGGCAGAGGTGTCTTGGTTTAATGAATTAGAAGAGGTTCTAAACGCCGTACATAATGGAATTTTAGCTATTGATGTTGATGAGAAAGTTACAATTTACAATAGTCAAGCGGAGCGCATGCTTGGAGTTCCGGCCGTTAAAGTTCTCGGTAAGAAAATCACAGATGTATTGCCTAATTCTGGGCTTCCAGCAGTATTAACTAGTGGTAAACCCCAGTTTGGGCAAAAGTTGGAACTAGGCGAACTGATCACGGTCACCAATCGTACGCCGATTATTCAAGGAAACAAAGTAATTGGAGCAATTGCCGTATTTCAAGATGTTTCTGATATAGAATCATTAGCCGCGGAACTAGGTCACGTTAAAGAGTTAAATAAAGAATTTGAAGCTATTCTTGAATCCTCTTATGATGGAATGGGGATTATTGATAGTGATGGAACTCTGTTAAGAGTAAATACTAGTTATGAAAGAATTACAGGTTTGTGTAAACATGACAACGGTGTTGGTCGTAATGTTAGAGAGCTTCAAGCTGACGGGACGGTTTCTCAGGCGGTCGCCTTACTTGTTCTAAGCCAGAAAAAACCAGTAACTATTAAACAAAGAATAAAAACTGGTAAGGAAATCTTAATTACCGGCAGCCCCGTTTTAGATGAACAAGGGGAAATTCTACGAGTAGTCTGTAATATTCGGGATATGACTGAACTTAATCTTTTGCGTGAACGGATTGAAAATACAGTACAACAAAATATCCGGTATGCCCACGAAATAAAGGAATTGCGAACAAAACTGTGGCAGCATGAGGAATTCATATTCCGAAGTGCGAGTATGCAGAGGGTTTTTAAACTCATAGTCCGTGTGGCTCATGTTAATTCTCACGTCTTAATTACTGGGGAGTCCGGGGTAGGAAAGGAGATTGTGGCCACATTAATTCATGAGTTAAGTCCGCGTGTCAATGGTCCTTTTTTACAAATCAATTGTGGCGCCATTCCAGAAAACTTGCTCGAATCGGAACTTTTTGGCTATGAGGAGGGGGCTTTTACCGGTGCTCGCGGTGGGGGGAAAAAGGGCATTTTTGAACTTTGCGAGGGCGGGACTTTGCTGCTTGATGAGATCGGGGAAATGCCAATGAATATGCAAGTTAAACTATTGCGAGTGTTGCAGCAACAGGAGGTGCTTAGAGTTGGTGCAGCCAAACCCATCAAATTTAATGTTCGGGTCGTTACCGCTACTAACAAAGACTTAGAAGAAATGGTAGCCCAACATAGCTTTCGGGCGGACTTATTTTATCGATTAAACGTCGTACCAATTCATCTTCCTCCGTTGAGGGCACGCCCAGATGACATTATTCCTTTGGCAATTCATTTCTTAGAAGGCTTTAACAAAAAATATGGGAGCAATATTAGGTTTGAACCTGAAGTACTGTTGGCTTTTGAACGTCATCCTTGGCCAGGTAATGTCCGCGAATTAGAAAATCTGATTGAACGAATGCTGATCATGAATGAAGATGAGATTTTGACCCTTAAACATCTACCTTTTACTGAGAGTAATGTTCCCAAACATCAGGCTGTCATAATTCAGGTTAATGAACCTATGCCTTTCGAAAAAGCTGTCGAAATGTTGGAGATAGAACTCTTGCGTAAAACTCTGCAGGCTTATCCGACGATCAGGCAGGCAGCTAAGGTTTTAGGCGTTTCGCATCCAACGGTTCTTCGTAAGATTCAAAAATATAAATTAATTCCAAGCTAAAGTTATAAGGGTGGTACAATGGCTGAATAAGTGGTAAATAAGTGTACCTAATAGATTTAATGAATATTTCAAAGATTATCAATCAGTTCCAAATTATAGGTAGGTACAATGGTAGAGTTTTGTACCCTAGGTTATTTATAAAAAAAACTATTGATTTGATTATTAGACTGTTTAACAGCTCAATTAAACATTAGAGGATCAAACTAAAACCGTTCGGGTTAGAAATAGATTACATATCGAATTTTGGAACTTATCTTGCATTATTATGAACTGAAGATTATGACTCGATAAGTGAGTCTGTACTCAAAAGTAGGTTGGTAGGTGGTAAGGTTAAGCTAGATTGCGCTGGAGTTGTTTCCTATGGAATTTGGAAAATGCTTAAAGCAGGTTCCTTTAATTTTTGTCGTATAATATCAGAATATTAAAAATAGTATAAATAAAATGTGTTGTCTCTGAAATGGTCTTCATTTATAAACCTTAGAGTTAGGGAGGTGGGAATGAACCAAAAAGATATTGAAAAAGTTGATTATCCAAATCGTAAGAGTCCCACTTCTACAAGTGGGAGTGATACACCTTATTCTGCTTCGGTGACGATAGTCTCCAGTGGAGAGTATCGCCGAAGCGCACGGCCCTAAACGAATACTTCGCGCGTAGGATGACTTTCGTCACCGAAGACTCGATGTTCAACTTTAGATGAATGAGTTCACTGTAGTGTGAAGGTTACAGTATTTACAATTTGTCGGTATGAATATTCATAGGGGGTGAAGCTTTTGTCGGATATTAACTATTGGGAACCTGGAAACCTGATAGATGCAGTTTCCTTGTTAGCAAATATGGGTGATCAAGTCAGGGCTTTAGCTGGGGGTACTGATCTGTTAGTTAAAATGAAGAAAGGCCCAATAAACTGGAAGGGTATCGTAAATTTAAAAGGTTTGACAGAACTTAAGGGATTCGTTTTCGAGGGTGAAACAATCACCATAGGAGCCTTAACCCAAATAAGCTCTCTTATAGAGAACTCGTTGCTTGGTCTTCACTTCCCTGTATTGGTTGATGCTGCAAGGAGTTTGGGTACTCCTCAAGTGCGTAATCTTGCAACTATTGGCGGTAATTTGTGTAATGCGTCTCCTGCTGCAGATGTAGCTTTAGTTCTTTTAATGTATGAGGCTCGCTTGCTGATTACTGGACCTAGCGGATCACGCAAGGTTCCTGTTCATGAGTTTTATGTTGGCTCTGGTCAAACGGTTTTACAACTAGGAGAAATACTAACGGCGATAGAAATAGATCTTCCACCGCTTAACAGTAAGGGTGTGTTCTATAAACACGGAAAACGCAAAAGTCACGAAATTGCCCTAGTTAATGTGGCGGTGCTCTTGACGCCTCAGCCGGGAACTAAGCAAATTTCCAGAGCTAGGATTGCAGTCGGTGCTGTTGCTTCTACTCAGTTGCGCATCAAGGAAGCGGAGGATAGCTTGAGAGAGGTTATAGCAACCCTTGGCGCATTCGAGAAGGCAGCAGAGCTGACTAAGGAGGCAGTTAACCCGATTGACGACGTTCGGAGCACCGCCAGTTACCGTAAGCAAATGGTAGGTGTTCTAACAAGGAGAGCACTGGTTGAAGCTTGGGGGGGAGAACTATGAAAACACCGATAAGTCTACAAATAAATGGTGAAACGTATCTACTCAATGTTCCGATAAAAAAGACCTTATTAGATGTGCTCAGAGAAGACCTGGCCCTGACAGGTACAAAAAAGGGTTGCGACAGCGGGGAATGTGGAGCTTGTACTGTATTAATGGAGGGTAAGCCAGTCAACTCATGTATGATATTAGCAGTCGATGCAGTGGGAAAGCAAATTTCCACGATTGAAGGCATTGGTGGGATTATGGAATTAGATCCTATTCAGGAAGCACTAGTTGCTCACGGGGCCATACAATGTGGTTATTGCACTCCGGGGGTTGTTATGACAGTTAAGGCATTATTAGATAGCAATCCTCATCCTACAGAAAAGGAAGTACGAGAGGGAATCACCGGAAACCTTTGTCGGTGTACAGGCTATGTTAAGGTCGTGGAAGCGATCATGGATGTAAGTCGTCGATAGGGAAAGGAGGGAAGCAATTATGACTTATTCTGTTGTCGGTCATTCAGTACCTCGCGTAGACGCGAGGGAAAAAGTCAGTGGAAGTGCTTTATACACTGGTGATATGGTGTTGCCTCATATGTTGATCGGTAAAGTGTTGCGTAGTCCTTACGCTCACGCTAAGGTTATCAGGATCGATACCTCAAAGGCCAAGCAATTAGCGGGGGTTAAGGTTGTTCTAACTTATGAGGATACACCGAAGATTTTGTGGAATAGTGCTGGGTTTCCTCCTTCTCCAGGGGCGATTTTAGTTGAGGATCAATATATTCTCACAAATACAGCTCTCTATGTCGGGGATGGAATTGCTGCAGTGGCGGCTGTTGATGAAGATACGGCTACCCAAGCATTAGAACTTATTGAAGTAGAATATGAGGTGTTGCCGGCTGTTGTAACTATGGAACAGGCCTTGGCGGAAGGTGCGCCACGCTTACATGACGCTGAAAATAACACCTATGGTCATACTCCGGTTGTAATTGGAGATGTTGATGCAGGCTTTGCCGAAGCAGATTACGTCTTTGAAGACACTTATCAGGTGCCCAAAGTCAACCAGGTAAGTATGGAACCCTGTGGAGTTTCCTTGGCAGCACCAGACATGGATGGTCGCGTAACCATCTGGACATCGACTCAAATGCCCCATTTAGTTCGGAGAATTACTGCGCACGCCTTAGGGTTAAAGATCGGACAAGTTCGTATCCTAAAGCCACCAGTCGGGGGAGCATTTGGTAGTCGTTTAGGTGTGGTTAACGAACCAATCGCCGCTTTATTAGCCATCAAGGTCGGACAGCCTGTCATGCTTAAGTATACGAGGTCAGAGGCCTTTTTGGCAACGGAATCCAGACATCCCATGACAATGACTCTCAAAACTGGGGTGAAGAAAGATGGCTCATTTACGGCACGCCAGTTTACCTCATTTATTGATGGCGGTGCTTATGCCACGCATACACCATCCTTGGCCGGACCTGTGGCCGGTTGGTTTTTGGCAATGTATAAGTCTCCCAATATAAAAGTTGATAACTATTCTGTGTATACGAACGCTACACAATGCGGTGCCTTTCGTGGTTATGGAAACCCTCAGGTGGTCTTTGCGGTAGAATCGCAGATGGACGATATCGCGGAAAAATTGGGTATAGATCCTCTGCAGCTAAGACTCAAAAATCATCCCTGTACCGGAGATGTTTGGATGTGGAGCGGTTGGGTTATAGAAAGCTGTGGCTTAGAGGAGTCTATAGCAAGTGGTGCCAAAGCAATCGGCTGGACAGAAAATAGAAATAACGGGCGTATTAGTCAAGGGGTTAAAAAGCGTGGAGTTGGAATGGGTTACATGATGCATGTAAGCGGGGCTCGCCCCATGCTCCATGAAACCTCCTCTGCTATCATTAAGATCAATGAAGATGGTAGTGCCAATTTGAATTTCAGTAATTCTGATGTTGGGACGGGTAGTGCAACATCTTTATCCCAGATTGCCGCCGAAGAACTGGGGATTCCCTTTGACGAAGTGATGATAACCAAAACCTCAGATACAGATATCAATGGATTTGACATTGGAAGCCATGCCAGTCGCCAAATTTACTCTGGAGGAAATGTTGTTAAAAAAGCCGCTACTATGGCCAAACAAAAATTGTTGGCAATGGCAGCGGAAATGTTAGAGTTACCTGTTGAGGAACTTGAAGTGAAGCAAGGCAGAGTTTGGGTGCGTAACGATTCCTCCAAATCACTGAGCGTGGCAGAAATATCGCATGCAGCTCACTTTGGTAGTCATGGTCATCAAATTATCGGAGCAGTTAGTGAGGAGCCGCCAGGTAATCCACCGGTTTATGCAGCCCAATTCGCTGAAGTCGAAGTTGATACTGAAACTGGAATTATTGAAGTGATTAGAGTGGTTGCTGCTCACGATGTTGGAACGGCTATTAATCCTTCTTCAGTTGAGGGCCAAATTCAAGGAGCAATTCAGCAGGGAATAGGTTACGCCTTAACGGAGGATTATCGAGTTGATTCGGGAACAGGTAAGCCCCTGAATCCTAACTTTTCAGATTATAAAATTCTGACAACGGTCGACATGCCACAAATAGAAACAATTTTAGTCCAGGCGGCGAGTGAGACTGGACCTTTTGGAGCCAAAAGTGTGGGAGAGTCAGGGTTAGTTGCTACGGCAGCAGCTATTGCCAATGCTGTTTATGATGCCATAGGAATCAGATTCAAAGAGTTACCACTAACCCCGGAAAGAGTATTGGCTGCATTGCAAAACAAAGGTCAATAGGTAGGCGTAATTTCTACCCTAAGCGTGAATTTTATGAGGATACTTACTTCAGGTGGGGTTTATCTCCATCTGAAGTATAGTTTAACTATCTAAGGGCGTCCAGCATCGAGAAAATTGTCGGGGAGAATTTTGTCAAAGCTATGTTAGTAATTTGATTTTGGTACATATATATACCAAAATCAAAATGCTAAGGGGGTTTCGACAACAAAACAGCTGCTTGTAAGGGTTACATTAAAAAACAATGTTGGTAAATTGTTGTACCGGGCTATAGACGGTGTTATCAGAAGAGCGGAGTTTGATCTATCGTTTATTGCGGGAAGGCGAGTGGTATATACCTGTACCAAGTCTAAAAATTAAAATCGAAATATTTTGTATTATCAAACTGTTTAACCGCTTAAATATACCATCGACACTCAAGATCAGGTCTTTTAAAGCCATATCCTGCAGGAAGGGAATGTTGGAAGTAAACTTGCATTTAATTATTTAGGAGTTTGAAACTTATGAGTTAAAAACGGAGGAGGTGTAGAGTTTGCTGCAATTTATTATTCAGGGACGTGGTGGCCAAGGAGCCCAGATGGCTGGGGATATTTTAGCTAACGTGTTCTTTCGGGAAGGCAAATATGTCCAGGCCTACGCCACTTATGGAGGGGCTAGACGGGGGACAGCTGTCAGTTCTTTCATTAGAGTCGATGATCAGCCCATTCGCTTACGCTGCAACATTGAAGATCCAGATGTTATTGTTTGCTTTGATCCCAGTCTACTCAATGATGTTCTCTTAAAAGGCGCGACAGAGGATACTTTGGTCTTAATCAACTCGGCTCAACCACCCGAATATTTTACCGGTTTAGGGAAGTTTCGGGTGGTTACTATTGATGCTATGGCTATAGCCCAAGAGAATAAGCTAGGACGGATAGTTAATACAACCTTGGTGGGGGCAGTTGCAGGTCTGTTAGGCCGACCAACTCTCCAGGTTTTATGTGAAGTTGTCTCAGATATGAGCCCGGTTAAAGTGGATCAAAACGTCAAATCCTGTGAGGATGGGTATAAATTGACAAGAAAGGAGGGTGTTAAATGAAAGAAACATTTAAGGAAGTTCCTTCAATCTGGACGACTGGCTGGACGGATATTTTGAATACAGGGACTTGGCGTAGTGCTATTCCCATTTATCAGAAGCGTTTAGCACCTTGCCACGCTGCTTGTCCGGTTGACGGCGAGATACCTACTTGGATCATGTTAGCAAGGAAGCAACTCTATCAGGAGGCTTGGTCTGCACTTGTGGCCAATAATCCTTTTCCGGCTGTAACTGGGCGAATCTGTCACCATCCCTGTGAGGGTGCCTGTAATCGTGGGGAATACGATGGGGCTGTCGCTATTAATGCCCTTGAACAATATATCGGCGATTTAGCCTTGAGTGAGGGCTGGACCTTACCACAACCGACAGTCGAACTAGACCAGAGAATAGCGGTGATCGGTGGTGGACCAGCAGGGCTATCCTGTGCTTATCAGCTAAGAAGGCTTGGATATCAGGTTACGCTTTTTGAGGCTCGACCTGAACTCGGCGGAGTTTTGTACTTTGGAATTCCTAGATATCGATTGGCAAAGGAAATTTGGGACGGGGAATTACAACGCTTACTTGCCCTGGGTATTGAAGTTAAGCTGAATTATCAGGTTATGGCGACTGAATTAAGCGCTTTGGAAAAGGAATATTCAGCAGTTTTTTTGGCTTTAGGGGCTCAGCGTTCTAAAACACTCCCACAATTTTCAGTACATGATCCCAGAGTTTTAAAAGGTTTAGATTTTCTGGAAAGTGTTAACCTGGAGGTAGCTCCTCAATTAGGGCAAGAAGTGGTGGTTATAGGCGGTGGCAGTGTAGCCTTAGATGTCGCTGGTACAGTCCGGCGTTTAGGTAGTCAGGTTAAGGTTCTAGCCTTGGAGTCGAGAGAATCACTTCCCGCGCAGCCTGATGAGCTTGCTGAAGCTTTGGAAGAAGGAGTCGAGATTGTAGCAGGTGTTATGGTTCAGAACGTAGGCTTAAGTTTTGACAAGCTTAGTTTGGATTGTATTAAAGTAACTTTAGATGAAACTTCTCCAGTCGGAGTACTTAGGCCAATTCCACTTCTTGGCACGGATTTCCGCGTTTCTGCAACTAGCGTTATTTTGGCTGTTGGTCAAGATGCTGAATTGACAGGCTGGGAGAGCGTCATAAATGTCGGACAATCTCTAGTTAGAGTAGATGCAAATTTAGCTACTAATCGACCTGGAGTTTTTGCGGGCGGAGATGTAACTCCTGTGGAGCGTTTTATATCCGTAGCAATTGGGCAAGGGAAAAAGGCGGCATCGAGTATCGATCAATATTTAAACAAAGAATCCTCTAAAGAGTATAGTTGTTCAAAAGAAGAGACAGGTCCAGAGGACATAGTGTCTTATCAGGATATTAATACTTTTTATTTCCCAGAGAAGACTCGGGAACAGAGAGAAATAGTTACTGTTCAACAAAGGCTGCAAAACTTTGCAGAGCTTAAAATAGGTTTCAACTCCCAACAAACTCAGACTCAAGCTGAGCGCTGTTTTAGTTGTGGTAATTGTGTGGAGTGCGACAATTGTTTCTACTTTTGTCCAGACATGGCAGTGGTTAAGGATTCTTCCTTGGCAGAACATTACCACATTTTAGATCAATATTGTAAAGGGTGTGGAAGCTGTGTCCAGGAATGCCCACGAGGAGCGGTTGTATTGAAGGAGGAAACAGGACGATGAACAAAGATAACAACCGCATTCTAGTTAATGGTAACCATGCTGTTGCCTATGGTGTAAAACTGGCTCAACCGAAAGTAGTTCCGATCTATCCCATTACCCCCCAAACCCCAATTGTCGAAAAGATATCGGAGTTTCAAGCCACTGGCAAAATGGTTGTTGAATTAATGACCGCTGAATCAGAACATTCCGCGATGGCGGCCTGTATCACAGCCTCACTGACGGGGGTTAGAGTATTTACGGCTACTGCTTCTCAGGGTTTAATGCTAATGCATGAAATGTTACATTATGCCTCCGGAGCTAGGGCCCCCATTGTCATGTTTAATGTCAACCGCACAATTGGGTCGCCTTGGGGTTTTTGGCCCGATCAAACCGACAGTTTGGCACAACGGGACACTGGTTGGCTGCAATATTATTGTGAACAAGGGCAAGAGTCTTTGGATACAGTCCTGCAAGCCTATCGGGTTGCAGAGCAGGTCATGCTCCCGGTGATGGTTATGCATGAAGCCTTTTATGTTTCACACGCCTTAGATATTGTTGAGATTCCGGCTCAAGAAGTTGTTGATCAATACTTGCCAGCCTTTAATCCACTCCATCGTTTAGATCCGGAGCTAGGGGAATCCTGGGGAAATACTGTTAATCAAGAGATGTTCTACCGTCATCGCCGAGATCTGGATTTGGCTATGCAAAAGGCAATTGATGTGGCTCAAGAAGCTGATGCTGAGTGGCGGGAGCTTACGGGCCGTGGTTATGGAATTATTGAGGAGTATCGTTGCGAAGGTGCTGAATTAGTGATTGCGACCATGGGAAGTATGGTGGGTACGGCCCGAGATGCAGTTGATAAGCTGCGTCAGGAGGGAGTAGCGGTCGGTTTATTAAAGGTTAAATTGTTCAGGCCGTTTCCAAGCGAAGCAGTGCGCCAGGCCTTAATGGGTGTTCCTAAGGTAATGGTTTTGGACCGGAATTTTGCACCTGGTACAGGTGGCTTTCTTCATCAAGAACTTAAAGCGGCTTTATATGGTATGGAGAGTGGACCCCTAATACACGGTTATTTGACGGGTGTAGGCGGGACGAATATTTCTCCGACTAATATCGTATCTCTGGTTCGCGAGGCCATGAGTACGCAACCCGTTGGTAATTCAGTTTGGAAGGGGTGATCAAGAAATATGGGTTATCAAATCAATGAAGAAAAAATATTTAATTCCGGTCATGCTGCCTGTCCGGGTTGTAGTGAAGCCTTGGCTATGCGTTATATCGTTAACACTTTAGGGCCCGATACAATTGGTGTAGTGCCACCATCTTGTATTGCAATTATTTCCGGTCCACAGCCCTTAAGCTCAATGCGCATGCCTGTTTATCAAACGACTCTGGAGGCAAGTGCTGCCTCGGCAGCGGGTATTGCGCGAGCGCTGAAAGCCAAAGGGAATGACCATACCAAAGTTGTAGTTATTGCCGGTGATGGCGGAACGTATGATATTGGCTTCCAAGCCTTATCCTCCGCAGCAGAGCGTAGTGAAAATTTTATCTATGTTTGTTTGGATAATGAAGGGTATATGAATACAGGATCCCAAAAAAGCTCCTCAACTCCATACCTGGCCTACACGACGTCCACCCCTGCGGGTAAACAGACGCCAAAAAAGAATCTGGCGGAGATTATGGCTGCCCACCGTATTCCCTATATGGCCACAGCGACAACGGGTTATCCTGAGGATTTAGCTCGTAAGGTTGCCAAGGCCAAGGATATGACGGGGTTGCGTTTAATTATAGTTTTGGCGCCGTGCCTAGATGGCTGGGGTTTGGCAGACAATGCCGGGCCAAAGGTTTCCCGTCTGGCAGTAGAAACTGGGGTTTTTCCATTGTATGAAGTAGAAAATGGAGAGGATTATACTCTTAACTTCGGATCTATTGGTACACCTGTTGCTCAATATTTAGCTCTCCAGAAAAGGTACAGACATCTTAACCAAGCCCAGATCGAGGAAATCCAATTGGAGGTTGATCATAATTGGCAACGCTTACAAAGAAATTTCGTGACTAAGTGATCACATAAGTGATTTTCTGAGCGTGCTTGACTATGGAATTCCTTTTAGGGAGGTGTGAAAACCGAATTTTATTACCATAGGAAAATAGAGAAGGAGGTAGAGTTAATGAGTAAATTAGTATTAAAGGATGGTCGTTTAGTGATTCCGGGCCAGGGTATTATTGAAGCTGATGTAGCTATGGAAAATGGCAAAATTTTAGCAATTGGTCAAGGGCTAAGCGGTGATGAAGAAATCTCAGTGGCAGGAAAATATGTTTTACCTGGCCTCATTGACCCTCATATTCATTTGGGTATTTTCGGTGATTTGGCAGAAGAGATGGAAAAAGAAACAGCCTCAGCTTTAAAGGGCGGTATAACGACTGTTGGCGCTTTTATGGGTGGACCGAATCCATATATGTCATATTTTAAGGATGTCATTGATCTAGCCAATGCTAAGGCTGCCGCTGATGTCTTTTTTCACTTGGCCATTATGACTCCCGAACAGCAAAGTGAAATCTCTACCTACGCTAACGAACTTGGTATTACTTCGTTCAAGATGTACATGTCTGGAATTCCAGGACTTATACCTGACGTTGACGATGGCTTTATGCTTCAAACTCTGGAAACAGTAGCTGCTTTAGGGGATAAGGCAATTGTTTGTGTGCATGCGGAAAATCCCCATCTTATCAGGGTCGCTACTGAAAAGGTCAAGGCTAGGGGCAGTGAAACTCTTGCTGATTGGGCAGATACTCATCCTAATGCCGCCGAAGAAGATGCAGTGCGGAGGGCAGCTTATCTCAATGATCTGGCTGGAAGTCGTATGTATATTGTTCATGTTTCCACTGCTGAGAGTGTCAGGGCTTTGGCGGAACTGAAACCGCGCTATCCTAGACTTTTTGCTGAAACTACCTCACCCTACCTCTCAATCGATAAATACAGTCCTTTGGGGCTAGTTGCCCTTATGGTGCCGCCTTTCCGGGACCCAGAAAGCGTTGAAGCACTCTGGCAGGGTCTGGCAAACGGATTGTTAGATACCGTCGGTACGGACAACGTTACTCTGACTTTGGATTTAAAGGGTGCCGAAAAAGGAATTTGGGGGGCGATGCCCGGTTATCCGGCTGTAGGTACTAGTCTACCGGTAATGCTTAATTATGGAGTCAATGGTCGTGGTTTTGATCTTATTCGCTTAGTTGAAGTTATGAGCAAAAACCCTGCAGAGATCTACGGTCTCTACCCACGTAAAGGGACAATTACACCGGGGAGCGATGCTGATTTAGTGGTGGTGGATCTTGATTTAGTTAAAACAGTACGCCATGAGGAACTAGGTTCAAGGGCTGACTTCAGCCTTTATGATGGACGAGAACTTCGTGGTTGGCCGGTAATGACGATTAAAGGTGGACGTGTGGCGGTCAAGGATGGACAAATGGTTTCCGCCCGTAGTGGAAGCTTCTTAAAGCGTTCTTTGGATTAGAAAAATCTCCGATATTCATTGCATCAACATGGCCGTGTGACAGACTCAACGCTACTTCCGGTGCATTAGTTGCTAAAAAATTAATTAGGAAGAGGGGTTGATTATAGTGAGTACAAATTTGAAGAATGTAATTGAAGACCACGCACTGCAAAGAGTTCCGGACGAAGAACGTAAAAGTTGGCGTAATCTATCCTGGAATACCATGGGGATTGTATCCACTCTAGTCCAATTGTTGGTAGGAGGCGTAGTAACCTTCACAGCTGGGATTTGGGTGGGGATCATTGCTGCAATTATGGTTACAATTATCGGAGCCCTACTTGGCTGGCTAGTTGGACATATTTCGTTTAAGGAAGGCTTATCAAGTACTGTAATCGCCCGTTATCACGGTCTTGGCACTATGGGATCTCTGCTTGCCTCTGGAATCTATGGATTTATGATTATTGGAATGCTAGCTTTGGAGAATGCTCTGCTATATGAAGGGATTCTATTTTACCTTAAACTACCAAATAACGTTACCAATGCTGTCCTCATTTATGGTGCACTAAGTTTAGTGTGGATTATCCTGGCTACTTTTGGTATCAAATTGGTCACGCGAGTGTCTTCTGTATTGACCATTTTGTTTCTCATCGTATTAGTCTACATGGTTTTTATATCCACTTCACAAACGGGATTGACCTGGACCCAAATTTTAACCCACGGGGCCATCTTTCCTGGCGGTACTACCTCTAGTCATTTCGTAATTGCTGTCAATATGTTGATCGGCTCGGCTGGTGCCTTAGCCCTCGTGGATGCAGATTACGGTAGATACGCTAAGTCTTCCCGTGATGTATTTATCATGGCTTTGCTCGGTAATATTATGATGGACATAATAATGTTTTTAACTGGCGCAATCCTTATATTTGTGGGTTTCGAGACAGTGCAACAATATTATATCAACAGTGGAATGTCTCAGGCCGATGCAGCCAACGCAGCTTTGAATAACGTTGGGGCCACATTTATCATTTTAGGTGGACTCGCCGGGACACTGTTGATGCTTTTAGCTCAGGCCAAAGCCCAAGTATTGAACACTTATAGCAGTTCTCTTGCCTTATCAAATCTATTTGATACCCTAAAATGGAGGCCAGGCCGTTTGTTCATGGTTGTAATATCAAATATCGTAGGTTTACTCATGATCGCAGGCAATATTCTCGGCTTGATAAACAGCTGGCTAACTGTTTTAGGTGTAATGACAACATGCCTTGCAGTCATCATGGTCGCTGATTATTTTATTGTTCAAAAACAGACCACAAATATTGACAGCTTGCAGGGTGAAGCTTTCAATTGGGCAGGTGTTATCACGCTTGTAGTAGGTTCAGTCTTAGCCATGTTGCTGCAGGGCATCATCCCAATTGCCTTCGTGACTTCCACGATTATCAGTCTAATCTTTTATCCGATCTTGAGAATTTATGTATTTAAGCCTCAGACCGGATATACAGATAGCATATTGCGGAACAAAGGGATGTAAACTGATAGACATGACGTTTTCGAACGACTCAAATTGGATCACAGTAGTTGGGGGTAATTCATCTAACCGTTTAATGTTTAATCGAAAGTAGTTTTCATGTCTAATTTAGGAACTCATCTTGCAATATGAATAGTACATATGACTCGATAAGGGTGTCTGTACTAAAAAAGGAAGGTAGGTGGTAAAGGTAAGATTGAGGCAGGGGGTAGTGACCGAATGAAGCATCTGGAAAATGATATAAACAGGTGCATAAATTTTCCCCTGACGAATTCAGAAAATTTATAATAGTAAAAAGGTTTCAACTAAGTCTTGAATAAGGAGGAATAAAACTTTGCGTCAAGCTGAATTAACGGCCCAAAAGGATTATTGGGTAAAAAGTGCCTGTAAAATGTGTATTCACAGTTGCGCAATTAGGGTTCACGTTGTAAATGGGGTTGTTTTAAAAATTGAGGGCGATCCGGATGACATCAACAATAAGGGAAAGCTTTGTCCCAAAGGCCAATCGGGAATCATGCGACTTTACGATCCTAATCGGGTTAAAACTCCTTTAAAAAGAACTAATCCTCAAAAGGGAGTTGGGGTTGATCCGAAGTGGCAAGCAATTTCGTGGGAAGAGGCTTATGATATAACGGCTAAAAAACTTAAAAAGATTCGAGACGAAGACCCGCGCAAGTTGTTAGTTTCGATCAACGATTTCCATCGTATCCACATTTGGGGCTGGGGTGCAGCTTACGGGTCTGCTAACTACTTTTCCACCGTCGGGCAATATTGTGGGGCAGCCTATCATCCCGTTAACGGAACCTTAGATGGCTCATTTGCTGCGACCAATGATTATGAGTATTGCAATTATTGGATTCAAATCGGTGGCGGTGACGGTTTTTCTTCCCACTTGCATGTAGCGGGGTCCATTAAACGAATGGCCGAGGCTAGAGTTGATCGGGGCATGAAGGTAGTAGTAGTAGAACCTAGAATGTCGAATGGCGCTGCTAAAGCAGACGAATGGATACCCGTTCTACCCGGCACGGATCGAGCCTTTGTCTTAGGAATGGTCAATGTTCTCCTTCATGAATTAAATATTTATGATGCAGGATTCATAAAAAAACATACAAATGGTCCTTACTTAGTTGGGCCTGATGGAAATCTTGTTCGAGATCCGGAAAATGGAAAAGCGTTGGTTTGGGATGCAGGGTCTGACTCTGCTAAAGTCTTAGATGACGAAAGTATCCAGGAATATGCCATAGAAGGGAATTATACTGTCAATGGTATCAAATGTCGACCTTCTTTTCAGGTTATTAAAGATACTTTAAAAGATCATACCCCGGAGCGTATGTCCAAGATTTGTACTATACCTGCTGAAACTATTAGACGGATCGCACGTGAATATGGGGAAGCTGCTAGGATAGGTAGTACGATTGTAATCGAGGGGAAGGAATATCCTTATCGTCCAGCAGGGGTTAATTACTATCGTGGTGCTATCGGTCATGTCGACGGCGGTCTTGATTCTTTGGCCATGAAATTGATCAATCTAATCATTGGTAACATCGATGTACCTGGAGGTCACATAGGGGTGGGTTTAGATCACCGTTGTTTAATTGTGGAACCGGGAGCGGACGGAATGATTAAGCCCCAACCCCATCTTTTGCATCCACCCTACGCTTTTGCCGACAAGCCTTACAGCTTTCAAATGATGGAATGGTTCCCGATTGGAATTGACCCTGGTCACCTCAGTGCAGATAACATTTTAAACCCAGAGAAGCAAGGTTTTGACTTTAAGCCAGAGGCCTTAATTATTGAGCATTCTAACCCGATGTGGAATCTTTCGGCGACAGACAAAGTTATGGAAGTTTTTAAAAGACTAGATTTTATTGTGGCTATTGATGTGGTCCTTAATGAATCGTCTGATTGGGCCGATATTGTCTTTCCAGATCATACCTATCTTGAATCTCATCTCCTAGTCGATATTGAGCCTCCGGTGATTACCGGACACGTTTATCGACGTCCGGTAATTGAACCTCTCTACGATAGCCGAGACGCTACCGATATTTTGACAGAATTAGCTGCGCGCATTGGGTGCTTAGAACAATGGAATGGCTTATTGAATTTCACAGTATTCTTAAAACCAGAGTATTATTTGCAACCGGATAAGAAATATACCAATCTAGAGCTAACAGATCGGATGGCTAAGAGCATTTATGGTCCTGATCATGGCCTTGATTGGTTCCAAGAAAATGGTCATGCGACTAGACATCAGACACCAGAAGAAATGTATTTACCTTATCGTCCCAACCGAATTCCCTTATACTTTAACTTCTTTAAAGAAACAGGTGACGAGCTCCAAGCCAAGATGAAGGCGGCTGGACGGAAATGGGATACTTCCATGTATTTGCCAGTTCCCGTCTGGCGGGACAGTCATCCTTTGCACAACATTGCCCCGGAATTTGATTTGTACGCTTTTGCGTTTAAAGAGGTATTGCTCAACTTCTCGGAAAGCAATTCGATCCCTTGGATTAATGAAGCTAAGGAAAATATTGCTATGCATATGGGTGTTATGATTAATACTAAAACAGCTAAAGCCAAAGGAATTAAAAGTGGTGACAACATTAGGATTACTTCACCGTTTGGTGAAGTCACTGGACGGGCTAGCGTGGTGGAAGAAATCCATCCAGGGTGTATCGCCATGTCAAATGGAATCAGCAGCTGGTCGAACCATCCCATTCCCAAGCAGAAAACTAAAACTCATTTCAATACATTACTACCTGCGGATCTTAAATGGACCTGTGGAATGACGGGGCACTTGGAAACTTCAACCAAGGTTAAAATTACTAAAATTTGAGAAAGGAGGTGACACTAATGCATTTGGGAATGGTTATTGATTTAAAAAGGTGTGTTGGCTGTCAAGCCTGCACCATTGCCTGTAAGTCAGAGAATGGTACGCCGCCAGGAGTCCTCTTCACGAAGGTTTTGGAGCAAGTGGCTGGGGAATATCCAATCATTAAGAAAAAATTTATACCTGTCTTATGTAATCATTGTGAAGATGCACCATGTGTAAGAGTCTGTCCGACAGGGGCTACTACCAAGCGTGAGGATGGCATTGTTTTAGTAGACGATAAAAAATGCATAGGGTGCAGGGCTTGTTACGTAGCTTGCCCTTATAAAAACCGTATATTTTTAAAGAAAGGTTCCTCGAAAAATGGTTATTTCAGTAAACAATTGACACCCTATGAACTAGTCAAATATCCCAAGTGGCAGGAAGGCGTCGTTGTGAAATGTACCTTCTGTGTAGATCGTGTGGACCAAGGCTTGGATCCCGCCTGTGTTCAGACTTGTCCTGCTGATGCGCGTATCTTTGGGGATCTATCTAATCCAGAAAGTAAGGTAAGTCGATTAATCCGTCAGCGGGGGGGCTTTCAGCCCTTATCCGAGGATAATACGGAACCTTCCGTTTATTATTTAGAATAGGAGGTGATCAAGTTGGCAAAAACCATGCCTTTGGTAGGTAGTGAATTTGTTTCCGGTTATCGTCTGCAAACAGAATGGGCAACTTTGATAGCAGCGGCGTTCTTCTTTGGGAAAATTGGTTCAGGTCTATTTTTAATGTCTCTTTTCACTAATTCTTGGCTAGGTGCTCTAGTTGGTCTGTTGATCGTGCTTGTTGGTAAAGGTGGTGCTCACCTGCTCTATCTGGGGAGACCGGAACGATTTTGGCGAGGGCTTATGAAACCTGGAACATCCTGGGTTGCTCGTGGATTTTGGGCTATGATGATCATGATGGTCTCGGGAACACTCTTTTTAATCTTGCCGGCAGGGAGTGCGGGAAGTTTAGTATTCGAAGTGATTGCTGGGCTAAGTGCTTTTGTCGTAGCGATCTACGATGGGTTTCTAATGAACTCTTCGCCTTCTATTCCTTTATGGAATACGGCCATGATGCCAGTACTTTGCTTATTTTATTCTTTACTTGGCGGAACCACGCTTACTCTTTTTCTGATTGAGTTTGGCTTTGCCCAAGTGGCTATTGCAACTGTTTTCTTAAGTAATATGGAACTAGTTCTCTTGTTAACGAATCTGATCGTCATAGGACTCTATTTACTGAGTATGACCAATGCTACGGCCGCAGCGAAAGAATCACTGCGCTTGCTAGTTAGCGGAACTTACGCCTTGCCATTTTATGTCTTAGCCCTCGGCTTTGGGCTAGTATTTACTCTTCTAATGTCTTACTTTGTGGGTACAGCTGGTGGCGCTGGAGTCGTTGGTTTAATCACGGCCGCAGATCTTGTAGGACATTACTTTTTGTTCTACCTCTTGCTAAGGGTCGGTGTTTACAAGCCGGTATTGGGTCAGTTGACAATGTAAGCTTCCAATAATGGATGGTTTATCCAAGTCGTAAGACTCCCACTTCTACAAGTGGGAGTGGTACACCTTATTCTGCTTCGGTGGGGGTAGAGTCCCCCACCGAAGACTCGATGTTCAACTTTAGTTGAACGAGTTCACTACTTTGAAGATATATGGAAGTACGTTATAGGGTGGCACGAAAAACGTGTCCACCCTTTCCTTTGCCATGATCCGGGGCGTCCACGTGGACGTCACCGTCATGGGTGCCTTCCAGGTAAACGAGATCGGCGACTTCGAATCATGGTTCAACCCGAGCAGTGGGCTCTCGTGCTCAAGGAGATTATGCCGGATCTTACCCCGGAAGAACTCCAATCAGTTAGCGGGCCCACGCTTCACATCGATCCCAATCTCAAGGAAATTGAGTTGTGATGGAGTAATGTGATATTATTTGCCACAAGGAGGAATGAGACATGGATCTAGCCCAAGACCCACATCTGTTGGCGAGGCAGTTTTTCATTCCCCTGAAACACTCGGTCCTGAGCCGCACCCTGAATGACAGGACGCCAATCTGCTTCGAAGAGGATGAGACCGTCAACTGGAAGGCGGTGCCACAACTGGGTGAGGACAATCGATACGTGTTTAGAGAACTGCTTGGCCTACGGAAGCGGAGTTCCTCCATTACAGGGAGAAAGGGGTAATTTCGTAGAGGATTTATGGTAATAACATTGTAATCTCTTGTCATGGAGTAGAAAGGCCGAAAGGGAGGTAAGTTATGAAACTAACAGTTGCTATTACCGGTGCTTCAGGGGCAGTATACGGAATTAAAGTTCTGGAGCAGGCACGCCAAAACAATGTGGAAACGCACCTTATCCTGAGCAAGTGGGCTCATGCCACTATAGAAACGGAAACCAACTACTCAGTTAAAGAGGTTATCGAGCTGGCGGATTACTGTCACCAGGAAGACAATTTGGCTGCTCCGGTAGCCAGTGGCTCTTTCAGATGCGGCGGGATGATAATCGCTCCCTGCAGCATGAAAACACTATCTGCGATAGCTAACGGTCACTCGGGAAACCTGATCACCAGGGCCGCTGATGTGTCACTTAAAGAAAGAAGACCGCTTCTCCTGATGGTCAGGGAAACTCCGCTGAACGCCATTCACTTGGAAAATATGCTTAAGCTGGCCAGACTCGGTGTTAGCATCATGCCGCCGGTGCCTGCCTTTTATACCAAACCATTAAATCTGGATGATATTGTCAGCCACAGTGTGGGAAGGGCCCTGGACTTGTTAGGGATTGAAGTAAAAAATTTGAAAAGATGGGGTGATAACATCTGAAAATCCATTCCCATATACATCAGACAGACGAAATCCTTTTAGAATTTGGATAGACAGGGGCTGAAACATTTCTGCACCGAATTCAATTTCGTATGCACTGTATCAGCGATGTGCTCGAGGCAGTACGCACTGGGTCAAGCAGGAGATAGAACAGCTTGGATGAACAGATCATCTTCTTTCCCAGGTTACTTGTCCTTTGATAATCGTCATATCCACCTGGATATCCTTGATTGCTTCTTTGGGTAAAACCAAAGTCTCCAGTGAGCAAAATAAAGGAAGTGTTTTTCACTGGTTCTTCCCCTTTGTAATTAATACCGTTCGGCTTTTCCGGTAACGCGAGCAAGGTCACAGAACTCATCTGTTCTCGGATAATTCACGATGAAAGCTTTTTTAGAAGTCAATTTTAGTTTGACATCAGCATCCTACGGAACTATAATATTTGTATACAAACAAACGAGGTGTGACAATGTCTTTTTTTTCCCCTTCTAATTATATTTGCTTTAAACTCAGTAGAGCTATGCGAAAGGTACAGCGTTACTACGAGGTGAATCTAGTTCCTTTGGAGATAACCACAGTTCAGTTTTACGTACTAAGTTCCCTTTGGGAAACGGATGGAATTAAATTCAAAGAACTTGCCCAAAAACTGAGTATGGACGGAGCAACCCTCACCGGAATCTTGGATAGACTTGAACGTCAAGGGTTTGTTACAAGAGGGGACGATCCTGAAGATCGGCGATCGTTACTGGTTTTTCTTGCGGAAAAGGCCAAGTCGCATCGCGATGAATTTCGACGTCTGGCAGAGACACTTGATAATGAAATTAGAGACCAGTTTGATAGTGAGGATTTCGCGACCTTTTCAAGGATGTTGGACAAAATTGGGGAGAAGTAAAAAAATTTATTCAGAATGTTCGTATACAATTAATTTGTAGACATTTTATTAAGTAAATAAGGGGAGAGGTTTTACTATAACGGGTGCGACTGGTATCAAAAGCAAATCTATATGTGAAAGGAGTAAGTTATTTACAACAGCCCAAAATCTTATGAGATCACGAAGTTTCTACCTGATGCAAAGTCTATAATTGTTTTAGCATTTAAAGTCTTATCAAGTTGCGAAAGTCCAAGTTTAAGCGTGGCTCTCTAGTCTTCGGCAGCCTACTCGAAATCAATTCGATGAATATAAGTAATCAAAGTTAATTGAGGAAGTGGAATTAAATGAAATTTTTATTCGACCAAACACCGTTTGCCGGGATTAAAATGAAGAACCGATTTTTCCGTTCAGCTACTTATGATGGTTTAGCCGATGTACGCGGTCATATGACGGAAGAGTTATTTCAGGCATATGAGAATTTGGCCAAGGGTGGAGTCGGTACAATTATCACAGGTCTTACATCGGTAACTACTTTGCCCTTTCTAGACCGCTTATACGTGAAAGCAATCTAATAAACCGTTGGCAAAGTGGCGATCTGGACCGTGCAAAATGTATTTCTTGTAGTAAGTGCTTCGGTAGTCGTAACGGAACAAGCTGTGTCTTCAACCGCCCGAAGAATGCTGATGTAGAATAATTGCAAATCCAAGAAATAATGAAAAGAGATGAATGCAATGATTAAAATAATAGGAAAAGATTCGGTTGTGGAGAACATGCCCATTTTTCCTATTGCTCAACTAATAGGGTTTAACTTAGTTGAAATGGGCGAGGGTCATGCGGTTATGGAACTTGAAGCGGAAATGAAGCATAGAAACCCAATGGGTACGCTTCACGGAGGCGTTATTTGCGATGTCGCTGATGCAGCCATGGGTGCGGCGTATTACACTACGCTTGAAGAAGGAGAATCATTTACCACTATAGAGTTGAAGATAAATTATTTAAAGCCGGTGTGGGAGGGGTTAATAAGAGCCGAAGGCAGAGTTATCAAAAATGGAAAGACGATTGGTCTGTTGAAATGTGAAGTAACTGACAGTGAAAACAGTCTGGTAGCCTTTGCGACTAGTACCTGCATGACTTTACGGGGAGAGTCGGCGGGGGGAAGATAGTCTCTCTGAATCAATTCCATGCTTATTTAAAATGCACCATGTAAGTTTGTAACTTAAGATACGTGTTCTGCAGGCATAGTAAATTCCGGTAGAAACAATTTTGCATATGCAGAAGGTATAGGGTCTTTTATCTACCTTACATCCTTCGTAGTCGATAAGGAACTCGAATATGACAGTACCACTGTTGAGGTCGGTTGTCCAGAGGGATGTTCCGCCTACATGAAAGCATGCCCTACACATTCAATTTATGAACCTCACAAATTGAATCCGCGCCGTTGCATAGCGTTTAATACATTTCTGACACAAGAACATAATTGTCGAACACTACTCGATGAGACAGAGGCGCTTTGAGATGTTTCACTATGTGTCATCCTAGTCGGTATGAGACGATATGTCATATTCAGAGGGGTTGGAATTAACCTTGAATACAAGAAATCCTTGGATGCCAGTTAAGGCGTTCCAGGGATTTTTCAATGTAACGTATATAGGGATACTTAAAAATCGTTTTCAAGCATAAAGTATGACGAGAATTTTATCATTAAATTGACGCCATTTAAATAATTTTTTAGACAAATTTTCCCTTACTTCGCCAAGGGATTGTGAGATTATTAAGTGTGGAGTAATAAGGGGGCAAGTATATATATATTTCTATCTTCAGCTATCAAGTACTAAAAAGCAATTTTTCAATATTTTGACAGACTATGCATCAAAATGTCGATTTACCAACCGAAAGAGAGAAAGACATGAAGAACAAAGTAGCAATATTTTTAACTGTAACTGTAACAATATTCGCCATGACAAGTTTTGCCATTCCAAAGACAGTACAAGGTGCACAAAGTCCTGTGATTACTTCGACAGTTACTAATACTCACTCCTTAACGGGTATTTTAAAGTTAAAAAATAATAACATTAACGCTGTTATTCTAGGGGATTCAATTGCGGCTAGTCGAGGTGCTTCGAATCCCTCAACAACGGGATGGGATTCTGATCTCAATCAATTTTTGACCAAAATGTATTCACATAAGATACTTTGGATTAACAAAGCTTCATCAGGGACCCTTGTAGATTATTGTTTGCAGAGAGCTGAAGAAATAGACAACACTGTAGACGTTATATTTATTTGTGTTGGAAGAAACGATAGAAGCTATTACACGCCTAATCAGTTCTACCTAAAATACACACAGTTAATCCAGCTTATTAAAAGGAAAGCGCCAAATGCAGATATATTCTGCATAGTTGAACCCCCTATGGTATCTTCCGATGAATCCTTATTTAAAGGTATTAGAACTACAATTTTTACGGTATCTAATAATAATGGTGTATACTTATTAGATGTGTGGAGTGCTTTTCCTGCAAATCAAACTGCTTTAGCTGCCATATTATCGGATGGACTTCATCCAAAAGACACTGGATATAGGCAAATGTCCAGTTACATATATAATCATTTAGTCAATTTGATAAATGCGTTCAGCTGAAAAAGCGTTAAGTTTAGAATCAAGGAAATCCCCTTCACTCTTGGTTCCACATACATCAATTGTACCGTGAATTCTTGTTTAGAAGATTTCGTTGGCGAAAAAATATGGAAACGATCTTTGTGTCAACCATTCTCAAGGCTAAAGGCCGAGAGTTTGACAATGTCTTTCTGATACTGGACTTATTTGACCCTGGAACGAACGAGGCAAAACGCCAATAGCGGGGAGTTCCTTTCTATTGCAACAAATTCTTTTAGGTAAAGGTTATTCAGGGCATTTGTTAACCAGTGGGGAACGGACAATGCTAACCATGCTTCACTATATTTTGGGGCAATGGGCTGAGTGATCTGGGAAAGAGGTTTGCTTTTATAGAAGAGGCGATATATTGGGTTATTAAGGATCCGCGGCTTTACCAGGAACTGATGGATTTGCTTGATTTTCAAAGTCACTATGGTTCGGCACCTATCAGTATTGTCTGGAAGATGAAGGAATCGATACCGGGGTTTGTGATCTATTCACTACATTAAGCCATCAGATTCATAGGTTTATAGTCAAGCCTTCACCATCCGAAGCCCGTCAACGTATGCTGTAATTAAAGCTACCAAAAAGGCGGGCATCAAAATGAATGAACCAATTATTGAACCAATTATTGAACGTACGCCACTTGTCATCGCGGCTGAGATTAATAGAATCAAACAACAGACTTGTAAAATCATGCTTACCAATGCTATCGAGGTCGGCAAGCGCCTGAAGGAGGCCAAGGCTCTGCTCCCGCATGGAGAATGGGGAAAATGGTTGGTCGAATCGGTTAGCTATTCCCAGCGCACAGCCAACAGGCTGATGCAGCTCTTTGAAGAATATGGAGAAAAATTGTTCGCTTCCGCCGAGGGCGGTGGCAGCTCAAATTCGTCGGCGCTGACGAATTTAACCTACTACCAGGCCATTCTCCTTCTGGGGATTCCGGAAGATGAGCGGGAGAAATTTATCCTGCAGCATGATGTAAAAGATATGACCACCCGGGAGCTGGATCAGGCTCTTAAAGAACGGAACCAAACCGCTCAGGAGAAAGAGCAGGCGCAAGTCACGCCCATGCCAAATAATCCTCAGGATATCAAAATAGAATATCTGACCGTCAAAAAAACCGCCAACCCAATAAGCGGACCCAAAAATCCATCTTCCCAAGCCTTTACCACGGAGTATGAAGAGAGATGCGCCGCGTACTGCAAAACTATCGCCGATACATTCTACGAACTGCTGACAGCGCTCGGCCAACTGGCCAGGCTTGATCCGGCGATGAAGGAAAAATGCAGTAAACACGCGAGCCTGCTTGCAGAAAATATGGTCGAAAGGCTTAAAGAGTGGCCGCCTGTTGTCAAGACGAATATGACGAATGTTGAAACGTACGCCACCCATAAAAAGTGGTAAAATCCAGACCTATACGGTGCGCTTCGGGGATCGGAATGCTGATGAGCTTCTATCTCGATGACGATTTCCGGCCGGAGATGCTTGAGCTTGTGGCGGGTACCCGGTCGGAGGAATACTATGTCAACATGAAGATCGCCCGGTATTTCGTAAACGGCCTTGGCTAAGCAGTATGAAGCGGCTTTGCCGTACATTCAGGAACAGCGTTTAGAGAAGTGGACGCACAACAAAACTATCTAGAATGCAATTGGGCATCTCCTACGTTCTCTTGCGTGAATACACAACTCATGTAATTTAATGTGTCCTTGCTTAATTAATAGCTCGACCAATTATCGAACACTATTCGATGAGACAGAGGCGCTTTGAGATGTTTCACTATGTGTCATCCTAGTCGGTATGAGACGATATGTCATATTCAGAGGGGTTGGAATTAGTCGGTGAGTTCTTTAAACCCTGTAAGCCTTGCTACATAAGGATTTATGAGCTCAGGTGAATCCCTATAATATATACGTCGTCAAACTCTTAATCGGCAGGTCCCTGGTTCGATCCATGGGCGGCACCTCAAATAAATATTACTCCTGAAAGTGTAAATTTTTGCCTTTATGAAACGATAGTATGAAAGTGGCCCGTGAGGACATTTTGGGGACAACCACTGCAAAATGTCCCCAAAAATCTACCAAATAGACCCAAAAGTAAAACTTCTGAATCAGCATGGAATAAGGGGATTCAGAACAAAACCGAATTATACATTAAGTCAATTATCTCACTTGTAATGAGCAGATAAACTGATTTAATTACTATGACAAGAAAATGCGGGACTTTTTGTCTTATCTATCTCTGCTGAGCCTTGAAGCCGTACCCTCATCACGCACTCTGATACGCAAAGAAGCAAGAGCGTAAGCGGTGGAACAAATAGCGTGGTACAAAAAATTGGCCCTGATTTTCAATATTGGAAAATCAGGGCGAACTTGACGTGCGAGAGCAGTACAAGGGTACCCAATTGACCTGTGTGGACATGTCACAAATAAATCTTGAATAATCAATTTATAGAAAGACGCCAATATGTAAAGGCGTCTCTTTTATTATTCTACTTTATAAATCACAAATATTTACACTAACAATTGTTAGCATAAATATTGACAATACTAATATTTATTAGTATATTACAAATATAGGAGAGTGTGTAGATGGAAAAAGAAGAAAAAATAATAACAAAGCGAAAAAAGGGAATTATTACTAAAAATCAAATTTTGGAAACTGCTGCGCAAATGTTTGCGTTCAAAGGATATGATAATGTATCAATTCGTGTGATAGCCAAAGGCGTAGGTGTTAAGGAAAGTTCTTTATATAATCATTTTAAATGTAAAAAAGATATTTTAGATGTATTACTTAAAGAGTTTGCAGTGCGTGCTCAATATACACGACCAACTTACGAACAACTTGAAAAGATGATGTCAATAATGAGTCTTGAGGAAATATTAAAGAATATTATGTTTTCTGTCGGACGTAACATAGATGCAATTCTTGAAAATACTGCCATTATAATTCAGAGTGAAAAGTTTAGAAATCAACAAGCTGCTGAAGCTTACTATAAGTATCTTGTTATTGAACCTGCTGCTTATTATCAGAACTTGATTGATATGATGAATCAAAAGGAAATGATAAAATACAAGAATGTTCAAAAAATTATTACCCAGTATTGCTATACTGCTACGGCTGTATCTCAGGAATTTTTTATGGCAAAGCAAGGATATGGGAGCATAGAAGAATCGGTTAAACGTATGTTGGAAACTATAGAATTTTTCTGTGGTATATTAGAAACCAAAAACATTTAGTTATAAATATGAAGGGGGAAAAAGATGAGCAATCAAGGAAAAATTTCCGAAACAGCTATTGCGACAGCTTCGTTGAGAGCTTTGGCCTGCTTTGAGGACGACGAAGGCGTTAGAGGTAAAGATCAATTAGCAGAATTATTCTTACCAGATGATAAGAAGGAGCCATTAAAGAATAGTGATTTTAGAAATATTATTAAAAAAACAATTCCGGAAGGTCTATATGAATATGTGGTTGCAAGAACTGGCTATTATGATGACCTGTTTATTGATTATTTAAAACAAGGGATTCCCCAAATAGTTATTTTAGGGGCAGGCTATGATAGCAGACCATACAGATATAAGGATTTGATCAATGATACATTAATTTATGAGGTGGACGCTTTAGCAACTCAGGAACATAAGCGTTTAATACTTCAAAATAATGCAGTTTATTATCACAAAAATATTCGGTATGTCTCTCTTGATTTTGAACAGGATGATTTAATGAATGTACTTTGCAAGGATGGATTTGATCCGGTACTTCGGACGCTATTCATTTGGGAAGGTGTCACGTTTTATCTCAATCCTGTTACGGTAAAGACTATCCTTCAATCGTTAAGATCAAATTCGTCAAAACACAGTATATTGAGCTTTGATTTCCAGAACATAGATAATGAGCAAGGGTTGATAGATGCCGGCCTGAAGGATGAAATTATTCGTTTTGGAATTGAAGCCAAAACGTTAAGGAAATATCTAAAAGGTTTGGGGTATACTGTTATTGAACACGTTGATTCAGAAGAAATGTGTAAACGATACTTGACCCGTAGTGACGGAAGTTGTCTTGGAAGTATTAAGTCCATTATGAATATTGTGAAGGCTGAAATGATATAACTGTGCATTTCTGTTGAACGGCGGCCGCCGCATTACTTGGCGATGATTCTCTATGGGATGCACTGCCAGCAAACAACTACTTACAACCGACCCTACCAACAACTGCCGAAAAAGCTGGTCAGGCTCCTATTCCAGCTAAAGAACCATCTAATAGCAATGAGTGGTCAATAAACGCTAACTAATTCTCCTTCTGTCCAAACTAACGTAAGAAGGCACTTAACAATAGGGATGAGTCAAGCCTAAATAAGCCAAAAACACGAGAGAATTCATATGTGAATCATCTCGTGTTTTTCGTTGTGAAACCGATTTTTCCACATGTGAACCCGTCAAGCATCTTAACCGTTGCTTTTTAGTATGCCCTTTTTTAAAGGAAGTGAGAAAAAACTGGTAAAAAAAGAATAATTTCGTCGGTCGTATGGGCCATGTCACCAGTGAAATTTACCTAGCCAGCCCGGCTATAGCGGCTGCAACAGCTTTGGCTGGCAAGATCATTAGTCCAGTTGAACTTTAATTGTTTGAATTTCGCATATCAAACCTCCATCATCTAATTCTTAAAGTGAGAATATTGTTAATTTAATAAAATATTATGAATAGAGGGGGGAGTAACAGATGATTGAAGGAAGTGTGTGGAAGTTTGGCCGCAATATTGATACGGATGTAATTATTGCCGGTCGATACTGTAACCTCACCGATCCTGTTGAATTATCTAAGCATGTATTTGAAGATTTAGATTCCACCTTTGTCGGACGGTTCCGTCCGGGTGATGTCATAGTGGCTGATGCAAATCTTCTCTCTGCATCTGATGATAGGCAAAGGATTGTCACGTAATGGAAAAATTTGCAGAAGACGCGCCGGAGTAGGTTAAGTCCCAGTGTAAAATACTGGAAGCGCTCAATGTAGGAAATGTCTTCTGTTGTGGGCGTGATTCGAATATCGAACCACGATAACGGGTAGGACGGTTGGTAAAAGAGTCTCTCATAGCAAGCGAACTGTGTAAGAGTTCGACAAATAGGAGGCGTAATAAATGATACGTGAGCCAATCGAACAATTAATCCACGGTCCATTGGAATTTACC
>Ga0209347_1001518_pt1 | contig 36915 bp, 22 predicted proteins | sample AutmiccommuBRH23_FD_187382 | JGI IMG/M metagenome (GOLD analysis project Ga0209347, IMG submission 187382) | Deep subsurface microbial communities from Mt. Terri, Switzerland - Autotrophic microbial communities BRH/23 (SPAdes) (version 2) | ecosystem: Environmental > Aquatic > Deep subsurface >...
ATTTTTTTCAATGCTTCTGATTTATTAAATTATTCTTTCATCGCCCTTTTCCAAATCGTCTTCATTTATTTAATTCTTTTTTTAACTACAAAACTAAATGCTACCCCGGAGCAGATTAATGATTTAAAATCATTTTTTAAGTATCTATTAATCACCGCAGTTTTATTATCCGGGCTCGGTTCTCAAGTATTTATTCTTTTTTATAGTCCCACTAATTCGGGAGGAGGAGAAAATATAGGCGCATACTGGCTTTTTAGTAATGCCTTCGCAAACCTCACTATCACTATATCCCTAACTCTTTATATGAAGGATATCAGAGATAAGAATTTCTTTTCAATTTCGAAATATATCGAGACCTTAATATTTTTTATGGTTGCCATATTTATCACGGCACTTAACTATTCGGGAGATATGAAGGATGCGGGTGAGATACTTTTATTATTCGCTGGACAGATTCCGCTCGGCATTTATTCATCCCTGCGTCTCGGTTTTAAGAATACATTATCATTCTTATTTATATCTTCTATTATTGCGCTCTATTATTCAAATGGCGGATATGGTCCTTTTGCTCATTTAGAAATGTCGGATAATACGATTCAGCTATTTATTTATCTTTTCTTTTATTCCATTCCGTTTGCGCTTCTTAGTTTGATGATAGAAGCGATGGGGAAGATAGATAAACAGAAATCGGAATTCTTAGCCTCTGTAAGTCACGAAATCCGCAGCCCTATTCATACAATTACAAGTTTTCTTGGACTTCTAAAGGAAACGGCAGACGAAGAAAATAATCCGGAAATGAAAGATTCTATCCGTGCAATAGATGCCTCAACAAAGCGACTACTCAGAACCGTTAATCTTCTTCTTGATATGACTAAAATCCAGATGAAGACTATTCAAATTTATAAAGAAGAGATCGATCTCGAAGTGCTCATACGTCAAATAGTAAAATACGAGCATCAGCCTCAGGCAGAAAGTAAAGGGTTAGAGCTTACCTTAAATATCGAATCGGAAAATAATTTGATTAATTCTGACGAATACATTGTTACTCAATTATTAAATAATCTTCTTAGTAATGCGGTCAAATATACCAAAGTCGGGAAAATAGATGTTACACTTTCAAACAATTCCGAAGGAATTCCGCGTGTTCTGATTACCGATACAGGTATCGGTATGAGTAAAGAATTTATAGATGGCTTGTTTAAGCCATTCAAAAGAGAAGCGCAAGTTTATACTAAAAAATATGAAGGCACCGGACTCGGAATGGCTCTAGTAAAAAGTTACTGCGAATTAATCGGTGCAAAATTAAATGTAACCTCTTATATCGGTAAAGGGACTACTTTTGCAATCGATTTTTAGAATAGGAACAACTTTTAGAACTTATATCCCGCATTGATATATACAAGTAACTGCCTTCCGCCATTTGTAAAAATATTTTTATCGCCATTAGCCACAACAAGCTCTATCGGACCTACAATCGATAAGAACTGAACCCCTATGCCCGCGCCTATTATCGGCTTATTAGTAGTTTTGTTGAATACCGGATTGGAGGTAAGGCGATAATCGAACGCAGCATTAAAAATCAATTTAAGGAAAATATCTTTTTTAAATCTATATCGATATTCTGTTCTGCCGGTAATAAATTTTACGCCCGCCAATTGATAATAATCGAGACCGATAAATTCATCGGTATTATTAAAATAGAAAATTTTATAATCGGGTAAGTCCTCCCACGAATCGCGATACGAACTGGCAAAACGTAATGTATGGCGGTCATTGATCGTTTGGTATAAATCTCCTTTGAGTGTAACCTTTGAATAATTGATTGCCGAGGCATACGCTTTATTACTGATTTCGGAATCTATCGAGATGCGGACTCCGGTCGTAGGAAGAAGCGGATCATCAATGGAATCATACTTAAGCGATATATCGAATCGCCTTAATTTATCGCTATAAGAGGGGAAGAGTTCCGAGATTGCCGAGTATGAAATTTCGGGCGAAGTATTTATATATTCAAAATTATACGCACCCTCCAAAGCCCAATTATTATCGAAACTTATACCAAGACCCCCGCCGAATAGAGTCGATCGATCGCTATATCTGGCATTAATCCTTCCTTTATCATCATATACATCCATCGGTATATCTTTATAAGCAACTTGAAGGAATGGATAAATCGGGAAATTAAGAGAGCGCGAAGGATAGAACCCCTTTGCCGAAAACTTGAATAAGCCAGCGAATTGAAGCTCCAATTCCGTACGAACTCCCGAGACGAAAAATGATGTGGTTTTTAATTTTAATGCGCCGACTAATTTATAATAATCGTCATATTTCAAGCCCAGATATAACTGCTCCATCGATTTTTCGTTAATATCTATTATGAGATCGACATAGATATCATCAACCGGAATAATTTCATAATTAATCTTATCAAAATATCCGAGACCATAAGCAGTGGTAATTTTTCTCTCTATAATTTTTGTATCGAAGAGCTGCCCTTCTTTAATATTGAGAAGATTATTAATAAAAGCGAAATCGAGCGATTTATTTCCGCGTATGATTACGTTGCGGACCGTATAATCTCTCATCTTTTCTTTGCGCAAATTTTTAAGTGAATCGTTGCTATAAAATTTATTGCCGATTCGATTTTTGATTTCGAGAAGCTGCGGTATATCAGAGCGGGCTGCTACTTCCCCCCTTTCTATTAATTCCGAAATGCTCGTTTTATCAAAATCCATCAATGAATATCCGCTTACATCCTGTTCGATTTCTAAATCGGCAATATCTCTATTATCGGAGAATTTTTCATAACGAGGGATATCTGTTGTCCTATCCAAGATATCAAGGAAAGAATTATAATCATCATACGATTTTCTTGGGAGAGAAAGACTGAGACCGATGACGATATCCGAGCCCATCTTCTTAACAATATCGGTAGGGAAATTATTGAGCACACCGCCATCTATGAGCAAATATTGATCTAAGGGCTCGGGAGCGAATACCGTTGGGATTGACATAGATGCGCGCAGAGCTTTCGATAGAGATCCATTTTCCATTATTACTTCCTTACCCGTAATTAAGTCAACGGCAACGCACTTAAATGGAATCGGGAGCAGATCAAAATTCTTCTTAAATTCATACCTGTACGTTAGCGAAGAAAAAAGGAGTGAGATTTTTTGTCCATAGATTAATCCGGTTGGAATTCTTGGAGTAAAGCCGACAAGGTCTAAATTAAGCTGGTATCTGCCGGTGAGTTCCTTTTCAAAATATGGCAATTCGGCACGTTCGGGCGAATCATTAAATAAATCTATCCAGTCAATTGAAGTGGCGAGACTTTCCATTTGGGCGGGTGAATAACCGATAGAATAAAGACCTCCTACAATTGCGCCCATACTAGTACCCGTAACGTAATCGAGAGGGATACCGAGCGAATCGATTATTTTGAGTGCGCCGATATGAGCAAATCCTAGTGCTCCGCCTCCGCTAAGAGCAATACCGATCTTAGGACGATTGATATCAATACTCCCCTGTGCAAAAAGGGAGATAGAGGTTACACAAAGAAAAAGGAGACGTACTAAATATTTCATTCTGCCCTACACTAATAAATAATTATCAAATAAATATACCGACAAAAATAAGAACTAATCTCACTATTCGCCTCTTATACATAAAAAAAGCAGTAAGGTGAACCTTACTGCTCATTTATACATCATCACAACACTTGCAAAATCTGCTATCTTATTATTGAACGAGATACTATCTCTTCATTACTACTGCTTGCAAATAGTGCAATCATATTCTTCCTCATATTTTTGTACATGCGTGCCGAGGCATATCCGGAGTGCGCCGCACAGTCGTTTCACTTCAAATAATTATTACGCACCATATCTTTGCTATCCCATGGAGCAGGATCACCGCCTAGATATTTATGGAACCATTCCAAGTGAGCATTATAATAAAGCGGCATCGAACGGAGACCGCTGGGCCAGTGACCATCATTCTTAAATACTATCAAGCGGCTATCAATACCTTTGCGCTGCAAAGCCGTAAAATATCTTAGACTATGGTTATAAGTAACGCGGTAATCTTTTTCACCCGTGATAATCAAAGTCGGAGTAGAGAAATTTGCTGTATATTCACTCGGCGACATTGTAAGATAATCTTTCTTTCCCAAATCCCAATCGGCAAACCAAAGCTCTTCGGTATCTTCTTTAAACTGCTGCAAATCATAAAGACCCATCATCGAGGCGAGGCATTTATAGCGCTTAGTTTTTGCCTGCAAGATATTCATAAAATATCCACCATAAGACCAACCCATTGCGCCGATCCTATCTGTATCCACATAAGGGAGAGTCTCGATATAATCGGTTACTTTCATTACGTCTTCATAAACTTTGCCATCCCAATCTTTCGATATAGCGGCGGTAAAATCCTGACCGTAACCCGTAGAGCCGTGAGGGTTAGGGAAAACTACTATATAACCTGCCCCTGGATATACCTGCCAATCGGCTCTGAACGAATCCATCCATTGCATCTGGGGTCCGCCATGAACATTTATTACTACCGGATATTTTTTTGCCGAGTCGAATCCGTGTGGCTTAACTATGAATACATGCACCGGAGTTCCGTCTGCACCTTTCACCCATGCCTGCTCTGCGGGACGGACATCAACGGTCTCCGTAAATTCTTTATTATATTCGGTGATATCTTTCATCTTCTTCGAAGCGAAATCATATCGCGCCATTTCAACCGGTTTATGAGTGAATGAATATGTAAATACAGCGAAATCATTTTTCGGCGAAACTTCAAAACCAAATATCGGAATATTCTCAATGAGTTTTTCGATCTTCGAATCGCTCATACTTACTTTATAAAGCGGCTGATAACCCTTTTCCTGAACAGTGAAATAGATCGATTTAGAATCGCTTGACCAACTGAAGTCATTTACCCAGTTATCGATCGATTCGGTGAGGATTTTATGCTCGCCCGATTGACGGTTATAAATTGCTAAGCGAACTCGATCAGATTCATAAGTCGGGATTAACTGAGTTAAGTATGCTATATATTTTCCATCGAGTGAATATTTCGGATTATTATCCGAGCCCTCGTTTTTTGATGTAATATTTTTTAGTCCCGTGCCATCGGTATTGGTAATCCATATATCAAGATTAGTTGAAGATGCTGGATTCTTTACTCGTTTGGAATCAAAAGCGATCTCTTTTCCATCAGGCGAGATAACGTAGTTGCTGCTTCCGCCCGGTGCAAAAGCAGGTGAATCAAATTCACCCGGAGTTAAGTCTTTCACTTCATTTGATTTGGTATCATAAACTAGGACGTGAGTATATTGCCCCGTGGCATATTCAGTCCAATGCCTTACGAATAAACTATCTGCGAGATATGCTTGTATAGCACCCTTTTCGATTCCGTTTGAAATTTTTTCGTTGCAATCAGGATCAGTTCCGCATTCGGGATAGATCGCTGCGCCGAAAATTATTTTTGTGCCGTCATTAGACATCTTAGGCGATGAAACTCCGGAGACATATTTTGTGATTTGAACTGGCTCGCCGCCGTCTAATGGCATATAGTAAACCTGATCTGCTCCGCTTCGGTTTGAATTAAAATAGAAACCTTTGCTATCGTTACCCCAGAAAGGGGAATAATTTGCGGCAGTATTAGTCATCTGCTTTAATCCGCTTCCGTCCGAATTTATTAAATAGATATTGGTTTTACTTTTTGTGGTTTTAAGATCGGAAGTGGAAACCGTGAAAGCGATTTTGCTTCCATCGGGCGAAAGCGAAGGTCCGCCTACATTTTTTATTTTATAAAGATCTTCGATTGTAAATGCTTTCTTCTGCGGCAATATTACCGAGAAGGCAATAATTGTAAAAAGAATGAATAGATTTTTTTTCACTTGAACACCCCAATTAATTTCATCATTAAAATAAGTTAAATGGTGGTAGAAATTCCAATAACTATTGTAAATTTTCTTTACATACGTAAAGTTTCTTTACAATTATGAATGATATAGAAATAATAGTCTGCCGCTACTTTGAGAGAAGGTGTTCTTTTAAGTCGGGATAATTGCTTGATAAGGAGATTGCTTTTTTCTCTTTCAATAGACATTCCGCTAATCGCTTTGGTATTGTTACTTCTTCTCCGATTGCCTCTTCTACTACGTCTTTGAATTTTGCCGGATGCGCCGTCTCTAATATTATACCGGTATAATTTTTAATCTCATTCGCTTCAATAAAACTGCGCAGACCCAAATACCCCACCGCACCATGCGGATCGATAACGTAATTATTATTTTTATAAATCTCCGCAATCGCTTCTTTTGTTTTTGCATCACTAAATGATTCAGAATAAATATCGCTCCTGATTGCATTAATATCATTATCATAAAGCTCGGCGATACGAACAAGATTACTCGGGTTACCCACATCCATCGCATTCGATATAGTTTGAATTGATGCTCTCGGAATAAATTCACCGCTTGAAATATATTCAGCAAAAACCGAATTGCTATTAAGTGAGGAGATGAATTTTGTTATCGGAAGTCCCATTCGTTTTGCAATTAATCCGGCAGTTAGATTACCAAGATTGCCCGATGGAACGGAGATATAATTATTTTTTTTCTTATCCGGAATCTGTCGATACATTTCGAAATAATAAAATATCTGAGGAATCAGTCGTGCGATATTTATAGAGTTGGCGGAGGAAAGATTTTTCTCTTTGAGATCGATATCGGTCATAGCCGCTTTAACTAAACGCTGGCAGTCATCAAACGTTCCATCTATCTCGATTGCCGTGATATTTTTATCCAAAGTAGTTAATTGCTTTTCTTGAATTCCGCTCACCTTTCCTTTTGGATAAAGAATTGAGACATTAATCCCTGGAGTATCATAGAATCCATAAGCAACGGCACTGCCGGTATCGCCCGATGTAGCAACGAGTATATTTAATTCTTTGTTACTGCCCGCAACGAAATGTCCCATGGTTCGAGCCATAAACCGTGCACCGAAATCTTTGAAGGCGAGAGTAGTTCCGTGAAATAATTCCAAAACCGAATACTCGGGGCTACGGAGTGGAACTAGCGGTGCAGGGAAATTAATTGCGTCATTGATTATACTTCTTAGAATTTTCGGCTCGATATCATTACCGATAAATTTTTCTGCAATATGAAAAGCAATCTCGGCGAAAGAATATTTTTCTATATCTCTGATAAAATCTTTTTCGAGGGTGGATATTTCCGTTGGCATATAAAGTCCGCCATCTTCTGCCAGTCCGTTCATCACCGCCGTTTCAAATGAAAATAATTCCGAGTGATTATTTGTCGAATAAAATTTCATCTACTAACCTTTCTATAATTTTTTATATCCTCAATCTCTTCGGGTCCTTTATCATTTATTTTAGAGGTATAAGATTTATTTTTTATTCCGAAATCGAAAACCGCTAGCGACATTGCTTGTGTTATTACTTCCGCTTTTTGGGGAGAATCTGAAAATGCGAACATCGTAGGACCCGAGCCGGAGATATTACAGTTTAGAGCCCCATTCTTGAAAGCTGCTTCGCGCACTAAATCATAACAAGGAATTAGTTTTGCTCGTTTCGGTTCTGCAAATACATCCTTAATAGAGTTAGAAATAATTTTATAATTTTTTGTAATTAATCCCGCAATTAAAAAAGATGCATTAGCTGCTTGCTCTACACCTTTACCGAGAGGAATTTTTTTTGGTAAAATTTTCCGTGCCTCACTTGTCTTAATTTCGATATCGGGATATACCAATGAGCAATACATTTTTTTGGGATATTCGATTTGAAGCACTTCAATAGGAGAACTGCCGCGGGCAATTACAAATCCGCCATATAAACAGGGAGCAACATTATCGGCATGAAAACTTCCGCTTGATAAAATCTCACCGGCTAGCGCATGAAGTAATAATTCTTTTTTTGAAAGCCATAAATCAAGAAGTTTATTCGCCGCAAATACTGCCGCCACGGCACTTGCACCGCTCGAACCTAATCCGCTTCCGATTCCAATCTTCTTATGAATCTTTAATTCTAATCCGACATTAATTTTATATTTATCTAATATTGATTGAATAGCAACGGATGCAATATTAAGCATAGGATCATAAGGAAGCTTCCCACCGTCTCCTGTAATTTTTTTGATAACTATACCCGAAGATTTTTTCTTCGATCGAGAAAGTTCAATGATATCGCTGATGACATCAAGCGGAAACCCCATGATATCGAAACCCGGTCCGACATTGGAAACAGTCGCCGGCGCAGATATTATAATTTTATTTTTCATTTATAAAAATATCCTCTTAAACATTTCTCTTTGGTAACGAACAATAAAAAGTTAGCATTATTAACCAAAATTCATTTAAATACTCACATAAAATTCAATTTATTGATGGCGAACGATTAATAGCAAATATTAAGTTATAATGTTAGCCGTCATTTCTCTTCATTATTTCATGGTATTTTCATTTATCAAAATTTCTTTTTGCATACATAATTGCACCAATCGATAAAAAATCTTTACGCTTTTAATATTTTAAAAATATCCTTCGGCATGCATAAGTTCGGCAATTAAAATAGTTCCGCCCACTGCTCCGCGGATCGTATTATGAGATAGAATTACGAACTTATAATCGAATAAAGAGCATTCTCGTAAGCGTCCGATAGCCACTCCCATTCCCCTCTCCAGATTGCGATGAATTTTTGCCTGTGGATATTTATCTTCTTCATAATAATGGATAGGGCTGATCGGAGCAGAAGGAAGATTTAATTCCTGCGGCTTAGACCTAAACTCTCGCCACACTTTTTTAATCTCTTCAATAGTTGGCTTAGTCTTGAGCTTAACTTGAACACATTCTGTATGTCCATCAATCACGGGGACACGATTGCATTGAGCCGAGATTCTGAAATCAGCAAGTTCGATTCGATCATTATTAAATTTCCCAAGAATCTTCGCTGGCTCTGTTTCTAATTTTTCCTCCTCACCGAAGATAAATGGAACAACATTATCAAGAATATCCATCGAAGAGATACCGGGATAACCGGCGCCTGAAACCGCCTGCATCGTTACAACATTCACCGACTCTAATCCGAAATTATCATGCAGGGGTTTTAGTGACATCGCAAGTCCGATCGTTGAACAGTTGGGATTTGTAACTATTCCTCCTTTATATTTTTGTGAGCGAAGCAGCGATAAATGATCATAATTAATTTCGGGAATAAGAAGAGGGACATCCGGATCGAAACGATGATTACGTGCATTAGAAATAATAAAATAACCCGCTTCGGCGAATTGAGTTTCTATCTCCCCCGCCACCGAAGCATCTAATCCCGAAAAAATAATTTTTGAATGAAAATCCGGGACGCATTCTTTTACAATTAGATTACCGATGTTTTCGGGCAATGGAGTTTGCATAATCCAATTAACTGCATTGGAATATTTTTTACCTGCTGATTTTTCGGAGGCACCTAGTTCAGCCAATTCAAAATAGGGATGACTTGATAATAGCTCAATGAAACGCTGCCCCACGCTTCCTGTGGCACCAAGTATTCCCACCGATATTTTTTTCATACACTCCTCATTATAAGATTACTGTCTTTTTAAGATTTTTGAATGTATTGCGTTGAGTGCTTTCGATAGATCATCTTTATTTATCACCAAAGATATATTTAATTCGGACGACCCCTGCGCAATCGCATTAATATTGATTGCGTTATCACCGAGAGCCATAAAAATTTTCCCTGCAATACCCGGAGAATGCCTCATCTTCTCTCCTACAACCGCGATAATCGAAAGATTATCTTCTACCGAAATCTCACCGATTATCTTATCGAGAAGTTCTAGTCGAAATTCATTCTTAAGTATTGCTTTACTTTTTTCACCATGTTCGGGCAGTACGGCGAGACAGATGCTATGCTCCGATGAAGCTTGTGTGATAAGTATAATGTTAATTTTATGCAATGCCAGTGCGGTGAATAAGCGTGATGCTATTCCCGAGACTCCGATCATGCCGCTCCCCTGCACACGGATAAGAGAGACATTATCGATCGAAGAAATCCCCTTAATAAAAAATTCCTCTGAATCATTTGATATATCACTTGCCGAATCAGTGGTTTGCTCTCGACTTTTCTCGACAATCGTTGTACCCGCTGCCTCAGGATTGAAAGTATTCTTAATAATTATTTTAATTTTCTTATCGAGTGCGGGCAGCATCGTAGGAGGATATATTACCTTCGCCCCGAAATGCGAAAGCTCCATCGCCTCTTCATAAGTAACCGATTTAAGAGAGAATGCATCGGCTACTTTTCTCGGATCGGCGGTTAAGATACCATCGACATCCGTCCATATTTCGATAGCATCGGCATCGATAGACGCACCGATTATTGCAGCGGTATAGTCCGATCCGCCTCTTCCCAAAGTTGTAATTTCGTTTTCTTCGGTCGATGAAATAAATCCGGTTACTATCTGAATCATTTTATGCTTCTTAAAATATGCTTTGATATTTCTGTTAGTCAATTTGAAATTTACACGAGCTTTACCGAAATCGTTATCGGTTTTTATGATTTGCGAGGCATTAAGATATTCGCAATCAATTCCTCGATTGATCATCGATTCGGTTATAATAGTGCAAGATAGCCTTTCGCCAAAGCTGACAATATAATCGAGCGATTTTGCAGTGAGCTCTTTTACTAAAAAAACTCCATGAAGAATTTCCGAAAGTTCATCGAATAATGATTCGGCTTTATATTGCAATATGCTAATATCGCGTCCATAATTGAGCTCGTTAATTGCTTCAAAGTGGAGCTGCGTTAATGTCTTCAGTTTCGATTTATAAGCTGCATTACGTTTGAGTGCTAGATTTCCGATATCTATAAGGCTATCAGTTACGGATTGAAATGCAGAGAATACGACAGATATATTTTCATTATTCTCAATTCTTGTTTGGAGAATGGAGATCACGGAATTAATTCTCTCGGCATTAGCTACGCTCGATCCGCCGAATTTCATTACGATCATAAAGAATCCTTATACGTTGTAATTGAAAAGCCAATATGAAACAAAAAACAGAAATAGGCAAGAAAGTGCGAGCGGGTGCAGATGTGTGCCAATTAGTGCGACGACGGACGAGTGGGGGAAGGCGAGTGCCGGAAAGTGCGATTGGGTATAATCCGGTGCAGATAAGTGCAGCCGAAAGCAAGCGGGTGCAACAGTGAGCAATTCCGTGCAACCCTGAGCAGGTGAGTGCAGTTGTGAGCAGGTCGGTGCAGCCCGGTGCAAGCCGGTGCGGTTGTGTGCTAAAGGGTGCAAAGGAGTGCGATTGTGTGCGAGCGGGTGCAGATGTGTGCCAATTAGTGCGGTGAAGGGCGAATGGGGGCAGACAAGTGCCGGAAAGTGCGATTGGGTATAATCCGGTGCAGATAAGTGCAGCCGAAGGCAGGTGGAAGCAACAGTGAGCAAGCCGGTGCAAACCTGAGCAGGTGAGTGCAGTTGTGAGCAAGTCGGTGCAGCCCCGAGCAAGCCGGTGCAGATAAGTGCAGCTAAGCGCAAGCCGGTGCGGTTACGTACCAATTAGTGCAGCCTGCAGTAAGCTGGTGCAACAATGAGCAAGTCGGTGCAGCCCCGAGCAAGCCGGTGCAGATAAGTGCAGCTAAGCGCAAGCCGGTGCGGTTACGTACCAATTAGTGCAGCCTGCAGTAAGCTGGTGCAACAATGAGCAAGTCGGTGCAACCCTGAGCAAGTGAGTGCAAAAAAAAAGCCCTGCTATAGAATGCAGGGCTTGTTCATATAGTGGAGAGGCACCACCACTACATAAAGAGAATTATTTTATAAGCATCATTTTCTTAATACTTGTAAAATTTCCGCTTTCTAATTTATAGAAATATACACCAGTTGACAAATTAGAACCATCAAAACTAACTGTATAATTGCCTTTTTCCTGCTGTCTATTAACTAATTCCATTACTTGTCTGCCGAGTATATCAAATACTTTTAGATTAACGAAACCGGCATTAGCTACTGAATATTTTATAGTAGTAGTAGGATTAAACGGATTAGGATAGTTCTGTGAAAGTGAGTATGTCTCAGGAAGAACTTCTTCTTCAACGCTTGTGATAGCATCCCATTTATCACCAATCCAAGTATAATACCAGCGGCTTACATCCTGATATGATAAATCTTGATTATTAGGTGAATAACATAAAATTCCTTCTCTTTCTCCCGAATCATTATCATTAATTGAGAAATCGATTGGAATTCTGAAACCTTCTCTAACCATAATCTGATCGGTTGGAGCAGTAGGGCTATTGCGTTTATTGCCAAGATCTACTAACGGAATTTTTGCTTCAATTACATAACCGGCAGGGAATCTTTCTTCCCAATAATAATTAGCTCCCGGAGTTAATAAAGAATCAATATCACCGCTTCCGCCTTCATTCAATAATCTTGATTTGGTGAATCTTAAGTGATAATCAGGTTGAGCGCCGCGCATTAAACCGACATGCGAAGGACCATGCCAATTATATAAACCGATAAATAAATCTACTGCATCATTCAAATATGATTCTGCTTTTGTGCTTGGCACAACCGCATCATCATTAACATCGAATGCTACATAAAGATAATTACCATCAATAGCTACATAAGCTTTAGCCGAAAGGTCTGCATCGCCGTCCGATTTTGTATTCGGAGCTAAGAATGCAGTTCCTTTTTCGGAGCTTAATTCTATTGGAATAATTGAACTCCATTCATCAAGATTGCCATCGGCAGTAAAATTATTTGGAACTGATAAAGAAACAACAGGAACGCCTTTTGCTAAGTTTGTAGTTGAGGCACTGCTCGAAGCTACTTCAGAAACGTTACCTGCTTTATCTGTACACGTAATAGCATAATAATAAGTTACGTTTTGATCTGTAACAGGTGCGCGGAGAAGATGATTAACTAATCCTGTGCCTTCTTCAATTTTTAGTTTAACAACTTCAACACCTTCTGCATCGAGAGATGTAATAGGATTCTTTGAATAATAAACGCTGTATTTTTCGCCTGTCTCGCCCGGCACATCGTTCCATGTAACAAGGTTTAAGAAGTTACTTGCAATAGCTTCGATACCGGATACTTTTTCAGGAGCCGTAACGTCTGTTTCTCTATAACCTGCAGGAATAATAAAATCAATTAATAGAGAACCTTGAGAATAAACTTCGGCACCGGTAGGTCCTTTTGCATCAACGGAGAATTCAAGTTTATATCCGCCGATTGAAGCTAAATCCATCTTTGTATCAGGATTTCCTTGATCAGGTGGATTAATAAATTCATAATTTACTAAGTCCCATGAAGAAGCTTCATTAAATTCCAATGGAATTTTTACCATCGTCCAATCAGAAACTGAATCGATATTAACATTGAATAATTGCATCCAACTTTGTCTTACCGAACTTGCATCATCATAAAGAACGAAACGGAATTGCAATCTGCCTTTTAGTTCATTCGGTACAAGATTTTTAATGGCGCAATAAAGATTGGTATTACCGTCTAACTTAATTGGTGCCGGGAAAATGTGTTCCATATTAACGTATCCACCCCATGATTGATTAGCATTTACTTTGTAATCAATTTTAAGAGAAGATGCACCTTCAAATACGTCAGTTTTTTCATCTGAAATAACTAAGCTGGCATTAGGAGTTCCCCAACTCATATTATCAATTTTGTAATAATCAGCTGTGGCGGCAACATTATCAAAATTTTCGATTACCGGATATTTTGTTCCTTGAAGTGTTAAGTCATCCCAATAGATTGTACCCGAAGCAATATTTTCAGAAACTACGGGAGCTGTGCATTCGATAGAATAACCGACAATTTTATCAAGGTCTAATTCGCCGTTATTACGAGTTCCGCTCCAACCCGGAAGCGAGAAACCTTCTGCGTTTGGTCCTGCGCCATCAAAACCATCGATGGTCTTTAACGGAATTATAAGTTCTTTCCAGCCCGGTGTATCATCATAAGGGACTGCAGTTTCAAGATACCAATCTTCGTGATCGGTGTCGGAACCTGAATAGTAGGCAGATTCTCCGCCTGCTTCATGCATTTTAAATCTCATGTGGACAGAGCCGTTTTTTGTTGAAGCGACTGTATTATTATACCAGATACTTAAATGGTCTGCCATGCTAAAATCATAATACTCACCCTTTTTAGTATCGGCATCAAGCATGTGCTGCATCTGAGCGAAACCGCCCCATGATTCGGTTGTATTAACGAACCATTCTACTTTTAGCGATGCACTTCCACCATGTTTTACGTCTGTTGCATCAGTCAATAGCATATAACTTGTTCCGGTGCCCAACCCGTTTAGATTAGTAGTCGTGGGATGATTAAACATCTCCTTAGCTACTGCATCATCAAACAAGTTTACTTTGAATTGACTATAAGAAATACTGGAAATGAAGAATAACAACAGTAAAGCTGATTTTTTCATCTGATTCTCCTCTTTTGGAAAATATATTTAAGTAAGCCCGGCAATAAGAGTATCAAATAGAGTACCAAAAAGGTCATTCTTTTTTGACCTAAAAACCGACTATTTATTTTATGTGCATTCTGCAATTATTAAATTAATAACTATGGCATTATTAAATTAATAATTAAAGTGCGTATTGGAAGTGAAATCTACGGTATTGAATAAATGAAAAAGAATTATTAGTTTAGTACATCGAAAACATTCCAAACTACTTGCAGCCCGGCACTAACGCCGGGTTTTTTTATTACTTTCGCCCCCTTTATTTTATTAACTCACCCGTCCCGATTTTTATTAACCCAGCAGCCCCCTTTTTTTATTAACCCACCCGGATTGTGGTGGTGGAAGAAAATATTCTATTTAGCCCATTAAATATTTTATAGCATAAATTACTTTTTTTAATTAATTTAAAATGTCATATTAGTTTAGGAGTAATATGGGATTATTAGATTTACTTATACTATTAGTTATTGCCGCAATAGCAGGCGGAATAGGGCAGAGTCTTTCGGGTTATTCATGGGGCGGATGTTTTGTCTCGATAATCCTCGGATTCGTTGGTGCATGGCTCGGACCGATCATTGCCCGCAAGATGGATTTTCCGATGTTCTGGGTTATTCAGATTGGCGATAAATCGTTTCCGATAGTCTGGTCGATTGTAGGTGCTGCGCTCATATCATTCATTGTAGGACTTCTATTTCGAGGAAGAAGAGATTAATGAATGTCTGCTTCGGATAGAAAAGCGAATCGCTTAGCAAAGGAAAAAAGTCCTTATCTCCTTCAACATGCTAATAATCCCGTGGATTGGTTTCCATGGGGGCAAGAAGCATTTGCTAAGGCTAAAGAGGAGGATAAACCAATATTCCTCTCGATCGGATATTCTACGTGCCACTGGTGTCATGTAATGGAACGCGAATCATTCGAGGACGAAGAAGTAGCCTCGCTTATTAATTCGGTTTTTATACCTATAAAAGTCGATAGAGAAGAACGACCCGATATCGATAATATCTATATGTCGATCTGCCAAGCAATGACAGGCGGCGGAGGCTGGCCCCTAACCGTATTCCTTACTCCCGATAAAAAACCTTTTTTCACGGGCACTTACTTTCCAAAATATTCCAATCACGGACGCATCGGATTAATCGATCTAATCAATAACGTTCAATCGGCATGGAAGAACAAAAGAATAGAACTCGAAAAAAGTGCCGACGAAATAACGGGCTATCTCGATAAATCAAATGATATAGATCAGAATGTAGTTTTAGATAAAAGAATACTTAAAAAAGCGTACGAATTCTTTGATGAGCGATTTGATAAAATAAACGGCGGATTCGGTTTGCATCCTAAATTCCCCTCGCCGCATAATTTAATTTTCTTACTTCGTTATTATCATCTTACGGGCAATAAAAATGCGCTACTGATAGTCGAAAAAACATTAACGGAAATGAGGAAAGGAGGAATATATGATCAAGTCGGATTTGGATTTCATCGTTATTCCACAGATAACAAATGGCTTCTTCCCCATTTTGAGAAGATGCTCTACGATCAAGCTCTTATGCTAAATGCCTATACGGAGCTATATCAAATAACGAAGAATGATTTTTATAAAACAACTGCCGAAGAGATAGTAAAATATATAAACCGGGAAATGACTTCGCCCGAAGGAGGATTTTATTCCGCCGAAGATGCTGATAGTGAGGGAATAGAAGGTAAATATTACGTATGGTCAGAAAAGGAACTTTCTTCCTTACTCACCGCCGAACAATTGCTTTTCGTTAAAGAGCATTTTAATACTTCTCCCGAAGGCAATTTCCTTGATGAATCTTCGCATCAAAATACGGGAGAGAATATATTATTTTTGAAGGAGGAACTATCTCCCGAAGATAGTGAGTTATTTGAACCAATAAGAAAAATTTTATTAGCTCATCGCAAAAAAAGAGTTCATCCTTTTAAGGATGATAAGATACTTACAGATTGGAATGGGCTTATGATTGCCTCTCTCGCTCGTGCAGGAAGGGCATTTCATAATCAATTTTTTATTTCACTTGCCGAGCGCAGTGCAAAGTTTATAATTGATAATTTATCGCCCTCGGAGAATAAACTTCTTCACCGTTATCGAGAGGGTCATTCATCATTAGATGCACATATAGATGATTATTCTTTTTTTATCTCCGGATTGATTGAACTTTACGAGAGCACATTTAATCCTACTTATCTCGAACGGGCAACAAAATTAATCAATCACGCAATTTCAGAATTCTGGGATTCCGTACAGGGCGGTTTCTATTTTACGGGTGCTAATTCCGAAATGATTCTCACTCGCACAAAAGAATATTATGACGGAGCTATCCCTTCGGGTAATTCAGTTTTTATTACGAATTTCTTATACTTATCTCGAATCACGGGCAATATCGATTATGAGAATAAGGCGAATCAACTTCTTTTCTCTTTCTCCGGTTCGCTCAATCAAGTACCTTATATCTATTGCAGTTCATTGGCAGGATATATTTTTATCTCGTCTAAGTCTTATGAAATTATAGTAGTCGAGGCAGACAGTAGCGTTACGGATTTTATTTCTGAATTGAATTCTCTTTACATTCCGAATAAAGTGGTTATAGTTTTAAATGAAAAGAAGAAAGAAAAATTGATAAAGCTAGCTCCATACTTAGAGACTTATACTCATAATAAAAATATAAGCAGTGCATATATTTGTCGAAACTTCGTATGCGAACTTCCAATAGAAATAAACGGTACAAATTACTCCAAAATCTTCAAGCTGCTGGAATAACACTTTTTGAATATCAAATTCCCTACTCTCATAATCGTTTCCTTCTCTACTTATTAAATCTGAATTGTTCTCAGATTCCGTTATTTGCATTTCGCTCCGGGCAGATGTGGCACTAGAAGAGAGCTATATATTTGCAGCTTCGTATAGTGTTCTGTATGTTAATCGTGTAATTGCTTCGAATAATTTTGGGTTCAAAGTCTCCACTTTATCGCTGAGCTTATGAAGATGAGCATAGCTATTTGTCGTAACGAAATAAAGCGTTTTAATTCCATTCCGGTAAAAAGGTTCGGCATCCGCTCCTCCTCCTTTCCATGTATTAGAAGTCATTAACCGATCATTCTTATCATCAATCGATTTAGCTAAATCCCACATCTCTTTATTATCAATACCGCCGCCGACTTGTATGGAATCACCATAACCGACACAATCCATATTGAACATACTCTTAATATTTTCTTTCGGGATATTAAGATTATTTGCGAAAAAAGTTGAACCATTAAGACCAAGTTCCTCGCTGGCGAAGAGAACAATTATTATCGAACGCTTCGGTTTATTCTCAAGTTTACTTAAGGTGCGAGCTATTCCTAAAACTGCAGCAGAGCCGGAAGCATTATCATTAGCTCCGGGGAAATAAATTTCGCCATCCCCCTGCCCTCCTACATGATCCAAATGAGCACCAAGAATAATATATTCATTCTTTAGTACCGGGTCCGAACCTTCAATTATCCCGGCTATATTCCATGTCTCAGCTTCTTTTTTGTATTCTGCTTTTACTTCTACTTCCACCTTATTTAATAGGGCTAAAGAATGTGGTCTTTTCTCCGTATCAATTGCGGATTGCATCATTTTTAATGTTGTCCCGCTTCCCTCGAATAGATTATCTGCTAAAGGAAGATCAATATGAATCTGGGGCATATCGAGCAATTGCTCACCCTTCCCGTTAATTAAACTTCCAATTGGAGCTTGTGGATTTTTATCATTAGGAAAAGATACCATTAATACGCCGATAGCACCATGATCTTTAGCTACTTGAGTTTTCTCTCTTGGGTTACCATTATCGAAAGAAACTTCGCCAATTTTCCACGAAGGATTGTATTTAAATACCAAGACAACTTTTCCCTTAACGTCAATTCCGGCATAATCGTCATATCCTTTATCGGGTTGCGAAATTCCATAACCTGCAAAAACAACATCTGCTTTGAATTTACCGCTACCCGTAAAACCTCTAAGAACAAAATCATCACCTAATTTATATTCTGTCCTACTACCTTCGCGAGTGATTATATTAAATACAGCCGGACGTTTTATTTCATTATATTCAACAAATAATTTTTGTTTATAACCATCTTTCATGTATGTCTTTAAATTCATTTTCTCAAATTCATCTGCAATAAAATTTGAAGCTGTTTCATAACCAACATGCCCGGGCATCCTTCCCTGCAATTCAGGACTCGATAAATAAGAAACTGTTTTTAATAATTCGGATGATTTTATTGGACAACTTTGTGCGACAGTGAGCGAAGAGAAAAGATTTATTGTGATAAAAAATACAGATATAAAATATTTCTTAATCATTATAGATTTTCCGTTTATTGGGGAGGGTAGAGTCATTGAGTATTCCATGTGTCTTGCTAGTAATTGTTTTGTACAAATATATGAAATATCGCACCTATTTAAAATAAAGAAGCCCCTTTGCAGGGGCCTCGTAATAATATCTAATTAACTTAGAATTATTTTACTAACAACATCTTCTTAACTGAAACAAAGTTATCAGCTTCGATTCTGTAGATATACATACCGTTTGATAATCTTGAAGCATCAAAATTAACTGTATGGAAACCTGCAGGCATTACTTTATTAATCAATGTAGATACTTCTTCGCCGAGAACGTTATAGACTCTCATTGTTACATTAGATTCTTTTGGTAATGCAAACTTAATGTTTGTTGTTGGGTTGAATGGGTTAGGATAATTTTGCATTAAAGCAAATTCAGTAGGAATTACTTCTTCTTCAACCGAAGTTAAACCAACATTAACGTCAAATGTTGTGCTCATGAAATCGCCAGCGCCATCTTTTACTGTAACTGTAACGAAAGCATCACCGATACCAACAGGTGTTACTTTTACTTTACCACTGCTTACAGAAACTTTTGCAACTGTTTCATTAGAGCTTTGTGCAATATATAAAGCTGTTCCCTGATAATTAGAGAATACGCCTTCTAAGCTAACTTCAACAGGAGCTGTATTTTGAACTAACCAGAGTTTTGGTAACTGTTTGTCAACTTTGATATTCGATTTCATACCAAGTGTGAAAATAGCACCGCCGGCTCTTAAACCTGCATTAGATGCACGGTTGATTGTTGTTAATACACCACCATTGATTTCGTTATCGTAATTATCTGGTAAACCTTGTAATAACCATTGGTTGGTAATATCATTTGGTTGACCATGTCTTCTGATGATTCTAACTAAGTTAGGATCGCCATAAGATGTATAACCTGTTGCTGTTAATTCTAAATCGAAGAATATTGATGGACCAACAGAAGAAGGAGTGGTTTTAATATTCCAATAGAATGGAGCGTAACGACCAACTGCAACGTCTTCTTCAACGCCATTAGCGATTGGAAGAGCGGTGAATCCGGTTGGTGACATATCTTCATGTTTAACTACGATTGTAGCTGAAGGTGTGCCAGGAGTACCGAATTGATTGTTGAAAGATACTGCAGCCGGACGATATTTTGTAGCTGATCCAACTGGGAATTCTTGTCTTGGGAATGTAGAAGTAGCAAGAACACCTGAATTTACGAATTGTTTACCAACAAAACCATCAACATGAGAAATGTTTGTACCGGTAACGCCTGCTCTGCTGAATCCTTGAAGAGTTGCAGGAGCTGCACCTTGTAATCCGGCAGGAATATATACGATATGATCACCGGTTTTGAATACACCATTTACGAATGTGATGAATCCTGATGTTAAGTTACCACCAACTAAAGTAACTGTATTTCCGTTTGTTGCTTTATTGAATTCTAAGTCACCTAATGAAGCACCGGCTTCAGGAACTGTAACTGTCTGATTATCTGAACCTGCAAATGTAAGAGGACTGAAGAAGTTTGTTACCGGATCAGTTGCTCTTGAGAAATCTGCTGATTCATTTGCAATATTTACATTACCTAATGCTTTGAATGTTAAGCCGCCACCAACATTGATATCATTCTTTATGTCTAACAAACCTTCAACTGTAACAGAAGATAATAATGAAACTGGGAAGTTGAATACATTTGCTGAACGTGTGAATGTTAATGTTTTAGCTGTTAATGGTAATTCTGCACTTGTCCAATAAGCTGCTGTTGGAGCATAAGTTACATCATGACCAACACCAAATACTACTGAACCTGTACCAATTGTATTTAATGTACCATCAACTACGTTAATTGCAACATTATCTACTAATGTAAGTTTCTTTGTTGTAGCAACGTCTAAATTACCGGTAGTTAATAATAACTCTTTATTAATTTGGCGTGAATCTGCTAAGTTAGCTGAAGCTGTATTATCTACTTCTAAAGTGCTAACTAATGTAGCTGTTGCAGGCCATACTGTTGCAGGAACTGCTAAAGCTAAAGCATTCATTAAGTGTAAATTGATTGTAGCAGCATAAACAGGAGCTACGTCAAATTTACCATTGACCCAATAAACATCTACCATGTCAGCAACGTTTAATCTTGCAGTTGTAACGGTATGTGCAATTGTTTGTGCAGCAGCAACGTCAATATAAAGTTTCTTAGTAACTGTTGCATTTGAAGCAGAAGCGAAAGTTGGAGAAACTGCGTCTGCATTTTTACCGAATCGTAAATTAGGAATTGAGAAATCTGTACCTTGTGTGAAGGCAGCAGTTCTAATTACTAAGTAACCTGATGTAGCATCATATGTTGGAGCTGGAGCAGGAGCAGCAAGTACTGTTCTTGTGAAAGTACCGGCAGCTAATACAACCGGAACGCCCGGATCCAAATCTTGAACTGCATTTATTTCAATTTCTCTGCTTGAGAAATCTAATTTACCACCATTGTGCAAGAAGTTTCTATAAACTACTAAACCGGTACCTGTACCACCAAGAGTAACATCATTAGAAACTGTAACGTTACCTAAAGTAGGAGCACCTGTATATGACCAGTTCATTGGAACATTTGCTGTAGCAGGATTTAAAACTAATGTACCAAGTACAAAAGCAAAAGCAGGAGTAACAGCTGCGAATGATGAAGTTCCTGTCATTGTGAAGTTTTTACCTGTTAAGGTTAAGTTTCTTCCGGTTACGTTATCACCTAAGAAAAATTCACCTTTTGTAAATGTAAAGTCACCGGCGAAAGTAACATTGAAGTTACCTGCAGCAGGATTAATTTGGAAATCGTCGCCAGCATTTGCTAAGTTAATTTCAACAGGAGCTGAAATTGTAACAGCTGATGTTGGTGTAGATAGTAAAGTAGGACCAACTCTGAAAGCTAATAAACCAGGACCTTGAACTTTAGCTTTACCATCAATTACAGGAGCTAAACCACGATAAGATAAGGTTTTTCCTTCAGCTATATTTACAACGCCATTACCTAAAGCAAAGTTACCAGCTTGTGTTGTATTTGAAGCTAAGTTTAATACGTTAGCAGCATTAACAGTAGTGATGTTAAATAAATGTGTTCCATTTAATGCACCAGCACCGAATGTTGTTGTTAAAGCAGCTGCAGCATTAGCAAAAGTTATGCTACCTGATGCCTGAGAAACTGTTGCATCAAAATCAGCAGCCAAACCAATATCACCTCTTGAATTATCTGTTCCCAAGAAGTTTGTTACTAATCCTTTAGCACCATTAATTACGTTACCTAATGAAGCAACGTTAATGTCAGGTAACCAGCCAGAACCTGTGATTGTAACACCGGCAGTAGCTGCTAATGATAAGTAATTAACTGCAGCTGTATTAGTAATATCACCATCAAGAATTATTTTATCGCCTTTCATTGTAAGAATTGCGTTTAATACTAATGCTTGACCAGGATATACATTTAAAGTACCGTTAACTGTTGTAGCAACTGATGCAGTTACAGCACCTTTTGTAGCTACTAATGGAGCTGTACCATCATTTGTTGTAGCAACTGTCAAATTATATAATTTGTTTGTTGCAACTGGTAATTCTAATGATGTTGCTTTGTCTAATCCAATATAAAGAACGTTTACCATCGATGTGAATGTAGGAGCAACTGCGAATGTACCTGCATTTCTAACGATTGTTGGATAATCAACTGTATTATTGAATACTACATTATTTGCTGTAAGAACATTACCTGAAGTTAAGTTGAAAGTCTTTGTGAAATCACCAAGACCTGCAGCTGCAGTTACGTTAATTCCTGTTGGAACGTCAACTTCGAAGTTCTGGAATTTTCCTGCACCGCCAAATGTACAAGCAGTTAATGAGTTTAAGGAGATAAATCCTTGTCCGTTTGTAGCAAATCCGCCATAATTATAGAAGTCGCCTGTTCCTGCATTAGGAGCTAATTGACCACCTATAAATATTGTTATATTATCTACTAAAGTATTGCTGTTTGTATTTATTGCAACACCTTTTAATATTCTAAAGTTACCGCCATTGAAAGTAACAGCAGGTGTTAAGTTTGTTGTGTTATCAACAACCAAAATACCAGGCCATACTGTCTGTGTGGCGTTACCTGAAACTACTTGTGCTGTAATAATTGTTGTAGGTCTAACTAAAAGAACTGTATTAGCGTTTGTAGAAAAATCTGTTCTTGTAGCTAAATCACTAAATTGATATGAAAGACCTGTTAATTGAAGAACTCTATCAGCAGCAGCAATTGCTAATGGGCTTAAAGTTGATGCTAAAGCAGGACCGGCAACATCAAATTTACCTGCTTTAAACATTGAGTTACCAACTAATACGTCCATGTTTGTTGTAGCAGCACCAGTTAAATCAATTTCGCCACCTGTTAATTCAACACCGGCAACTAATTGAATTGTACCTGTACCATTCATTGCAGCAGCCGGATTAACGTAAACTTTACCACCGGAAACAATTAATTTTCCGTTGAATGATAAGTTTTCAGCACCAGCACCATTGAAACCAGCGAAGTAAATATTAGAAGATCCTGTGTTTTCAACGTTTCCTGTGAATGAATAGCTAAGACCTGCTGTAGCAACTGTACCGAACTGAATATGGTCTGCAGCAGATGTTCTTGAGTTAACTACTTTACCTGAAAGTGTTACTGTTTCATTAGCGAACACTACATAACCACCGGCAGCACCGGAAGTAGTAAGATTTCCACCAGAGAAACCAGCATTTACGGTAGAAACAGTTTTGAAGTTACCATTAACACCATTTGAAGCACTTGAAGAATTCGAAATATCTCCAGCTGCAAATGTACCACCGGCTCTATTTAAAGCTAAAACTGAACCGTTTTCAGTTAAAGTAACATTTGTAACAGATGCAAAGCTAGTGGTTATACTAACTGTACCAACGCTTAAATTTCCTGTAGTAGAAGCAAAAAGTACTGTTCCTGAATTTGTAACCGAAGCTGCACCGGCAACTAAACCAGCATCAGCAGCAGCGATCCCAGTATTTGATGTACTGACATTTATACTACCTGTAACTGTAACGTTGCGATTTGTTGAAGCAAATAAAACTGAACCTGCATTAGAATAAACAGTTTCAGCACCTGAATTATTTCTAGTTGCTGTACCTGAAATTTTAGTTGATACAGTAACATTACCATTTACGACAACTATTCTATCACCAAAAGTAACAAGACCTGCATTTGCTACTGTGGCGTTTGTTAAAGCTAAATCAGGATTAACAAGGATGTTACCATTTACTGTAACTGTTGTACCACCAGCAGTTATAGCTAAATTGATTTGACCTTTACCTGACTGAGTAATCGAACCTGTAGTTAAGTTAAAACCTACCGGATTAACATTAACAAAACCACCTGCTGTATTTGTAACAGAACCAACTGTTGTAGCAGCAGTAGCTCCTGCACCAGAAACAACGATATTACCACCTGCGTTGTTTGAAAGGTTTCCAGCTGTAGTAACTACTGGGAATGTAACTGCACCAGAGCCATTGTTAGTAACATCTTTAACTGTAACTGCATTAGGAGCTGATACTGACGCTGCTCCACTTGCTGTAACATTTAAAATGTCTTGATTTGTGTTTAATGCCAAAGTAGCAGCTCCTGAAGCTGTAGCTGTAATGTTTGGTAAATCGAAGTTACCATTAACTGTAGCACCACCTGTAAAACCTAAGGTACCATTAGTTACATCAGCACCAACTGTATGAGTAAGAGCACCTACTAAAGTTAATGTAAATGTGTTTAAATCTAAACCTGCAGCGGTAACAAGGTTACCATTCATAGTTTTAGATTCATTTAATTTTAGTGCTGTACCAGCACCTACCGTAGTGAGATCACCAAAATTAGTTATGTTGCCTGAAGCAGGAAGTTCAAATCCTGTAGTTATAGCAACACCGCCATTATATGTAAAATCAACTACACCTGAATAATTCAACTGAGAATCAACTTCACCTGCGGTTCTAACTACAGTAGAGCCAACGGTTAAATTATTACCGCCAACTACTTTACCGGCTGTTAAAGCTAAACCGTTATTGAATTTGAAAGGACCACCAAAAGTGGTAGTGTTATTCGGAGCAGCTAAAGTATTGTTAACTACAAAGCTAACAACTGAAGGTGTTCCGCCTGTTGAATTGAATGTTAATTTTTTGTCAACCAAATTAACGTTTTCGTTATATAGGTTGCCATTTGCATAAGATACAACAATAACGTCTCCGTTAGATGCTGCAGCTATTGCGTTATTAATAGTTTGTTTTGGTCCAACACCACCGCCTTGAGCAGTAGCTGACAAACCGTTGTAGCCGTCTAAGCCGTTGATTACGTCAACATAATACGTAACCTGACCAAACGTCATCGAACTAAATACTAGTGTAAAGAACACTACTAGCGTACTTAGCTTGAATAGGTTTTTGTAATTCATATGGATATTACTCCTTGTTGATTTGTAAAAAGTTATCATATTGTTTAAAATGCATAAAAATCCAACGTCACCCTCCGTCCTTAAGGTGGCAGGATTTTGCGCATAGTATTCCTCCTAAATTTTTGTGAACAATACTGTTACTTTTCCTCCGTCCGATTTTACATCTTTGGTTTGCACCTCACAAAGAATCCTGAAGATGATATCCGGAAACGTTTAAAATCCTCCAAAATTAAACTTTCTTAGATATCGGGACTTCTTTGCTAACCAAAATTATAAATATCTTTATTCGTTGTCAATAAAAATCTTTATTTTAAATCCGATTTTATTCTTTTCTTTAAATCAGCCTAGCTAACTCGTTTATTTACAACAAACTAACTTTTCCGATTTTTATAAAATAATAAAATATTTATTAATAAAAGTGATATTACTCACCCGTTACAATCTCATCAGCCAAATTAATAAAAATTCCGTGTCCTACAATTCCCGCTCTCTCATTAAGTATAGAGGCGAGTTTTGCCGCATTTTCCAAAATTCCAAATTTGCAATCCAATATAACATTCTTTTCATCAGTAATAAAATGACCGCCGTCATAATTTAATCTTTTTGTTACGAATGCACCAAGCGATTCTAAAAATTTTCTTTCCGCCTCTTCTGCAAATTGTAAAACTTCTACGGGCACAAAAAATTTCTCACCTAATTTTTTTGATCTTTTATTCGGATCAATAACTATTATAACGCGTCTGCTTGCCTGCGCAATAATTTTTTCTCTAAGGAGAGCACCACCGCCCCCTTTAATTAAATTCATCTCTTCATCTACTTCATCCGCACCATCGATCGTTATATCAATCACGGGATATTTATTTAACGTAACTACGGGAATGCCTAATTCTATTGCTCTTTCTTCGGTTTGCTTTGATGTAGGAATTCCAACTATATCTTTTAGTTTTCCTTCTTCAATTAATTTTGCAATTTTTTCTAAAGCATATTTGACTGTGCTTCCCGTTCCTAGTCCTACGATCATTCCGGACTTTATATAATCAACTGCTTTTTCCGCTGCACGTTTTTTCTGTTCTTCGAGTGTCAAATCAAATCTCCAAATAATGTTCCGCTTGTTGCTCTATTGATTTTTACTTTTAGGTAATCGCCGATTTTTATTCCGTGCAGTTTAGGAATAATAACTATTTTATTTGTGTCAGTTCTCCCCGCTAAAAATTCATTGGATTTTTTACTGTCCCCTTCGATAAGAATTTTTTCTACGTTTCCGATCATCTCTTGATTTATTTCAAAAGAAATTTTCTGCTGCAGATCGATTATCTCGCTTAGTCTTTTCGATTTAGTTTCTTCGTCAATATCATCTTCCATATTGAATGCTTTAGTTCCTTCACGCGGAGAATACTTAAACATATAAGCTCCGTCATAACGCACTTTCATCATTACGTCAAGTGTGGCGATGTGGTCTTCGTAAGTTTCGGTCGAGAATCCGGAAATAATATCGGTAGAGAAACTAACTCCCGGAATTATTTTCCGCGCCTTATCGATTAGCTCATAATAATGCTCAATCGTATATGTTCTATTCATCAGTTCTAAAATTCTATTAGAACCCGACTGCACAGGAAGATGAATATAATTACAAAGATTATCGTTCTCGGCAATAGTATAAAGTAGTTTATCCGACATATCCTGCGGATGAGAAGTGGAGAAACGAAAACGAATATCTCTATCTACTGCGGCACAAGCTGCGAGAAGATCGGCAAAATCTTTTCCATTATCATTATACGAATTTACATTCTGCCCCAAAAGCGTTACGTCCTTAAATCCTCTTTCAGAGAGAAGTTTTATTTCGGGGATGATCGATTCTAGCGAGCGGCTTCTTTCTCTTCCTCGAGTAAACGGAACTACACAATACGTACAGAACTTATCGCATCCTCTCATAACAGAAAGCCACGCTGAAAGTCCCTCTTCTCTAAAAGGGATTATATCATCATAAGTTTCGGTGCGCGAAAGTTTTACTCCGATCCCCTTTTCGCCGGCAAATGCCCCATCGAGAAATTCGGGGAGTCTGCGGTATTCATCGGGACCTACGACAAGATCCACCATCTTCTTATCTTCGATCAAGTTTTTTCTCAACCTCTCCGCCATACATCCGAGGATACCGATCACGGCGGATTGCTTCCCCTCTTTATATTTTTTGAGGTTACCGAGTCTTCCATAAATTCGTTGCTCGGCATTGTCTCTGATACTGCACGTATTTAATAAGATTACGTTTGCCTCTGTAATCTCATTCGTTAAGCTATATCCCTTATTCTGTAAAATGCCCATCACCAATTCCGTATCGGCAAGGTTCATTTGACATCCATAAGTTTCTATATAAACATTACTTTTATTCATCTGCTGCTTTCTATCTTTGATTGATGCTGCTTTTAATTACTGCTTTTATCGGCTCGAAAAAAAATCACCCCATATTTAATAAGAAATACATCACTACATTTATTACTATGAGAATTATTGTATAGGTAATAATAGAAAATATGATTCTCTTTCTTCTTTCGACCTGCTTGAAATCAATATCTCCCATTCGGTCAATCCTTTTTATCTCTTCAAAGATAATAAAATATTATCCTGCCTCACAATATATTAGTATAGTATTTCTATATATTGCTATAAATCACTATATTAATAGATGATTAAAAAACTAAAACTGAATACTATTTAATGATTAGACATTTATCGATAATTGTGATTCTATTTTGCCTTCCTCTTTTGGCGCAAGAAAGAGATATCGTTCCCGCATTAAAACTTATTGAACGGGGAGATATAGAAGCAGCTAACTCAATATTGCAAAGTTACAAAACTGATTTTCCCGACGATCCTTCGGTGATGTTTTTGGATGGAGTGCTTACTAAAGATGGAAATGCTGCAGTAAAGATTTATGCTACCGTAGCACAGAGATTTCCTAATAGTAAATATGCCGATGCCGCATTATATAGAATATTTTCTTATTACTATTCTATCGGCTATTACGAAAGAGCCAAAGGATATATAGATAAGCTAAAGAATGATTATCCAAATTCTCCTTATATAAAGATGGGCGATAGAGATATACCCGATAGCGAATCGCTCGCTCTTGCTCAAGCTTCCGAACAAAACAAACCGGAGGTGGGAGACCTGCTTAAAACCTCTTCGGGGAATGCTTCAGGGAACTCCGGCGGGAATGCTGATACCAAATCCGCAGCTTCAGTGGAGCTTCTAAAAAAGAGCAGCTCCGCACTAGAAAAATTAGCTTCCTCTAATTCTAATGCCGATGAGAAGACAAATACGAAAACTGATACTAAACCGAATGTAAGGACGAACGAGAAACCGGCAGTAAAAACTTCTCCGAAGAATCCTGCTAATGCTACCGGCAACGCTAATCCTGCTTCTCCTTCTAATTCCGCTACTAGTCTGCCTCCGGGTAGTGCTCCTGATTCGGCTCCTACTATTCCACCGATTACTCAAGAAGCAAAGAAGGAAGTCTTTCAACCGAATCTTAATGATGCCGCAAATGCTAATTTTACTATTCAAGCCGGCGCATTCTTAAATGAGGATAACGCCAAGAAACTCTCCGAAAGATTTAAGAAAGATGGTTACTATTCAAAACTCGGAGTAAAGAACGTAGGCGGCGCGGATTTTAATATCGTCTATATCGGAAGATTTAAAACAGAAGAAGACGGAAAACTGATTTTAGATTACCTTAAAGATAATCATAGAATTTACGGAAGAATTATTCCAATAGAAGAATAAAATGACCGTATCCGAATTTCAAAAAAAATTTAATATCGCAGGAAAATCCAAAGAGATTAAAGACCTCGTGGATATTGCTATGCAGGTCGCTCAGTCCGATATATCGGTACTGCTAACGGGGGAGAGCGGAACGGGTAAAGAAGTTTTTGCCCGCGCTATTCATGGCTCGAGCAATAGAAGCAATAAAGAATTAGTGAGTGTTAATTGCGGTGCTATCCCCGAATCACTTTTGGAGAGCGAACTCTTCGGTCATAAAAAAGGTTCTTATACCGGAGCGCATGAAGACCGCAAAGGGTACTTCGAAATAGCAGATGGGGGCACTCTTTTCTTAGATGAAATAGGAGAGCTTCCGCTTACTACACAAGTGAAACTCCTTCGAGTGCTCGAGACAAAAGAATTTATGAGGATCGGCAGCGAAACTCTTACTAAAGTTGACGTAAGAATTATTGCCGCTACAAATAAAGACCTTCAAAGAGAAGTAGATGCAAGAAGATTCCGAAGCGATCTTTATTTCCGCCTCAAAGCTGTTACTCTTACTATTCCGCCGCTAAGAGAGAGAAGAGAAGATATAACGGAGCTGATCTATCTCTTCCTTAATAATTATTCTAAGAATAATAAAATTACGCCGCCCGAAATTACTGATGATGGAATAGATGTGCTATATAATTATTCATTCCCGGGCAACGTAAGAGAATTAAAAAATATTATCGAGACCGCAGTGGCATTATCCCGCACGGGCAAGCTCGATAAATATTCTTTTATTCCCCACTTCACAAAGTTTGAAAATCCCGAGGATCGCAACCTCCCGATATTTCTTCAGAAGCCCTCTGAATCGATCGATCGCGAACTTATCTTTAGAGCTCTGCTCGAGATCAAAAAAGATTTATTAGATTTAAAATCACTAGCCGAAAAAAATAATTCGGAATATCCTTCTTATCATAATTTCAATTCGCAGGATGCTAATGAAATTATTCCGTTGGAAACTTTAGAAAAACAAGCTATTATAAATGCTCTTAATTTTACAAAAAATAATAAACGTAAAGCGGCTAAATTACTTAAAATTAATGAGCGCACCCTTTACCGAAAAATTAAAGACTATGATCTATCTTAAATATATATTTTTATTGGCTGTGGCACTCGGGATCACCGCATGCAGCTATTCGTTTACGGGCGCATCCGTGCCTTCGCACCTTAAGACTATCGCCATTCCCGTATTCAAGGACCAAAGCGGATCGGGCGAAGCCGAGATGAGCGATCTCTTTACCCGCAAGACAATCCAAAAATTCGTAGAAGATAATACGCTTAGAGTTACCGATAGAAATAATGCCGATGCTATTATTGATTGCACTATCCTCTCCTTGAACGATGCGCCTGCGATAGTTTCCGGAAACGAAACCGTTACACAAAGAAGACTTACAATTAATGTAAAAGTTATATATAGAGATATGGTAAAAAAGGTTGTAATTTTCGACCGTTCTTTTTCTAATTATGGAGATTATCCTGTCGGAGGCGATATCACTTCGGTGCGGCGTAAAGCATTCGAAGATGCCATCGATAAAATAAGCGAAGATATTCTCCTCGGTGTCGTCTCTAATTGGTAATCAATAAAAAGTTTTTTTATAAGGTTAAATAAATATCATGGTTTTTGATCAAATAATTTTAAGCATTTATATCTTCTCGATGATCGTTCTCTTTACTTTCGGTAGTCATGGCTTCATTATGGTTTTCTATCATTGGAAGTATATAAAAAATCATCCCAAAAATAATCCCGATTATGAATTTAAAGATATCGTTACGATTCAGCTACCGATGTATAACGAAATGGACGTATCGGAAAGATTAATTAATGCAGTATGCGAATTTGATTATCCTAAAGAACTATTAGAGATTCAGGTGCTAGATGATTCCACCGATGCTACGGTCGATCACGTTGCCGAAGTGGTAAAAAGAAAACAGGCAGAAGGTTTCGATATCAAGCACGTCCATCGCACCAATAGATCGGGCTATAAAGCCGGTGCCCTAAAGGAAGGGCTCGAAGTTGCCAAAGGTAAATATGTCGGAATTTTCGATGCCGATTTTATTCCGCCGAAAGATTTCCTTAGAACCACTCTTCCTTATTTTAAGGATGATAATATCGGACTCGTTCAATCGCGTTGGGAACACATGAATGAGGACTATTCAATCCTTACACGCATTCAAGCGCTCGCTCTCGATGGTCATTTCGTTATCGAGCAGACCGTTCGCAATAGAGCCGGGTTCTTTATTAATTTTAATGGCACGGGCGGTGTGTGGCGTAAAGACTGTATCGAAGATGCGGGCAATTGGCATTCCGATACTCTCACCGAAGACCTCGATCTTAGCTACCGTGCTCAGCTTAAAGGTTGGAAGTTTGTTTATCTGCGCGATTATACTACTCCGGCTGAACTCCCTGCCGAAATGAATGCTCTTAAGGCACAGCAATTCCGCTGGACTAAAGGTGCTATCGAAACAGGTAAGAAAATTCTTCCATTAGTTTGGAAGTCGGACGTGCCGCTTAGAATAAAATTGCAATCAACTTTCCATTTGACTAATAATATCGTTTTCCCATTTATTCTTCTTGCAGGAATACTGAACGTTCCGCTTGTATTTATTAAGAATGCCGGACCGTATTGGACTTTCTTTAATTTTATGGCTGTATTCGTTGTGGCATTCGTTAGCTCATTTACATTTTATTTCTATTCGCAAAGAGACGTGTATGAAGATTGGCGCAGAAAGATTGCTCTCTTCCCTCTTTTTATGGCGGGCAGTATGGGGCTTTCGCTTAATAATACACGTGCAGTAGTTGAAGGTCTGCGAGGCAATAAAAGTGAATTTGTGAGGACTCCGAAATTCAAAGTGCAGGATAAAGGTGATACAACAAAAAAATCTACTTACGGAAAAAATATAAAAGTAGATCGCTCCGCATATGTAGAGATGATACTTGCCGTCTATTGTTTTATCGGCGTCATCGCTTCAATTTATTTTATGGAGTTCGGTTCGATTCCATTTCAGTTAATGTTTTTTGTCGGTTTTTTTAGTATTAGTTTTCTATCATTTAAGCAAGCAGCCCAAAGCAAGAAAGCGTGAACTTTAATACTAAAGATATCGCAATAGATAAAGTAAAATTAATTTTTGAATACAAAAATTCATCGCCGCTATTTTGCTGCGCCGCTGCTTATGAAGTCGACTCGGGCAATTACTTAAAAGCTATCGAGCTGCTAGAGGCGGGAATAAAAAATTTCCCTCATTACGCCACTGCATATCTTGTTTATTCTATTGCTCTTGCTAATACGGGCAACGTATTTAAGGCGAAGGACAATGCCGCAAAAGGTGCGCGACTTCTCGGCTCGGAAAAAGTGTTGGAATATTATAATAATGCGATCGATTCTATAATTAAATCCGCTCCAAAACAGCCCAAGGTAAAAGGACCGAAATTCGTAGATGAATTCGAGATCGATAATAATCTCGATGAATTAGCCAGCCGCCTTAGTAATGCTAAAATAAAATATTCCGATGATAGAGATATCTCTACCAATGGAGATTATTCCGATTCCTATTCGGCAAGCGGCATCTATTCCGAAACGCTTGCAGAAATTTTCTTCGCTCAAAAAAATTATCCCGAATCAATCAATCACTACAAAAAATTAATTGAGCAGAAACCTCAAAATGCCGAAAAATATTTCGCACGCATTAATGAAATTAAAAGCCATATTTTATAATGTCCGCATTAAATATATTAATAACTCGAACTGATAGAATAGGCGATCTCGTTTTAACTCTTCCTCTTGCTTCGATTATTAAAAAACATCTCCCCGATTCCAAAATTGCTTTCTTAGTAAACGGATATACTCGTGCGCTCGCCGAGAATTGCTCTTCGATCGATGAAGTGATTATCTTTAACAGCGATAAAAAAAAACTTACCCTCTCGAAAAAGTTTGACGTAGTGATATGCGCATATCCCACATTCGATTTAGCGCGTCTCTTATTTCAATCTCGCATTCCGATGCGTATCGGCACGGGTTACCGTTGGTATTCATTCTTATTCAATAAAAAAGTTTATGAACATCGGAAGTATGGATTGAAGAACGAGCTTGAATATAACTCAGGATTGCTTGCTCCGCTTGGAATCGCCGAGACCCCAACTTATCAAAACGTATCATTTAATCTACAACCCGACCTAAATAGTAAACAGATTATCGATGAATATTTTATTTCAGAAGGGATCGATTCCTCCAAGAAAATCGTGATTATACACCCCGGTAGCGGTGGAAGCGCATCTGATCTCCCAAAATCGCACCTTAAAGAATTGCTCAACTTATTGGCACATAATTTGGATATTGAGATATTGATCACAGGTTCACCCGCTGAAAAGGAACTTGCATCTTATTTTGTTGTAAAAAATAACGTACATAACGCAGCGGGTCTTTTTGACCTTAGTTCTTTAATAGCACTGATTGATAGAGCTTCTTTGATGATAGCTAATTCTACTGGGCCGATCCATATTGCAGCAGCACTCGGAAAATTCATCGTCGGATTCTATCCAAAAGCACAAGCCACATCCCCTATCCGTTGGGGTCCTTATACCGATCGGAAACTTATCTTCACTCCTAATGGCGTTTGCTTAGACTGTATGGAGACTATCGATATTCACCAAGTATTTGAGGAGATTAATTCCAAATGGGAAAATATATAAATAAAATTTTTATCGTATTGGCACTTGTTCCGCTAATGATTTCGGCACAGAAAACTGATTTTAGAACGATCGAAAACGATGCATTCAAAGTCGGTGAAAAACTTACATTCGAAGTGAAGTATGGCTTCGTTACCGCCGGTATCGCCGAAATGGCAATTCCAAGAATGACTAAACTTTCCGGTCGTGATGTTTATAACATTACTTTCACGGTTAATTCTATTTCCGGATTCGATCCTTTGTATAAAGTTCGCGATCGATATGAAACGTATCTTGATAAAGAGGGACTTTTCCCTTGGAGATTCGAGCAGCATATTCGCGAGGGTGGATTCTCTCGTGATTTCTCTGCCTATTTCGATCATAGAAAAGGTAAAGCAAAAACTTCCGAAGGCACTTATGATATTCCACTTTATGTTAATGATATAATTTCTGCTTTCTATCTTGCACGTACTTTTAATTTCGAGAAGATGAAACCGGGAGAAGTTTTTAAATTACAGAATTTTTATAAAGATAAAGTTTATCCGCTCGATGTAGTTTATAGAGGGAAAGAGAAAATAGAAGTGGCGGCGGGAACTTATAACTGCATAATCGTAGAGCCGCTTATCGTAGAGGGCGGATTATTCAAAAGCGAAGGCAATATACTTGTATGGTTGAGCGATGATGATAATAGGATACCCGTGAAAGTGCAAACGAAAATAATTATCGGATCGATAGATGCCGAACTAATCAAAGCCGAAGGCTTAGCAAATAAGAAATAGAGATTATACGGTTATACTTTAGCTCCGAGGCATCCCCGCCTCGGATATGCTAATAAGAAAATAATGATTATCAAGTGTAACACGGAATCATAGCATTCATACCTTATCGGACTCGCTAATAGAAAATAATGATTATCGAGTATAAAATGGACTCATAGCATTCAAACCTTAACGGACTCGCTAATAGGAAATATTGTAATGGGTGCACCGAATCGCACCCTGCTGCACTTATCCGCGCTAGACTTCTCTCATCTGCACCCTGTTGCACTCATTAGAATTAACTCGCACTTAGCTGCACTTATTTGCATTAACTTGCACTAAACATTGAAATTCTGCACTGCTCCGCACCCGATTGCATTATTTTGCACCAAGTGGCAATTCACTGCATTCATCTGCACCAAGTTGCATTCATTAGAATTTATCTGCACTAACTCGCAACTTTCTGCATTAAATTTCCCTCGATTGCACTATTCTGAAATCTTTAGCACAAAACGCACCCACTTGCACCCTTCTGCATTATACTGTCCTTGATTGCACCGCTTTGCAATATACTGCACTTAACTTGCACTCACTCGATTTTTATTGCACCAACTTGCACTTAATCGCACTCTATTGAACTTTTCCGAATTTTATTGCACTAACTGGCTCTTATCAGCACTTTTCCGCACTACTCGGCTTTCTTCGGCATTTTCTCGCTTCCGATAGTACCTACTTCCATTTTCTAGCACTCGATAGCACTTTTCCGCACTGCTTGGCATTCTCTTGCACTGAATAGTTTTTTCCGGCACATAGTTGCACTATCTTGTTTTATATGGCACTCGGTAGTGCCTAGTTTCACCGCTCTGCACTTGATTGCAATAAACCTCACTACCTTGCACTTGCTAGCATATTATTGCTCTTACCTGCACCAAACAAAACATTTCCGCACTTATCCGCACCACTCTGCACTTTATCGCACCCACTCGCACCTTTCCGCACTCGATTGCAATAAACCGCACTGCTTTGCACTTGCTAGCACATTATTGCCCTTACCTGCACCAGACTAAACAATTCCGCATTCACTCGCTCCCTTCTGTACCGATCATGAATCTTATGTACTTGATGACACTTCGCCTCGGAGTAGGGTAAGATATCTTGAGTTTTTTTCCAAAAAGAGATTAACTAAACGAATCGATTTACTTCTTGACTCTATCGATTCGAACCAAAAAGCAGAGGGATAAAAAATATTGCTCAATTAAAGGAGAGACTCTTCGAAAGAATAAGCAGTGCTGAAAATAATTAATTTTATTAGAAAAGAGATCTGCTCCATTCATCAAATCGATTAAAATGCTTAAAGAGAATATCTACCCATTTATTGTTCCTTTTATTGATTTGCCGGAGATAAGCTTCCCTTCTAATACAATACTATTAATTGGAGACATATTATGCTTTGCTCTTTTCTTAAATTCTCTTGAGGTGATGTAAAAAGGAGCGAATGTTACTCCATATTCATCATAAAGATAATCCCTCAATCTCGAAACTATTTCTTCAATTCTTTTTTTATCTGAATTGTAAACTATACAAATATCCAAATCACTTTGTGCAGTCTCTTCATTTCGCGCTGTGCTGCCAAAAAGTAATATGCTTTCGGTGGTTTTTGAAAGTTCTTTTTTAATTTTATTAAATAGTGTTTTTGTAAACTCGATTTCAGTTTCAAATATTGGTTTAATAATTTGATTATATAGAAAATGCTTTCTATTGAGAATAAAATAGTGGGACTTCCCCACGAATTCTCTTTTAACAATTTTTAGAGCTTCGAGCTTAGATAAAGCGTTATGCGCTGATTGTGGAGTAACGTTCGCAAATCTTGCAATTTCTCTGCCCGAAACTCCCACATTTCTTTTAGCTAATTCTCTCAGTACTGAAATTGAAGAAGGTGCAGAAAACAATTCATTTATTACTTTGTTTATTATCATTTGCTTTTTCTTTGTCAATATTTATTGACATGTGTCCATTATTATTGACACAAATATAATATAATATATTTTAAATCAAACTCAATACTAATTTTGTTTAACTCTCAGCATTTTCTCGCACTGGACTGAACTCTGCTGCACCACTTGGCATTATTTTGCACCAATCCGCACCACCCTGCACTATATTGCCCTCATTCGCACTCACCCGCACGTTATCGCACTAAGATGCACCAATCCGTACCATCTTGCACTATATTGCCCTCATTCGCACCCACCCGCACGTTATCGCACTAAGCTGCACCAATCCTCACCATCTTGCACTATATTGCCCTCATTCGCACCCACCCGCACGTTATCGCACTAAG
>Ga0209347_1001520_pt1 | contig 36801 bp, 29 predicted proteins | sample AutmiccommuBRH23_FD_187382 | JGI IMG/M metagenome (GOLD analysis project Ga0209347, IMG submission 187382) | Deep subsurface microbial communities from Mt. Terri, Switzerland - Autotrophic microbial communities BRH/23 (SPAdes) (version 2) | ecosystem: Environmental > Aquatic > Deep subsurface >...
CTCCGGGAAAGCCACGACCCGCAGGACGAGACCCGGGTCGAGAACCTCGCCGAGCTCGTCGCCGTCGCCCAGGAGTACGACGAGCGCAGGGCCGAGGAGTTCGCGGTCGCCGCCATCGAGGGTGGGCTCGCTCCGGGAGAGGAGCCGGAGGACGTCGGACCGACCGGGCCGCTCGAGGAGTTCCTCGAGCAGGTGTCACTCGTGGCCGACGCCGACGAGATCCCCGACTCGCCCGAGGCGGACGCGGGCCCCGACCTCGGGGTGGTCACCCTCATGACCCTGCACACGGCGAAGGGGCTCGAGTTCCCGGTGGTCTTCCTCACCGGGCTCGAGGACGGCACCTTCCCGCACTCGCGCTCCATGGGTGACCCCAAGGAGCTGGAGGAGGAGCGCCGGCTCGCCTATGTCGGCATCACCCGGGCCCGGGAGCGCCTCTACCTGACCCGTGCGGCGGTCCGCTCTGCCTGGGGCGCGCCGCAGTACGGCGCACCCTCGCGGTTCCTCGACGAGATCCCGGGCGACCTGCTCGACTGGCAGCGGCTCGGTCCGAGCTTCTCGGGCGCGCGGGGCGCGGGACAGTCGGCGGTCGCGACGCTCGCCGCCCGGCCGGGGGTCCGCAGCCCCGGCAACCGCGTGGTGGTCTCGCTCAAGGCCGGCGACCGGGTCACCCATGACGCGTTCGGCCTCGGCACCGTGGTGCGCGTCGAGGGGGAGGGCGACAAGTCGCTCGCCCACGTCGACTTCGGTGGGGACCTCGGCGTGAAGCGGCTGTTGCTCCGTTACGCCCCCGTCGTCAAGCTCTGACGCAAACCTCCGCCGCAATCGAGAGAGCAGTTCGTCCGTGCCCGTCGGTCAGGTGCCTGACCGACGGGAAGGGACGAACTGCTCTCTCGATGGGCTGTGGGTCAGAGGTAGACGCCGCGGGCGGCGAGCCAGCTGCGCGGTGGGACCGCGGCCCCGCCGGCCGGGTGGATCTCGAGGTGCAGGTGCGGGCCGGTCGAGTTGCCGGAGTTGCCGCTGTAGGCCACCTGCTGGCCGGGGGACACCTGCTCGCCGATGCTGACCACGAGTCGGCTGTTGTGCGCGTACCAGGACACGGTGCCGTCCCAGTGGCGGATCTTGACCATGTAGCCGTAGCCCTCGTTGGACCAGCCGGAGAAGAGGACCGTGCCCGACGAGAGGGCGTAGACCGGGGTGCCGGTCGGGGCGGCGAGGTCCTGGGCCGGGTGCATCCGGCCCCAGCGCCAGCCGTAGCCGGACGTCAGCGTGTAGCCGTGGAAGGGCGTGATCCACCGCTGGGCAAGGGCGAGGCGGCGCTTGCGCTCGGCCTCTGCCTTCTTCTTCGCCGCGGCGGCCTTCTCGGCGGCGGCCTTCTTGGCGGCGGCCTTCTCGGCAGCGAGGCGCTCCAAGGCCGCGTCTGCGGCTTCGGCGCCCGCCTCGGCCGCGGAGCTCGCAGCGAGGCCGAGGGCCGCTTCAGCGCGGACGCCGTCACGCGAGGCCCTGAGGTTGCCGCGGTCCGCGGAGGCGGCCGCGATGGCGTCGACGTCCGCCACGAGGCCGAGGCCTGCGACGGAGTTGGACACGTTCTTCATGGCCGCGGCCTCGGCGCTCAGCGGGCTCGCGCCCGCGTCACGGACGACGAGTCCGGCGGCGACGGTGGAGGAGAGCAGGGCCAAGGGGACGATGAGCTGTCGACCCCGGGCGGGCTTCGTCGCAGGTCGGTGCCGACCCACATAAGTGTTGTTTGACACGCAGCGCTTACCTATCTCAGACCGATTGCCAGACCCGAGGGTAGCGTGACCAATTCGTTATCCAGAAATCGGCCACGGTTCTCCCTTGGTCTGTGTCGTGGAGGAGGGATCACGACCCGCCACGACCCTAGGGGATGAAGGTCCCGAAGTTAAAGGACTCAGGCGGGCGAATTTCTCCCAATTTGCGGCCTCGGCCGCGAAATCAGCAGGCAGCCCCGCTGGCCCCCACCGGATCCGCGCTTCAGACCGACTTCACCCGGCGACGTGTGACCTCGCTCACACCCGGTGTCACGGTGGCCCCGGAGGAGTCGAGGTGAGCCAGGGCTCTCGAGATCCCGTGGACCACGGAGCGGGTGAAGGGCAGGCTGCCGTGACCCACCCCGTGCAGCCCGATGTTGTGGACGTTGAGGTCCGGGTGTCGCAGCGCCGCGTTGCGCTGGGGGAGGATCACCTGGTCGAGGTCGGACCAGTAGGAGATGAAGCGCGTCTGGCATCCGCGGACGGGCTGGGCGAGCTCGGCGAGCAGCTTGCTGCCGGGTCGCAGCTGCCGGGTCAGCGGGCTGTTCCAGGCGTAGGCGAGGTAGCTGCCGCCGTGGGGTGTGCCGAGTGTGACCAGGGTGTGCACTCGCAGGTCGCCGCCGAGCCGGGTCACGTAGTACCGGGCGATGAGGCCACCGAGGGAGTGACCGATGATGTGGATCCGCTCGTAGCCGGTCTCCTCCACGAGCCGTTCGACCTCGGTTGCGAGCTGCGCGGCGGCAGCCCGGACATCCTGGGTGGAGAGGGGGTAGTTGATGCTCTCGATCCGGCCGAAGCCGCGGCTGACCAGACGCCTCCGCAGGACGGTGAAGATCGACCGGTTGTCGACCAGACCGTGAATCAGCAGGATCGGGGTCTGCGCCGCGTCGAGGTCGCAGACCGACAGCCCTCGCTGGACCGGAGACAGGTGGTCCACCCGGTAGCCGGTGCGTCGGTGGGAGGCACGGGCGCCGACGAGGCCGAGCGGGTAGAGGCCGAGGTGGAAGCCGAGCCAGGTCGCCTCCAGCGCCGCTCCCACGAGACCCGTGGGAGTGAGCACGGCCCTGGCCACGGCGCCCACGTGTCCCAGCGCGCCGCGGGAGACGTCCGGCCCCTCCATCGGGGTCGGCTCCTGCGGCGACGTCGCGGACTGCGCGGCGAGGGGCACGGTGGTGACGGTACCCGCGCCGGTGGGCGATCAATCACCTTTTCGGCCGTCCGGCGCGGCCCGCTGGCTAGAGTGCGCGGCATGACATCCTCCCCTGACTCCAGCGCGCCCACCGGAGCCGTCATCCGCGTCATCGTTGCCAAGCCGGGTCTCGACGGGCACGACCGTGGCGCCAAGGTCGTCGCCCGCGCCCTGCGCGACGCCGGTATGGAGGTCATCTACACCGGGCTGCACCAGACGCCCGAGCAGATCGTCGAGGCGGCCATCCAGGAGGACGCCGACGCGATCGGCCTCTCGGTCCTGAGCGGGGCGCACCTGACCCTCTTCGCGCGGGTCCTCGAGCTGCTCGAGGAGCGCGACGCGACCGACATCGTCGTCTTCGGCGGCGGGATCATCCCCGACGACGACATCGCGCAGCTCGAGGCCCTCGGGGTCGCCAAGGTCTTCACGCCAGGTGCGACCACCACCGAGATCGTGCAGTGGGTCAACGACCACGTCGAGACCGACTAACGCACGCCGACCCGAACAGACGCGCGTGCGCGGTTGGGCGCAGGACCGCGCGTCTGTCCAAAGACGCGCCCCAACAGGGGCTGCTTGGCTGACGATCCCGCGGTCGACCGATGAGCCCGCGGTCGTCCACACCTGGACGGCCATCGACGACGAGCGGATCCTCGCCCCTCGGACGCAGTCGCTCGGCTGCGTGGTCCCAGACCCGGCCGTATGCCGCCCCGCTCAGTCCTCCTCGGACGTGGCCTTCCACCGTCGGAGCGTCCACAGACCCGCGGCGACGGCGACCGTGGCCGGCAGCACCCACGTGGGGACCGCGGACGACCAGCGGGCGATCCGTTCCTGCAGGGAGAACTCGAGGTCGGTCGTGTCGCCGAGGCCGAGCACGCCGGTGATGCCGGCAGTCCCGTCGAACATGAGGAACAGCACACCGATCGCGATGAAGAGCAGGCCCGACACGAGCGTCGTCGAGTGGACCTGCAGCGGTCCCACCTTGACGGTCCGCCCGCGTAGCCACGGACGCCGTCCGAGGTCGAAGCGGTCCCAGAGGGCGGCGAGGACGAAGAGCGGCGCGGCCATCCCGAGCGCGTAGACCGCGAGGAGCAGCCCACCGTGGACGGGGGAGTCCTGCGTGGCGGCCATCGTGAGGATGGCACCGAGCACCGGGCCGGAGCAGAAGCCGGCGAGCCCGTACACCGCCCCGAGGGCGACCGTGGACAGCCAGCCGCCGCGCCCGCGCGCTCCCGCGGTGAAGCGCGCCTGCAACCGGTCCATGAACGGGATCGTGAAGCCCTTGCCGAGGATCATCAGCACGCCGAGGACGATGATCGACCACCCGGCGACCGCGATGAGCAGCTGCCGGTGCCCGTAGAAGAGTGACGACGCGGCACTCGCACCGACTCCGAGCGGCACGAGCGTCAGGAGCAGCCCGACGTAGAACGCCAGGGTCCGCAGCAGCTGGGCCGTCCGCGACGCGAACGCGTAGGCGAAGAAGGACGGCACGAGCAACGCGCTGCACGGGGAGAGCAGCGCGAGCACCCCGGCCGCGAACGCTGCGAGGAGGCCGACCTCGGTCACTTGGCCGCCGCCGCCTTGGCCGCCTCGGCCTCGATGAGCCGGGTGAACGTCTCGGTCGGTTGGGCGCCGATGACGGGGTTGCCGTTGACGAGGAAGGCGGGGGTGCCGGTGACGCCGATGTTCTGGCCCTCGGTGAAGTCCTGGTCGACCTTGGCCTGCAGCTTGGGGTCGGCCAGGTCCTTGCGGAACGTCGCGACGTCGAGGCCGATCCTCTCGGCGACGCCCGCGAGGTAGTCCTCGGTCAGCTTGCCGCTGTTGGGCGGCTGCTGGTCCGCGAACAGCGCGTCGTGGAACTCCCAGAACTTCCCCTGCTCGGCCGCGGCACGACCCGCGTGGGCCGCGGTGCCCGACTCCGGGCCGAGGTACGGGAAGTCGCGCCACTCGATGCGCAGGATGCCCTTGTCGACGTACTCCTTGACGAGCGTCGGCTTCGTGTCGCGGGCGAACTTCCCGCAGAAGGGGCACTGGAACTCGGAATAGTTGACGAGGACGACCGGCGCGTCCTCCTTGCCGAGGGCGACCGGGTCGCCGGGGGTGCGGCGCGCGAGCGAGGCGAGGGCCGCGATCTGCTCGTCCTGCTCGGACGAGCCGGCGGTGGTGTCCGAGGTGCCCGTGCTCCCGGGCGCACCCGGCGCGGGCTGCTCGCTACCGCCCGCAAGCATCGGGCCGAGCCCGGCGAGGAGCGCGACGAGGGCGGCGACGACCGTCACGACGATCGGCACGAGGAGCCGCTTGCGTCGATCCGGCTGGGGGATGTCGGTCATGGTGATCCTTCGCGGGTGGTGGGGGTGTGGGGCGGAGGTGTGGACGGGAGGCAGGACAGGTGGTCGTCGTCGACGCAGCCGTATGCCGTGGGGCCGGCTCGCGTCAGGAACGCACCTCGACGGGGTGGCCGGCGAGGCGCCACTCGAGCAGCCCATCCTGCAGGCGTCGGGCGTCCCGGCCCTGGGCGCGCAGGAGCCGGACCGCGTCGCTCGCGAGGACGCAGTGGGCGCCGCGGCAGTAGGCGACGATCTCGACGTCCGGGTCGGCCAGCTCGAGGTGGTTCGCGAGCTCGCCGAAGGGGACCGAGCGGGCTCCGGGGAGGTGCCCGGCGGCATACTCCTCCGGGGGCCTGACGTCGAGCACGACGACGTCGCCACGGTCGAGGCGGGCGAGCAGCTCCTCGCGGGTGACCTCCTCGATGTCGTCCTGGCCGACGCCGAGGTAGGACGCGAGCGCCTTCTCCACGTCGGCGGAGTGCTCCCGGGCGACGGTGAGCATCGAGGAGTAGAGGTTCGCGACGTTCTCGCCGGCGAGGCGGTAGTGGATCCGCGTGCCCTCTCGTCGGGTCGTCACGAGGTTGGAGAGCTTGAGCACCTGCAGGTGTGCCGACGCGGTCGTGATACCCAGGCCGGCCTCGCGGGCGAGGGACTCGACCGTGCGCTCACCTTGAGCGAGCAGGTCGATGAGCACGAGGCGCTTGGCGCTCGCGAAGGCCTTGCCGACGATCGCGAGCTGGTCGAAGAAGGCGGCGTGCCGGTCGGGCCCGGTCGCGGCTGTCGTCATGCATCCTCCAAAGTTCTCTGGAATACCGTATGAGATCACAGTGATCCGTCAAACTCGGGGAGCCGACCACCCCGAAGCCGCATCTCCTCCACCATCTGGGCAGGCAGTGTGATCTTCGTCCGGTCCGGAAGTGCCGACTTCGGGCCCTCTTGCACCGGGCACTAGAGTCCGAGGGTAAGCCGACTCCCGATCGATGATGAGGACGGAAACCACCCGTGGATCTCTTCGAGTACCAAGCGCGCGACATGTTCGAGGCGCACGGCGTCCCGGTTCTCGCCGGCGCCATCGCCACCACCCCCGAAGAGGCGCGCGCAGCCGCCGAACGAATCGGGCAGAGCTCCGGCGGCGTCACGGTCGTCAAGGCCCAGGTCAAGACGGGTGGCCGCGGCAAGGCCGGCGGCGTCAAGGTCGCCACGTCCGCCGACGAGGCACAGGCGCACGCCGAGCAGATCCTCGGCATGGACATCAAGGGCCACACGGTCCACCGGGTGATGATCGCCCAGGGCGCCAAGATCGCCGAGGAGTACTACTTCTCGATCCTGCTCGACCGGGCCAACCGCAGCTACCTCGCCATGTGCTCCAAGGAGGGCGGCATGGACATCGAGCAGCTCGCGGTGGAGCGGCCCGATGCGCTGGCGAAGGTTGCCGTCGACCCGAACGTCGGCATCGACGAGGCCAAGGCCCGAGAGATCGTCGACGCAGCCGGCTTCGACGCCGAGACCGCCGCCAAGATCGTCCCCGTCCTCGGCCGGCTGTGGGAGGTCTACCGCGACGAGGACGCGACGCTCGTCGAGGTCAACCCGCTCGTCAAGACCGAGGACGGCGAGATCATCGCCCTCGACGGCAAGGTCAGCCTGGACGCCAACGCCGGCTTCCGCCACCCCGACCACGAGGCACTCGAGGACAAGACGGCCGCCGACCCCTTCGAGGCGGAGGCGAAGGAGAAGGACCTCAACTACGTGCGGCTCGAGGGCTCGGTCGGCATCATCGGCAACGGCGCGGGCCTCGTCATGAGCACGTTGGATGTCGTTGCCTACGCCGGTGAGGAGTTCGGTGGCGTCAAACCCGCCAACTTCCTCGACATCGGCGGCGGCGCGAGCGCCGAGGTGATGGCCAACGGCCTCCACATCATCCTGTCGGACCCCCAGGTCAAGAGCGTCTTCGTCAACGTCTTCGGGGGCATCACCTCCTGTGACGCGGTCGCGAACGGCATCGTCGGCGCCCTCGACGCGCTGGGCAGCGAGGAGGACCGGCCGCTCGTCGTCCGGCTCGACGGCAACAACGTCGAGGAGGGGCGCCGGATCCTCGCCGAGCGCAACCACCCGCGCGTGATCATCGAAGAGACCATGGACGGCGCGGCCCGCAAGGCGGCCGAGCTCGCCGCGGCCGCGAACTGACCGGCCCGAGACAGCAGAGACCAGAGAGAGACACAGAACATGGCTATCTTCCTCAACGCTGACTCCAAGGTCATCGTCCAGGGCATGACCGGCTCGGAGGGCATGAAGCACACGCAGCGCATGCTCTCGTCGGGGACGACCATCGTCGGCGGCGTCAACCCGCGCAAGGCCGGTACGACCGTCGAGTTCGAGGGCGGCGTCTCCGTGCCGGTCTTCGGCACGGTCCAGGAGGCGATCGACGCGACGGGCGCCAACGTCTCCGTCATCTTCGTCCCGGCGCAGTTCACCAAGGCCGCCGCGGTCGAGGCGATCGACGCGCAGATCCCGCTCGCGGTCGTCATCACCGAGGGCGTCGCCGTCAAGGACACCGCGGAGTTCTTCAGCTACGCGAAGGACAAGGGCACGACTCGCATCATCGGCCCGAACTGCCCCGGCCTCATCACGCCCGGCGTGTCCAACGCCGGCATCATCCCGGCGACGATCTCCGGTCCCGGCCGGATCGGCCTCGTCTCCAAGTCGGGCACGCTGACCTACCAGATGATGTACGAGCTGCGGGACTTCGGCTTCTCGACGGCGGTCGGCATCGGCGGCGACCCGGTCATCGGGACCACGCACATCGACTGCCTCGAGGCGTTCCAGAACGACCCCGACACCGACGCGATCGTCATGATCGGCGAGATCGGCGGCGACGCCGAGGAGCGCGCGGCTGCCTACATCAAGGACCACGTGACCAAGCCGGTCGTCGGCTACGTCGCCGGCTTCACGGCCCCCGAGGGCAAGACGATGGGCCACGCCGGCGCCATCGTGTCCGGCTCGTCCGGCACCGCCCAGGCGAAGCAGGAGGCCCTCGAGGCCGCCGGCGTCAAGGTCGGCAAGACGCCCTCCGCGACGGCAGCGCTGATGCGCGAGATCATGCAGGGCCTGTCGAAGTAGGACTCCCGCGCCATCTCGAGGCGGCCATCCTCTCGGGGGTGGCCGCCTTCGCGTCCGGTGCCGTATGCCGCTGAGCGCGCTGCCGCACCATCCCGACCGCCCAGCCCTCCCGCCCTTTCCCCCGCAACACACCCGCCTACCGGGTGCACGTGCCGCCTGCAGGTGGGGGTGGCGGACGATATGCGGGTGTGTCGCCACGGCGTGGGTGCTCGCCCTCTGCCGCTTCGCTTGTGACGATGGGACCCGACCCCGAGTGGCCCTGTCTGGAGTGAGTCAGCTGTCCCATCCCCACCGCGTCCCTGCCACGGATCGAGCCCGGTCCTCGGCGATCCGCGCCGGAGCCCTCGCCGCGTCCGGCACGTTGGCCATCGTCGTGCTCCCGGCGCTGGTCGGTTGGCTCGCAGCCCCGGAGGGGTCGCTCGGGTGGTTCTCCGCCGTGCAGGTGGGCGCCGGGATCTGGTTCGTCGGTCACGGTCAGTCCATCGGCGGCGGCGGAGTGACGGTCTCCCTGACGCCGGTCCTCCTCTTCCTGCTCTTCGTCTACGTCGCGGCCCGCTGGTGCCGCCGGCTCGTCGTCACGGAGCGGGCTGTGGTCTCGGCCGCGGAGTGGAACCAGGTCGCGCTGCGCGGGGTCGTGCCGGGCTTCCTGCTCGGCTACGTGGGTGCCGCGGCGGTCTTCTCGCTCCTGACGCTGGGGGCGCCGATGGCGCCGGGCGTTGCTGCGGTGCCGGGCACGCTGTGGGTGCCCGCCCTCGCGCTCGGATACCTGCTCGTGCGGCCAGCTGACGCCGAGGCGCCGGGTTTCGTGCGGGCCTGGTTCCTGCGTGGGCCGAGCTGGCTCCCGTTCGCCTGGCGAGTGGGCTGGCGCGGGGCGGCCATGCTCTTCGCCGTCGGGACGGGGGTGGTGCTGCTCCGGCTGCTCCTCACCGCGCCCGACGTGCTGCGGATCCACGGGGAGTACGGATTCAACGTCGTCGCCGGAGCCGTCGTCGTGCTGGCTCAAGCCATGCTGATCGGCAACGCGGCGACCTGGGCGCTGGCCTTCCTGGCCGGTCCGGGCTTCTCCGTCGCGGCGGGCTCGGTGATCTCCCCGGCGTCCGCCGAGCCCGGACTCATGCCCCTCGTGCCCATCCTCGGAGCCCTGCCCGACCAGGCGGACTACCCGCCGATCCTCTTCGTCGTCCTCCTGATCCCGGTCGCGGGTGGGGCGGTCATCGGCCGCTGGCTGGACCGAGAGGTCGAGTTCTTCGGCAACGTGCATGCCCGGCTGACGGCCACCGCCGCCGCCGCCGCCATCGCGGTGGCCGTCGTGGGGCTGCTCACCTGGCTCGCCAACGGGTCGGTCGGCGCCGAACGGCTCGCGGCCGTGGGACCCGCGGTCGCACCGGTCGTCGGCGCTCTGCTCGTGGAGGTGGCTCTCGGAGCTCTCGCCTGGACCGGGTGGTGCGTGTGGCGCGACCGTATCGAGGCTGGCCCGGCGGACCCGCTCGCGCCACCGGAGGACGAGGAGCTCGGCCCGTCGACGAGCCAGCCCGCGGCTGGTGGCCGCGAAATCGCGGCCACCGACACGGGCGACCCGGGGCGCCCGGTCTTCTAGGGGCGGGGTCGCTACTGGACCAGCAGCCTGAACCCGGCCGGCCCCTCCTCGCGCAGCTCCTCGCAGGCCCCTCGTGCCTGTTGGGTCTGGGCCCCCCTGAGGCACTCCTCGTAGGCGCTGATGTCGGCGTAGAACACCGCCTGCCCGGCGAGGGTGGCCAGCATCAGGCCGACGATGCCGAGGGTGACCGCCGGCCAGACCTTCTCGCGCCCGCGGCGCGGGGCGAGGAAGCGGAGCAGGCGCACCGTGAGGACCGCAGCGAGGACGAGCGGCAGCACCGCGACGAACCGCTTCGGCAGCGGCAGATACATCGCGATGATGCCGAGCAGGACGAGGACGGTGACCGGGAAGGTGCGCCTGGCCCTCTCGCGTGCGAAGGCGAAGTCCTGTCGCCGGTCCGGAGTGCTCATGGTCCCATCCTCACCCATGGCCGCGTGGCCCCGCTCCGTGGGGGGCAGCCGGGGCCCGCCCATCCGGATGGGCGCTCGCTAGACTCCGCGCGTGACGTCCGAAGCACCCGTTCCCGTCGACATCGTCGTGCTCGTCTCGGGGTCCGGCACCTTGCTGCAGGCGCTCATCGACGCGGCCGCCGACCCGGCCTACGGGGTGCGCATCGCCGCCGTCGGCGCTGACCGCTCCTGCTCCGGCATCGAGCGCGCCGAGCGGGCCGGCATCCTCACGGGGGTCTTCGACCCGGCGGAGCACTCCTCCAGGGCCGACTGGGATGTTGCGCTGGCTGACTGGCTGCGTGGGGTCGCACCGCGGTTCGTCGTATCGGCCGGGTTCATGCGGATCCTGGGGGAACGGGTCCTGTCCGAACACCTCGTCATCAACACGCACCCCGCGCTCCTCCCCAGCTTCCCGGGGGCTCACGGGGTGCGGGACGCGCTCGCCTACGGCGTCAAGGTGACCGGCACGACCTGCCACGTGGTCGACGCCGGCGTCGACACCGGGCCGATCATCGACCAGCGGGCCGTCACCGTTGCGGACGAGGACACGGAGGAGTCGCTGCACGAGCGGATCAAGGTCGAGGAGCGCGACATGCTCGTCGACGTGGTGCGCCGACTGGCTCGGGGGGCCCTCGTCGTCGAGGGGCGGCACACCCGGTTCGACGCCCCCTGACCGCCGACGAGCCGCGCCCGATCGGCGATGGGCCGGAGCAGCACCCGGGTCGATTGGGGTCGTGGCAGGCACGGCCGCTACGCTGACACCACACGACTGGCGCAGGTGGGGAACCACCAGGGAGTGAACCGTCGGAGCATCGCCCGCCTGGGTGCTCCTGGTAACCCGACCTACCTGTTGAGGAGCCCCTCATGCCCGACGGTCGCCGCCCGATCAAGCGCGCACTCATCTCCGTCTACGACAAGACCGGCCTGGATGATCTCGCCCGGGCTCTCGACTCGGCAGGCGTGTCGATCGTGTCCACCGGCTCCACCGCCAAGACAGTCGCCGCGCTCGGCATCGCCGTCACCCCGGTGGAGGAGCTCACCGGCTTCCCGGAGTGTCTGGAGGGTCGCGTCAAGACCCTGCACCCGAAGGTCCACGCCGGCATCCTCGCCGACACCCGCAAGCCGGATCACCTCGAGCAGCTCGCCGACCTGGGCGTCGAGGCCTTCGAGCTGGTCGTCGTCAACCTCTACCCCTTCCGCGAGACCGTGGCGTCCGGCGCCAGTGACGACGAGTGCGTCGAGCAGATCGACATCGGCGGGCCCTCCATGGTGCGCGCCGCAGCCAAGAACCACCCCAGCGTCGCGATCGTGACGAGCCCAGCGGCATACGGCCTCGTCTCGGAGGCGCTGGGAGCCGGCGGCTTCACGCTCGCCGAGCGCAAGCGTCTCGCCGCGGAGGCGTTCGTCCACACAGCCGGCTACGACAACGCGGTGGCCGGCTGGATGCAGGGCTATGCCGAGACCGGCGAGGGTGGCTTCCCGGCGTGGACCGGCGGCGACTACACGCTGGCGACGACGCTGCGCTACGGCGAGAACCCGCACCAGCAGGCCGCGCTCTACCGCAGTGGTGCGCCCGGCGTCGCATCTGCCGAGCAGCTGCACGGCAAGGAGATGTCGTACAACAACTACGTCGACACCGACGCTGCCGTGCGCGCCGCTCGCGACCACGGCGACCGACCCACCGTCGCGATCGTCAAGCACGCCAACCCGTGTGGTGTCGCGGTGGGGGCGACGATCGAGGACGCCTACCAGCGTGCCCACGCGACCGACCCGGTCTCCGCGTTCGGGGGCATCATCGCGGCCAACCGGACGGTGACGGCCGCGATGGCCGACCGGGTCAAGGACGTCTTCACCGAGGTCATCGTCGCGCCCGACTTCGAGGACGAGGCTCTCTCGATCCTGCAGTCCAAGAAGAACATCCGCATCCTCCGGCTCCCGGCGAGCCTGACGGCCGACCCCGCTGCGGTGGAGACCCGGCCGATCTCCGGGGGCCTGCTCATGCAGAGCCCCGACCGGGTCGACGCCGTCGTGCGCGACGTCGCCGGCGCCGTGACGGGCGGGGACGACGCGGCCTCGTGGCGTCTCGTGTCGGGCCAGGCAGCGGACGACGCGACCCTGACGGACCTGCAGTTCGCCTGGCGCGCGATCCGCGGGGTGCGCTCCAACGCCATCCTGCTCGCCGACGGTGGCGCGGCGGTCGGCATCGGGATGGGGCAGGTCAACCGGGTCGACTCGTGCTACCTCGCGGTGCGCCGTGCGGGGGAGGACCGGGCGCGCGGCTCCGTCGCTGCGTCGGACGCGTTCTTCCCCTTCGCGGACGGGCTGCAGATCCTCATCGACGCCGGGGTCCGCGCCGTCGTGGCCCCGGGCGGCTCGGTCCGGGACGCGGAGGTCATCGAGGCGGCGCAGGCCGCGGGGGTGACGATGTACTTCACGGGCACCCGTCACTTCGCCCACTGACCCATATCGAAAGAGCAGTTTGTCCCCCGGTTCACCCGGGCGCTGCCTTCGTGCAGGCGGGGGACGAACTGCTCTTTCGAGGGCGGGGGTCAGCGACTCCAGCGATACCCGGTCGGCTCGCCCTCGCCGAGATCGACGATCGCCGCAACCGGTCCGCCGCCGTCCGGCCCCTGGTGCGCAGCCGACACCGACACGAAGCACGCCGGGTCGCCGGTCACCGCCGCGGTGACGCCGCCGACCGCCGCCTTGATCTGGCGGTGCCAGTGGACGTCCGAGTCGTCGAGCATGGCGTTGCGCCGGCCGTGGACCATGCCGTCCTCGCTCACCTCGCACTTGAGGAAGACGTTGACGAGCCGACCGTCGATGTCGGTCCAGTGCGGCCGCTCGGGCAGGTCGAGACCGGCGTCCTTGATGGCCTCCCAGATTCCGTCGGCGTCCAGCGCGTCCCGCATCACCGAGTGGCCGATCCGGTAGCGCCCACCGATCCCACGCGTATTGCCGACGACGACGACCTGCGCCTGGTCGAGCTCCACGCCGGACGAGCAGGACGCCACCGAGGAGTACAGCGACCGGTTGTGCATGATGTCCTCGTCCGAGGGCATCTCGATCTCGCCGAGCGCCACGGCGACGCCGAGGCCGGTCGTCCCGTTGGACAGGTCCATCGACTCGTGGGTGTGCTCGGTCCAGACCTTCATCCCGCGGGACTTGGCGTCCCGGATCGTGTGGATGGTCAGCAGCGGCGTCTTCGTCTGCACGTAGTGGACGTCGGCGGGATCGGTGATCCCGGCCCGCTCCATGGCCACCTTCACACCGGCCGCGACCTTCTCGACCATGGCGGTGTAGCCGATCTCCTCGGGCTTGATCGGCTCGCTCATCGCGAACCCGACGGTGAGCCGCAGGTCGTCAGATGGTTCCGTCCGGTCGGGGGGAAGGGTCGCGAAGATCGTGGCGTGCGGGCTGATGACCCCGTCGGTGCCACCGGACCAGACGATGGGGATCTGGCTCACCTGGTCGGCCGGCGCGCCCTTGTCGACGAGCACCTGTCGGAAGGCGCGGTCGGCGATGATGCGGGTGTAGTCGTTGACGCCGCCGTTGCCCTCGGTCTTGCCGATGATGGCGACGACCCGGGCGGCTTCCATCACGCCGTCGTCGAGCAGCCGGGCGAGCTCGGACGCGTCGGCGACGGAGTGGATCGGGACCTTGCGTACCTCGATGGCTTCTGGCACGTGTCTCACCTTCCGAAATCGTTTGCGGGCGTAGGGTTCTCGATGACCGTTCCGAGGCCGTGCTCGACGGCCTCGGTGATCTGGTCGAGGGCGGTGATGATGCTCCGACGACCGCCCGACCGCAGGAACCGGAGCGCGGCCTCGACCTTGGGGCCCATCGACCCTGAGGCGAAGTGCCCGGCAGCGGCGTACCCTTCGAGCTCGGCAGCCGTCACGCGCCCGAGGGGGCGGGCGTCGGGGGTGCCCCATCCGACGACGGCGTGGGGCACGTCGGTGGCGATGACGAGCGCGTCGGCGTCGATGGCCCGGGCGAGCAGCGCTGCAGTGAGGTCCTTGTCGATGACGGCCTCGACGCCGTGCACGGTCGCGGCATCCGAGCGCACGACCGGCACCCCGCCGCCCCCTGCTGCCACGACGACGTAGCCGGCCTTCATCAGGGTGAGCAGGGTGTGGGCGTCGAGCACCTCGAGCGGTTCGGGCGAGGCGACCACCCGCCGCCAGCCCTTCTCGCCGCGGTCCTCCCAGATCTGGCCGAGCGCCATGAGGGGTTCCGCCTGCTCCCGCGGCAGGTAGCGTCCGACCGGTTTCGTCGGTGTCGTGAAGCCGGGGTCGTCGGCGTCCACGAGGGTCCGCGTGACGATGGCCGCGACGGGCCGCTCCACGCCGCGCCGGGCGAGGGACGCCTCGAGCGCGTCGAGCATGGTGAAGCCGATGGTGCCCTGCGTCTGGGCGCCGCACCAGTCGAGCGGCACGGGCGGCACGACGTGGGCGGCGAGCTCGTTCTTGACGAGGATGTTGCCGACCTGCGGGCCGTTCCCGTGGGTGATGGCGACGTCGTGGCCGGCGGCGACGAGGTCGGCCACGTGGGACATCGCCTTCTGGATCGCGTGCCGCTGCTCGTGCGGTGCGGCGCTCCCGCCGGGGCCGGTCATGGCGTTGCCGCCGAGTGCGACGAGCACTCTCATGGCACTCTCCTCGGTGTCGTTGCGGTGAGCCTAAGGAGCGAGTCGGGGTGGGCGCGTTGGCAGGTCCTGCCCAACCCGCGGTCACCCGTTGGCACTTGTCGTATGCCGCTGGGCTCGCTCCTGCGGGCATGCCCGGTCCTGCTGAGCCCGCCCATCGAAGGAGAGGGGCCGCAGAAAGTGCACACTCGACCGTGAGGGCGGCTTTCCGTTGCAGTTCGTGCGGACGGGTCAGAGGCGGCGGTAGCGCGCGAGCCGCGCCGCGAGGCGGGCAGCCGGCTCCTGGCGAGCGAGCGTGGCCAGCTCGTGCTGGATCGCCTGGCTCATCCGGAGGCAGAAGGCCTGGGGCTCGTCCGCGGCATCCGGGTGCTCGGCGACGATGCGGTCGACGATGCCGTCGGCGAGCAGGTCGAGGGAGCGGACCCGTTGCGCCGCGGCCAGGTCGGGGGCGTGGGTCGTGTCGCGGTGCAGGATGGCGGACGCGCCCTCCGGGGGGAGTGGAGAGAGCCACGAGTGCTGGGCGCAGATGACCCGGTCGGCGGGCATCAGGGCGAGGGCGCCGCCGCCGGTGCCCTGCCCGAGGAGGACGCACAGCGTCGGCGCCTCCAGGGTGACCAGCTCGGCCAGGCACCGGGCTATCTCGCCGGCCATGCCGCCTTCCTCGGCCTCCTTGGAGAGGGCCGCCCCGGCGGTGTCGATGATGCTGACGAGTGGCAGGTCCAGCTCGCGGGCCAGCGCCATGCCGCGGCGCGCCACCCGGAGTCCCTTGGGAGACAGGGGCTCGTCGAGCGTCTGGCCACGGCGGTCCTGCCCGATCACGATGCACGGTGCGCCGCCGAACCGGGCCAGCGCCATGAGCAGCCCGGGGTCGTACTCGCCGGACCCGGTCCCGTGGAGGGGCAGCACGTCGGTCGCCCCGAGCTTGAGCAGGGCGCGCACGCCGGGGCGGTGCGCGCGCCGGGATCGAACGATGGAGTCCCAGGCCGGGCTGTCGGCCAGGGACTCCGTCGGCACGTCGGGCACGTCGGGCGGTCCCTCGCGGCCGCCCATGAGCACGTTGAGGGCACGGTCGGCGGTCTCAGCAAGGGCCTCGACGGGCAGGATCGCGTCGATGAGACCGTGCTCGAAGAGGTTCTCGGCCGTCTGCACACCCTCCGGGAAGGGACGCCCGTAGAGCGCCTCGTAGACACGCGCCCCGAGGAAGCCGATCATCGCGCCGGGCTCCGCGACGGTGACCTGCCCGAGGGAGCCCCAGGATGCGAAGACCCCGCCGGTCGTCGGGTGGCGCAGGTAGACGAGATAGGGCAGCCGGGCCGCTTTGAAGCGGGCGCAGGCGGCGCTGATCTTCACCATGCCGACGAACGCCGGGGTGCCCTCCTGCATCCGGGTCCCCCCCGAGGCGGGCGCCGCGAACACCGGCAGCTCCTCACGCAGGGCGCGTTCGAACGCGACGACGATGCGCTCCGCCGCGACGGCCCCGATCGACCCGGCGAGGAACCGGAACTCGCCCGCGATGAGGGCGACGCGTCGCCCGTGGATCCGGCCCTCGCCGGTGATGATCGCCTCGTCGCACCCGCTGCGCTCCCGAGCGGCAGCCAGCTCAGCGGCATACGGGCTGCCGTCGGGTGCGGGCTGCACGGGAGCGCTGTCCCAGCCGACCCACGAACCCTCGTCGAGGACGGTGTCGAGCAGCTCGCGCGCCGCGAGCCGGCTGGGAGGGTCAGCCATCCGCGTCCGCCCGGTCGAGCCAGGCGCGCACCGACGCGTTGTGCTCGCCGAGCGTCGGCGGATGCAGGTGCTCGCTGCGCCCGCCTGCAAAAGCGTTGTCGTCGAATCGGATCGGGGGTCCGGGGATCTTGATCGGTCCGAGCGTCGGATGGTCGACGTCGAGGATGAGCCCCTGGGAGCGGGTCTGCTCCCACTCGTAGACGTGGTCGAGCGTCCGGACCTGCCCGGCCGGGACCCCGACCTCGGCGAGCCGGGCGACGAGCTCGTCGAGGTCGTAGGACGCGAAGGCGGCGTCGAGGAGCTCGATCAGGTGGTCGCGGTTGGCGACGCGCTCGCGGTTGGTCGCCAGACCCGGGGTGGCGGGATCGATCCCGAAGGCCTCGGCGAGCTTGACCCAGAGGCCTTCGCTCCCGCAGGAGATCTGGACCATGCCGTCCTGGCACGCGAACAGGCCGTACGGGGCGATCGACGGGTGGTGGTTGCCCTGCGCCCGGCCGACCTCGCCGGCGACGGTGTAGCGGGTGCCCTGGAAGGCGTGCACGCCGACGATGGCGGCGAGCAGCGACGTTCGGACGACGCGCCCGCGCCCGGTGCGACCTCGCTCGTGGAGGGCGGAGACGACGCCGTAGGCGCCGTACATCCCGGCGAGCAGGTCGCCGATCGGGACGCCGACGCGCTGTGGGTCGTCGGGGCCACTGCCCGTCAGGGACATGAGCCCGCCCTCACCCTGGGCGATCTGGTCATAGCCCGCGCGCCCACCCTCGGGCCCGTCGTGGCCGAAGCCGCTGATCGACAGGATGACGAGGCGCGGGTTGAGCTCGTGGAGGCGTTCGGTGGGGTAGCCGAGCCGGTCGAGCACCCCGGGGCGGAAGTTCTCGACGAGCACGTCGGCGTGACGCACGAGGCGGGTCAGCGTGTCCCGGCCGTCGTCGGACTTGAGGTCGAGGGTGATCGACTCCTTGTTGCGGTTGCACGACAGGTAGTAGGTCGAGATCGGGTCGTCCTCGGGGCCGACGAACGGCGGGCCCCAGCCGCGTGTGTCGTCTCCGTGACCGGGCGTCTCGACCTTGATGACGCGGGCGCCCATGTCGCCGAGCATCATGCCGGCGTGCGGCCCGGCGAGCGCGCGCGACAGGTCGATGACGACGATGTCGTCCAGGGGTCCGCTCACGTGCGCTCCTCGTCACCACAGGGAAGCCGTATGCCGGTGGGCTGGCTTGAGCCTCCACTGTGCCAGTCCGCGTGCGGCCGGGGGAGTGTCAGGCTTTGCCCTGCTCGGCCGGGCCCCTTGGCGGAGTCTGCCGTCGAGTCAGGACGTCGGGTGCTCGAAGCGTCGGTCCGCCAGGTAGCCGAGCATCGCCAGGAGGACGACCTGGGCGCCGGTGATGACGGCGGCCCACAGGCCAATGGGAAGGTCGCTGACCGCTTCGTACTCGAAGACGCCCTCTCCGAGCAGCCCGATGCCGAAGACGATGAAGAGCAGGAGCACGGCGATCTGGACGCCCACTCCCAGCAGGTGGAGGGTCCGGTTGTCGAGCGCGAACAGGATCACCGCGCCGATCCCGTAGGCGACGGCGAGGGCGAGGTAGCCGCCGTAGGTCGTCGTGTCGGTCGCACCTGGCTCGAGCTCGGCGTTCCTGACGAGGAGCATGAGCACCACATAGAGGAGCGCGACGACTGCGCTCATGGCGGCCGCGACGGTGCGGACCGTCCTGCGCGTCCCGGCGCTCTTGGTGTGGACATCCGCGCTGGCGTGACTGGCTCTCGTGCTCACGTTGCACCCTCCTCGTTGAGGTCCTTCAGCCCATCAAATCAGCCGTATGCGGGATCTCGCCATGCTCCAAATCAGCCAAATCGCTCAACTCGGCACGAGTTGAGGGGCTGGCCGTCCTGACGACGCCGCCCCTAGACGAGCTGCGGTGCGGCTTCGACCTGGTCGCGGACGCCGGAGACACGACGCGGCCACCAGAACCGGTCACCGAGGATGAGCGCGATGGCAGGTACGAGCAGCGTCCGGACGACGAGCGTGTCGAGGAGCACACCGACGCAGATGATCACGCCGACCTGGGCGAGGACGACGAGGGGGAGGACGCCGAGGACGGCGAACACGGCGGCGAGCAGGATGCCGGCACTCGTGATGACGCCACCGGTGGCGGCGAGGCCACGGAGCATGCCGCGCCGTGCGCCGTGCTCTCGGGCCTCCTCCCTCGCGCGGCTGACGAGGAAGATGTTGTAGTCCACCCCCAGGGCCACGAGGAAGACGAAGGCGTAGAGCGGCGCCGTGTCGTCGAGCCGCTCGAAGCCGAAGACCTGCGTGAAGAGGATCCACGAGATGCCGAGGCTCGCGACGTAGGTCGCCACGACGGTGGCGACGAGGATGACCGGTGCGACGACGGAACGCAGCAGGAGCATGAGGACGAGGAGCACGAGGGCGAGGATGATCGGCAGGACGACGCCGCGGTCCTCAGCGGCTGCCGTCGTGGTGTCGAGGGCCTGGGCCTCGGTCCCACCCACGTGGGTGCCGTCGAAGCCAGCGACCGCGTCGCGCAGGCTGACGACGCCCTCCCGAGCCTGGTCGGATGACGGTGCTCCGGCGAGCACGGCATCGATCTGGGTCACGCCGCCCGCCTGGTCGCTCACGCGAGCGGAGGCCACGCCCGGGGCTCCCGCGACCGCGGCCAGCACGGCTTGCGCGTCGTCGGTCGTCACGACCCGCGCCGGGTCGGCGCTGCTGGCCGGGAACGACTCGGCCAGACGCTCGGACGCTGCGATCGCCTCGGGCTTCTGGAGGAACTGGTCGGAGACCGACAGTCCGGTATTGATGCCGAGCGCACCGACCGAGGCGATGAGCAGGCCGGCCAGGGTGACGGCGACCACGGTCCTGGGCCGGGCTGCGACGACGTCGCCGATCCGCTTCCACAGGGTGCGGGTGTCGGCCAGCGCCGGCTCGCCGACGTGCGGGACGCGGGGCCAGAAGACCCAGCGCCCGAAGACGACGAGCGCAGCGGGCAGCACGATGAGGGCGAAGGCGGCGGCGATGACGATGCCGATGGCGGAGGCCAGGCCGAGGCCTCGGGTGGTCGGGAAGGCGGAGAGGAGCAGGGTGAGGACGCCGAGCACGACGGTCGACGCGCTGCTCACGACCGCCTCGGCCGTCCGTGCCACGGCCACGGCCATGGCCTCGCGCCGGTCGGGGTGGTGTCGGAGCTCGTCGCGGTAGCGGGAGATGAGCAGGAGGGCGTAGTCCGTGCCGGCGCCGAAGACGAGCACGGAGAGGATGCCGGTCGTCGACTCGTCCCCGGCCACGTCGAACGCGCTCAGGGCGTGGGTGGCGGTGACCATCGCGACGCGGTCCGCCACGCCGATGACGGTCAGCGGGACGAGCCAGAGGATCGGGCTGCGGTAGGTGAGGACGAGCAGGACCGCGACGATCGAGGCGGTCGTGATGAGCAGCCGGGTGTTGGCCCCCTCGAAGACGCCCGCCAGATCCGCCTGCACGGCGGCCGGCCCGGTGACCTGGGCGGTCAGCCCGTCGGGCAGGTCCGCCTTGACCGTGCCCCGGAGCTCCGTGATGAGCCGGGCGGAGTCGGGTCCGTTGTTGGCGTCGACCGGCACGACCACGATGGCGGACGTCCCGTCACTGCTGGGGACGACGGGGAGCTCCGCGCCGTTCGAGACCGCGGCTGCGCGCTCCTGGACGACGGCCCGGTCCTGCTCGGTCAGCGGTTCGCCGGTGCGGCTGAAGAGCACCACCGCGGCCGACCCCTCGGCCGCGGGGAGGCGCTCGCGCAGCTCGGCCGCGGCCGAGCTGTCCGACCCGACGGGCAGCGGGTCGGTGGGCTTCGCCTGCCGGGCGGGGTCGCCCGCGATGCCCGTGACGAAACCGGAGAGCAGGAGCACGCCGAGGGCGATGGCGCCCGCCCACCAACGGGCCGTGATCCGGCGGGCAAGACGGTCAGCCAAGGTCGACATCAGGACTCCGTGGATAGCATGGGGGACGAATAGATCACTCGGTACCTTACTAAGTTGGTGAGCGATATGACAGTCGGGCCCCCGCCTTCGCCCGAGTTGTCCTCGCGCGTGCCCGAGTGGCGGTCCACTGGCACCCTGGCCGCCTTGCAGGAGCTGCTCGACGTGGCCGGGGCAACACCGGAGGCGGTCGCTCGCCGCGCCGGCATCTCGACCTCCGAGCTGCACTCGCTGCGCCTGCTGTCCCAGTCGCCGATGGGCCCGGTCGAGCTGGCCCGCCACCTCGGCGTCACGTCCGCAGCCTCGTCGGGCGTCGTCGACCGGCTGGTCGCCCACGGTCACGCGGAGCGACGGCCCCACCCTGCCGATGGTCGTCGGACCGTGGTCGTCGTCACCGAGACGGGGCGAGCGGCGGTCATCGGCTGGCTGCTGCCGATGTTCCAGGCGCTCGCGGCCCTCGACCAGTCGCTCAGCGAGGCGGAGAGAGCCGTCGTCGAGCGCTATCTCACGGGAGCCGTCGAGGCTCTGCGCTCCCTCCTCTAGGAAGTTCTGGCCGGATGCCGCTGGGCGCCGGCCCGTGCATCACCGGGTCGGGCTCGGGTGGCCCTCTCAGGCGCGCCGCGCAGGAGCAGCTCCGGCCCGGTCACAGCCAGTCGCACTCCGCGGCCCGGGCCCCCGCAGCCAGCCGGGCATAGCCGGGCCCACGGTCGAAGAACGGCTGCGGATCCGCGTCACGTGCGGCGCGCAGCTCGGCGCGCAGCGCGTCGGACGCTGCCGCGTCCACGACGGGCGCGTCCTTGTCGCCGGACGCGACGACCCCGTAGTCCGCCCTCGCGCCCGCGAACGACACCTTGCCCCAGCGCAGGTCGCGCTCCACCTCGGCGTAGGGGCGTTCGAGGGGGTCGCCCCACCCGCCACCGCCGGTGGTGCGGATCCGGATGGTCTGGCCGGCCAGCACCGGCTCGTCGTTGGCCAGGGCGTCGACGACCCGCTCGGTCGGGCCACCCACGTCGACGGTCACCTCGAACGGACGCCCGGCCTTGCCGCCCTTGACCCCCCAGCACGCGAGGATCGAGCGGTCGGCGATGGACATGAAGCTCGCGTCGCGCAGCATCCGGATGTGCTTCTCGTAGCCGAGCCCGCCGCGATGGCGCCCGGCGCCCCCGGAGTCGACGGCCAGCCCCAGCCGCTCGATGACGAAGGGGAAGCGGCTCTCGGTGAACTCCGTCGGCAGGTTTCTGGAGTCGGGGACGACGTGGATGGTGTCCTCCCCGTCGGCGTAGTAGCGGCCGCCAGACCCGCCGCCGAGGACCTCGCGCATGAGGTAGTCGTTCCCGTCGCGGTCCTTGCCGTAGACGCCGGTGTAGCGGATCGTCTCCTGGTCCGCCGGCATGCGCCCGTCGACGGCCTTGGCCACGACGCCGGCCAGGACACCGAGCAGGCGGAGGATGACGAAGGTGCGCGCGTTGGTCGGCGCGGGATAGATCGGGGTGAGGAGCGTTCCCTTCGGCGGGAACCGCATCTCGATGAGTGGGACGACTCCTTCGTTGACGTCGAGCTCGGCCATCCGCTCGGGGGTGTCGGCGAGGTTCCGCAGGATCGGCGCGAGCCACTTCTTGAGGAAGTTCCCGCCGACGTAGTCACCGCAGTGGTTGATCGGTCCCTTGGCCTGTGGGCCGGTCCCGGTGAAGTCGATGAGGATCTTCCCGCCGTCCTCGCTCGTCTTGGTCAGCGTGATCCGCTGGGTGTGCAGCTGGGGCTCGTCGACGCCGTCGTGCTCGGCGTAGTCCTCCCAGACGTAGGTCCCGTCGGGGATCTTCGAGAGGATCTCGCGGCGGTAGGTCTCCGTCGTCTTGTCGAGGATCGCGTCGAACGCGGCCTCGACGGTCCCGCGGCCGTACCGCTCGAAGAGCTCCGAGAGCCGCCGCGCCCCCATGAGGCACGCCGAGCACTCGGCGTCGAGGTCCGCGGCGAGCGAGTCCGGCATCCGGGAGTTGCGGGTCATGATGCGCAGCGCAGCCTGGTTGGGGACGCCGGCGTCCCAGAGGCGGATCGGCGGGACCGACAGGCCCTCCTCGAAGACGCTGCGGGCGTTGGAGGGCATCGAGCCCGGGACGGCGCCGCCGATGTCGTCGTGGTGCCCGAACGCCTGGACGAAGGCGACGACCTCACCGCCCGAGAAGACGGGCACCGTGACACAGAGGTCGGGCAGGTGGCCGATGCCGCCCTCCGACTCGTAGACGTCGTTGTGGAAGAAGACGTCCCCCTCCCTCATCTCGTCGATCGGGAAGTCGCGGGCGATCGGGTGCACGAGCGCGGAGTACGAGCGGCCGGTGAGCTTCCGCAGCTGTCGGTCGTGGATACCCGCGCGGAAGTCGTGGGCGTCGCGGATCATCGGGGAGCGGGACGTCCGCGAGATGGCCGTCTCGACCTCCATCTCCACGCTTGCGAGGGTGCCCTCGACGATCTCGACGAGGATCGGGTCGACCGGCGTCCCCGCCGGGGTGAGCCGGTTGCCGTGCTCATAGGACGTCGGCAGCCCGGCCGGGTTCACGGACTCCGGCCGTATGCCGCTGGGCTGGCTTCCGCTGGAGGCCGCCCCGTCCTGGGGGGCGAGCTTGGTGACGGCGGTCTGGCAGGAGAGACACATGGTCAGGCTCCTCTGGTGATGACGAGGTTGCCGAGCGAGTCGACACGGACCCTGAAGCCGGGGTGCACCGGGACGGTCGAGCCGAACTCCTCGATGATGGCCGGTCCCTGGATCTCGTCCCCCGCGTGGAGGTCGGGCCGCCACCAGACGCCCGTGTCGACGTAGCCGTCGGCCGCGTCGAAGCAGACCGGCCGGCGGCTCTGGGGGCCGCGGTCCTCGACCGGCGGCGCGCCGTCCGCCGATGAGATGGGGCGGAGCGTGGGCCGGGTGATCGGGCCGATCCCGGTGACGCGGAGGTTGACCCACTCGACCTGCTGGGTGGGGTCGTGACGGAAGTCGTAGCCGTACGTCGCGCGGTGCGCAGCGTGGAAGCGGGAGGCGACGTCAGCGGCATACGGCTCGTCGATCGTGCCGGCCGGGGCTGGCACGCGTACCTCGTAGGCCTGACCGAAGTACCGCAGGTCGACGGTTCGCGTGTAGCGGTGCGCGTCGCGAGGGAAGCCCTCAGCGTCAAGGGCGTTGGCAGCGCGAACGGTGAGCTCGTCGAACGTCTTCTGCACGGCGGCGTGGTCGAGGTTCGCGTGGCGGGCCACGGCGGTCTGGACGTAGTCGTTCTTGACGTCCACGGTGAGCAGGCCGAACGCGGAGACGTTGCCCGGGTTCTGGGGGACGACGACACCGGCGAGGCCGAGGATGTCGACGAGGCGGCAGGCGAGGAGCGAGCCGGAGCCGCCGAAGGTCGTGAGCATGAAGTCACGCACGTCGAGGCCGCGTTTGACGCTGACCTGCCGCAACGCGTTGGCCTGGTTCCACGCGGAGATCTCGAGGATGCCGGTCGCGCACTGCTCGACGTCGAGCCCCAGGCGCGTGGCCAGTGCCTCGACCCCTGCGCGGGCTGCGTCGACCTCCAGGGGGATCTCGCCGCCGAGCAGGTGCGGCGGGATGCGTCCGAGGACGACGTGAGCGTCGGTGATCGTCGGCTCGGTGCCGCCCTTGGCGTAGCAGAGGGGCCCGGGCTCGGCGCCGGCTGACTGGGGGCCCACCTTGAGGGTCCCCTCGGGGGAGATCCACGCGATGGAGCCGCCACCGGCGCCGACGGTGACGACGTCGATCATCGGGATCTTGCTCGGGTAGGCGCCCACGGTGCCCTCGGTCGTCAGGGTCGGCTCGCCGTCGAGGACCACCGAGACGTCGGTGGACGTGCCCCCGCCGTCGCACGTGAGGACCTTGCTGAAGCCGGCCTCCCTGGCGATGAGGCCCGCCCCGAGGGCGCCCGCCGCCGGACCGGACAGGACGGTGGTGATCGGCTGGTTGACCACCTCGTCGGCCGAGAGCACCCCGCCATTGCTCTTCATGACATGGAAAGCGATGGGGGATCCGCCTGTGAACTGGTCCAGTCGCTGGTGGATGCTGGCGACGTAGCGGGACACGCTGGGCTTGACCGCCGCGTCGACGAGCGTCGTCATCGACCGCTCGTACTCGCGGTACTCGCGCAGCACCTCGGAGCTGATCGACACGACGGCCTCGGGATGCTCGCGGCGCAGGACCTCGCGCATCGCCCGCTCGTGGCTGTCGTTGGCGTACGAGTGCAGGAAGCAGACGCCGATCGTCCCGATGCCCCGGTCGCGGAACCAGCAGGCCGCCGCGACGGCGCTCGCCTCGTCGAACGGCCGGATCTCGGTGCCCTCGAAGTCGACCCGTCCTCCCACGGTCCGGACGTGGTCGGCGGCGACGATGCGGGGCGGCTTGACCCAGAAGTAGGAGTTCCCGTAGCCGTCGGGCACCGCCTGGCGCGCGATCTCGAGGATGAACTCGTAGCCCTCGGTCGTGATGAACCCCAGCCGCTCGACCTTGCCCTCGAGGAGCCGGTTCGTCGCGACCGTGGTGCCGTGCGAGACCGCTGAGACGTCCTCGCCGGTCGCGCCCATCATCCCGAGCACCTTGCGCAGGCCGGTGATGAAGCCGTCGGCCGGGTTGCTGGGGGTGGACGGTGTCTTCGTCGTGACGAGCTCGCCGGACGACTCGTCGAGCGCGACGACATCGGTGAACGTACCCCCGGTGTCGATGCCGACCCTGATCCGTCGCGACGTCATGAGAAGGATTCAACAGTCGGTACGCGAGGGATGCGTTGGCACATCCTGCCAATGGAGACCGGAGGTGCCGTCAACCCCCACCACGCCGGCCCCGTGCTCGCCGGAGCCGCAGGTCACCACACCGCCTCACGTCCGTCGCGGGAGCCGAGGCTCCTACGCTGGGCTCGTCAGCACCAGCAAGGAGGACGCGTGGCTCGTCATGTTCTCGTCGTCGACGACGAGGCCCAGATCCGAACCGTGCTCCGGGCCTATCTCGAGGCGGATGGCTTCGTCGTCTCGGAGGCCGGCACCGGCGGCGAGGCCTTGCGCCAGATGACCACGGCCAACGGCCAGCGCCCCGACCTCGCGCTCCTCGACGTGGGGCTACCGGACCTGGATGGTCTCGAGGTGCTGCGCAGGGTCCGGGCGCAGTCGGACCTCTTCGTCATCCTCGTGACCGCCCGGTCCGAGGAGGTCGACAAGCTGGTCGGCCTCGGGATCGGGGCCGATGACTACATCACCAAGCCCTTCAGCCCCCGTGAGGTCGTCGCCCGGGTGAAGACCGTCCTGCGCCGCAGGCAGGAGGCCGGGGCCCCAGACGTGGACCCGGACGTGGACCCGGCGACGGTGGCCAACATCCTGCGCTTCGAGGGCCTGACCATCGACGAGGACCGGCGCGAGGTGACGACCGCCGCCGATCCCGTCACCCTCTCGACCCTCGAGTTCGACCTGCTGGTGGCATTCGCGGAGGCGCCTGGGCGAGTCTTCTCCAGGGCCCAGCTGCTGGAGAAGGTCTGGGGCTACGACTTCTACGGCGACGAGAGAGTGATCGACGTGCACATCCGCAGCCTGCGCAAGGCACTTGCCGACGACGCATCCTCCCCGCGGGTCATCGGCACGGTTCGGGGGGTCGGCTACAAGTTCCTCCTCGAGCGGCAGGGGCCGGCACGATGAACCGTCTCGCCGTCCGACTGGTCCTGTCCCACGTGCTGGTCGCGGTCATCGGCGCCGCGGCCACGTACGTCATCGTCCGGGAGATCGCACCGCCGTTCTTCGACGAGAACATGCGCACGAGCGGGATGGGTGCGGCCGGGCACGGCCAGGGGCAGGCGGCCGGCACCTTCCGGACAGAGTTCGTCGACGCGGTCAACCAGGCGCTCATCATCGGGGCTCTGGTGGGTGCCGTCGCCGCAGCGCTCTTCGGTGTCTTCGCTGCTCGCCGCGTCATCCGTCCGCTCGGCACCGTGCGTGCGGCCACGCGCCAGATGGCCCGGGGCCGGTATGACGTGCCCGTCCCGGTTCCCCACGAGACCGAGCTCGCCGAGCTCGCCACGGACGTCAACACCCTGGGTCGGGGCCTGGCGGACACCGAGGCGCGTCGGGTTCGGCTCCTCGGCGAGGTGGGGCACGAGATGCGCACACCCCTCACCGTGATCGACGGCTACGTCGAGGGGATGATCGACGGCGTCCTGCCGTCCACCCCGGAGCAGCTCGGCAACGTGAGCGAGGAGGTGCGTCGCCTGCGTCGCCTGTCGGAGGACCTCTCGATGCTGTCCAGGGCCGAGGAGGGGCGACTGGGCCTGTCTCGCCAGCAGGTCGACGTGGCGTCGGTGGTGCGGGCCGCCGCCGAGCGGCTGCGGCCCCAGGCCGAGGACTCGGGACTGTCCCTCGTCGTCGACGTCGGTGCTGAGGAGCTGAGCGCGCTCGCGGACCCGGACCGCCTTGCCCGGGTCGTCACCAACCTCGTGGGCAATGCGATCCGGGCCACTGGCCCCGGAGGCGAGCTCCACGTGGCCTGTCGGCGCGAGGGCGACGTGGCAGTGGTCGAGGTGACCGACAACGGGGAGGGGCTGGAGGAGGGAGAGCTCGAGAGGGTCTTCGAGCGCTTCTACCGCGTGCCGGGCCGCCGGGTCGGCGAGCACGACACGGGGTCAGGCATCGGGCTCACCATCGCGCGCGGCATCGTCCGTGAGCACGGCGGCGACCTGACGGCGTCCTCGGCCGGGGCTGGTCACGGTGCCACGTTCATCGCTCGCCTGCCCTTGGCGGGGTAGGCCTTGCCCCGAGCACGAGGTGCTCGGGGCAATCTGGCCGCTCTCGATCAGCTTTCGTCGTCGTCGGCCATGGGGCAGTCACCCGTCCCCGGGCCCGCCCCGGGACCCATTCGGCCGCCCTGGCCCGTGCCGGCTCCGGGGCCCATCCGTGAGCCGTCACCACGGCCCGTCATTCCGCCCATCTGCCCGTTGCCCTGTCGACCGCCCATCCAGCCGCCACCGGACCCGTCGGCAGGCAGCTCGCCTGCGGCTGCCGCCTCGAACGCGGCCAGGTGCTGCTCGGAGGCCGTCCCGAGCCGGGTGAAGAGAGTCTTCGCGGTGTCGTCCTTCGTGCCCGCGGCGATCTTCTTCAGGTCGGCGACGTCACGCTTCTCGAGGGCGATCCCGACGTCGTAGGCCGAGTCGAGGGACGTGTTGCCCTGCGCCAGCCAGCCGTCGTAGAGCTTCTGCAGCTCCGGGTAGGCGTACGTGCCGGCCGCCTTGCCGGCCGACGGGTCGCTCACCCCGTAGCGAGTCAGGAGGGTGCCCACGGCGTCGAAGTGCCGCTGCTCGCTCAGCTTGATGCGGCTGAACGGGACGGCCTGGTCATATTTGGCGGCCAGTGCCGTGTAGAGGTCGCGGGCCATCCGCTCCTCCTCCCGGGTGAACTGCAGGTCCTTCGCCACGGTGGCGTCGACCGACGTGGCCGTCGCGACGCTCGTCGCGGCGGCTTCGGGCGCGCTGCCCAATGCCTGGGCGACGCCTTGCACCCCGGCGGCCGTCACGAGCATCGCGCCCGCTGCCGCCATGGCCCTGGTCTTCCATGTCCTCGACATGAGATCCTCCTCGAATCGTCCTGCGGACCCGCTTCCCGGGCTTCTGCTTCGAGTCAACGGCGCCGGGATGAAGCGTCGGGGCGCGCCCGTGTGAAGCCTTCGTGAAGGCGGCACCGCGGGGTGGACACCGGGCCGGCCCAGCGGCATACGGCATCGCCGGGAAGCTCGCGGAATAGATACCCCGGGGGGTATGCGTTAGCATTCTTGACAAGCGACTCACCATCGTCCAAGGAGCTTTCATGCGGTTCACCCAGTACTACCTCGACTGCCTCTCCCAGGCGTCCTACCTCGTCGCCGATGACACGACCGGCCAAGCCGTCATCGTCGACCCGCGCCGCGACGTCGCCGAGTACCTGGCGGACGCACGTGAGCACGGACTGTCCATCGTCGGGATCATCAACACCCACTTCCACGCCGACTTCCTCTCCGGGCACCTCGAGCTCGCCCGGGAGACGGGCGCGTGGATCGGCTACGGCGCCGGGGCGCAGGCCGAGTTCGAGATCCGTCCGCTCGAGGACGGCGAGCGGATCAGCCTCGGCGACGTCACGCTCGAGATCATGTCGACCCCCGGGCACACTCCCGAGTCGATCAGCGTCCTCGTCCACGAGCACGCCGACGACGAGGTCGCCTATGGCGTCCTGACCGGCGACGCACTCTTCATCGGCGACGTCGGCCGCCCCGACCTGCTCGCGTCCGTGGGAGTCACCGCCGAGGAGCTCGGCCGGATGCTCTACGACTCGGTCCAGAACAAGCTCATGGGCCTGCCCGACGAGGTCCGCGTCTTCCCCGCCCACGGTGCCGGGTCCGCGTGTGGCAAGAACCTCTCGACGGAGAAGCAGTCCACCATCGGCGAGCAGCGCCGGCTCAACTACGCCTGCCAGCCGATGAGCGAGGACGCGTTCCTCGACGTGGTCACCGAGGGCCAGTCCGCGGCGCCCGCCTACTTCGTCTACAACGCGACCCTCAACAAGGCCGAGCGGTCCGTCCGCGACACCGACGCGACGATCCCGCCCCTCACCGACGAGCAGGTCGACGCGGCGCTCGCCGCCGGCGCGATCCTCGTCGACGCCCGCGACCAGCAGGAGTTCGCCGCCGGGCACCTCAAGGGATCCATCAGCATCCCCACCGACGGCCGCCTCGCCGAGACGGTCGGCACCGTCCTCGACCCGACGCAGCAGTTCGTCATCCTGGCCTCGGACGAGGAGGCCCAGGAGACCGCGGTGCGCTTCCACCGGATCGGCTTCGACCAGGTCCTCGGCCATGTCGCCGACCCGGAGCGCTACCTGCTCGCGCGGGAGGAGCGGGTCGAGCGTTCGAGCCGCCTGACCGTCACGCAGGTCGAGGAGATCTGCGAGGTCGACGACGTCCAGCTGATCGACATCCGCAACGTCGGCGAGCTCGCGGGCGGCACCATCCCCGGCGCGGTCCACCTGCCGCTGGCCGAGCTGCCCGGCCGCATCGACGAGCTGGACCCGCAGCGGCCGGTCGTCCTCTACTGCGCGGGCGGCTGGCGGAGCAACGTCGGGGCGAGCCTGCTGCGCGCCAGGGGGTTCACGGACGTCTCCGACGTCGTGGGCGGCTACAACGCCTGGGCGCTGACGCACGCGCTGGCCTCCTGACAGAACGGGAGGCCACCCACGTCAGGTGGGCACCCGGTGAGCTCAGCGGCATACGACATCCCGTATGCCGCTGAGCTCACTCCGCAACGAGTGTGCAGTTCGTGCGGGGTCCAGCTTGTCCCGAGCGGATGCCGCTGGGCCGAAGTGCCCGTGACGATCGCCAGGCGGGGAAGGAGCCTCGGGGGTGGGTCTCGTCGTGAATGCTGATGCGATTCCCCCTACCCGCAACGCGACGCGTCCCTACTGGACGAGGAAGGTGATCTCGTAGCTGGCGCCGGCCCCACGGATCGTCGTGGTGCCCGGAGCGACGGCGCGAAGCTCCCACTCGCGCACACCAGCGTCCTGGATGTTGAGGACCGGGATCACGAGCACGGAAGAGCCGTCCACCTCGGGGTCCGGAGCCGACGGGTCGCGCAGCACGAACGCGCTCGTCGCTCCGAGTCGCAGGCTGAAGGTCGTCCCCGAGTCGTCGGGTGTCACCCGGCGCGGAGCCTCCGCAGGGCCGGTCGTCGGAGTCATGGTGGTCGTCCTGTCCGTCGACGGGGTTGCCCCCGGCGCCGTCTGCGGGACCGTCGGGAGGTCGTGAGGCGGCCCCCCGCCCGTGCACCCGGCCAGCAGGCCGGCGAGCACGAGGACGGGGAGCCGCTTCAGGAGCGCCACCGATCAGGGCGCGCTCTGGAGCGCGAGCCGCTCGACGATGCTCTTCTGCGCCTTGACCTCGGCGAGGGTCGACGCCGGGTTGAGCCGGACCGTCTCCGCCGTGAGCATCGCGGCCCCGAACGTGCTGTCGACCAGCAGGTCACCGTCGGTGTCGACCGGGGTGTCGAGCTTGATCGAGCCGTTGGCGAAGTTGAGCCACGCGCCGAGCGCCATCTGGTCGAAGATGACCTTCTCCGGAGCCTTGGACGGCGCGTTGAGCACCTTCGTCGCCATGGCCCTGGTCGACACGTCTCGCTCCTCGTGGAAGACGAGGCTGATCGTCCCGACGATCGTCAGGTAGCACTCGAGCTCGGCGGTGGTGAAGTCGTTCGGTGCCTTCGTCCGGTACTGGTTGAGCCACCAGCCGTGCCCCTTGGAGACGTCGGCGTTGCCGGTGATGAGCACGACGGCCGTGTCGCTCGCCGAGCCGCCGTCGTCATCCGTGACCGTGGCCGTCAGCGTGTAGGCGCACGCACCGGCGTAGGCGTGGGTTGCAGACAGGTCCACGTCACGCGGCTGGACGCTCGGGCTCTTGGCCGGGTCGAGCGCCGGCGGGTTGACGAGCGAGGTCTGGCTGTCGGTGAGCGTGTCACCCCAGGCCCACCCGAAGGTGAGGTCGTCGCTGCCCGGGTCCTCGGAGCCGACCGGGACCGTGAGGTCCTCGCCCGCCTCGAGGATGAACGCCGAGACGCCGTCGTAGACCTGGACACCCGTGCCGTCGATGACGGCCGTCGGGGCGACGTTGGCCACGTTGGCCACGGTGCTGCCGCAGTTGCCGGTCGTGTCGTCGTCGGCGGCGCACACCTGCACCGGGTAGGCGCCGTCGTCGCCGTACTGGTGGTTGACGGAGAACGTCAACGTTGCGTCCGGCTGGACGTTCTCGAGGACGCCGGCGAGCGCTACCGGTGCCGCGCCGTCGTCGAAGGCGATCGTCGCGGTGACCGGGTCGAGCCAGCCCGGGTCGGTCACCGTTCCGGTGATCGTCACCCAACCGCCCTCGTCGATCGGTGTGATGGCGTCGACCACGACGGTCGGGGCGACGTTGGCCACGTTGGCCACGGTGCTGCCGCAGTTGCCGGTCGTGTCGTCGTCGGCGGCGCACACCTGCACCGGGTAGGCGCCGTCGTCGCCGTACTGGTGGTCGACCGAGAAGATCAACGTCGTATTCGGGCGAACGCTCTCGAGAGTGCCGGTGAGGGCGATGGCCGCCGCGCCGTCGCCGAAGGCGATCGTCGCGGTGAGCGGGTCGAGCCAGCCCGGGTCGGTCACCGTTCCGGTGATCGTCACCCAACCGCCCTCGTCGATCGGTGTGATGGCGTCGACCACGACGGTGGGCGCCACGTTGGTGACGGTCACGGTCGAGGTGTCGGTCGAGGTGTTGCCGAGGGCATCGGTGACCTGCAGCCCGATGGTGAGGACGCCGTCCTGGCCGACGGTGGTGAAGCTCGGCGTCGCCCCGGTGGCGTCGTCGTACGAGCCGTCGTTGTCGAGGTCCCACGCGTAGGCGGTCATGGCGCCCGCCGACGGGTCGGTGCCCTTGGCGGACCCGGTGCCGTCGAGCTGCACGTCGGCGCCCTCGGGTGTCGTGTACGGCCCGTCCGCGTCCGCGGTCGGCAGGCACTCAGGCGGGACCGCGTCACTGAACGTCGGGACGGTGTCCAACCCGGTGGTCGAGGCGGTGCCGAGGCCGCGTCCGGCGAAGGCGGACCAGATGAGGCACCGGTTGGTGCCGCCGCCCGCCGCATCCGTGGCCAGCAGCCCGTCACGGGCGTTGATGAAGGTCGGGTTCTGCACCGTCGACTTCATCCCGTCGAGGACGAGGTCGGCCATCGCGTGGACGCCACCCGGGATCTGCGCGCGGATGTCGTACAGGACTGTCGCCCAGATCTGGCCGTTGCCGTGACCGCTGCCGGAGCTCGTGTCGTAGTCCTGGAAGTCCAGGGTGGAGTTGTCGTAGGCCACGGCCCGGATGCCCGTCGTGGCATTGCCGGTGACGTACTCACCGACGACCGCATCGTCCCACTTGAGGTAGGAGACGACGTCGCTCCACCCCTCACCGAGGGCACCGCGCTGGTCGCCGCCGTTGTAGCCGAGGGCGCCGCCGCCGACGAGCCGGCTCGACACGCCGTGGCCGTACTCGTGGGCGATGACGTCTCCGTCGACGTCGCCGTCACGGTAGGGCATCGTGGGATTCCACGGCACCAGTGTGGGAGCCCACATGTACATCTGCATGCGGGGACTGGAGCCGTCGGCGGGGGTGCCGAAGTTCGCGTTGTTGAGGCAGCGAATGGGCAGGTCGTCACCCGTGTCCTGGGTGCCCATGTCGTTGACGCAGCCGAAGTCCCAACCGTCCTGCGCTTCGGCGAGGACGGGGTCGCTCCCGCTGCCGCCGCGGGTGAAGTTGTCGACCTGGAAGTTGCCGCTCGCCTCGTCGAAGCCATGCGCGTAGAGCCAGTCGTGCATGACGTTGGTGTAGTAGAAGAGCTGCGTGGTCGCTGCGTCTCGGTCGGCGTCGAGAGCGGCCAGCGAGTCGAGGTTCGCGGTGGTCCGCCACGCATCGGTGAACGTGTAGTTGAAGTGCTGGTAGCTCGGGTCGCCGGCCCCGGGCGTCGTGGGCTGGTACTCGTTGTTGGCGTCGTCGTCGTTGCGGTCGAGGTAGGCGTTGACGTTGTTGCCGCTCGTCGTCGTGCCACTCACCCACGACCCGTCCAGCCCGGTGAAGGGCGTGACCTGCCGGGTCGCGCCGGGGGCCTCCGGGTGCTGTTCGCGGGTCACGGTGCCCTCTGGGCCGGCGTGCGCGTAGCGGCTCAGCCGGTCGAGGACCGTGCCGGTCTGGGCGTCGACGACGGTCTCCCACCAGGCCTGGCCGGAGGACTCGATGTCGGTGAGCCAGGCGAGCTGGATCCGTCGCCCTTGGTCGGACGGGTACCAGACGAGCTCGGTCAGCACCGGACGGTCGGCGGCGTTGCCCACTCCGTAGACATTCGGGAACTCCCGCCTGGCCGAGGTGCGGACCTCGGCTTCCTTGAGCGCTCGACTGGCGGTGGCCCCCTGTCGGGCGGCTGCCGCATCGAGGGCTGCCCGTGCCGTCAGCCTGGCAACCGAGCTGGTCCCTCCGGCGGTCCCGGAGACCAGGTGTCCAGCTGCAGACATGATGCGGCCGTCAGCCGCGACCACGACCGCCAGGTTGGCGTCGCGGACTCGCAGGCCGTCGACTCGCTGACCCAGGTGGACCGCGGTGCCGCCGTTCGTGAGCGGGAGCTCCTTTGCCACATAGAGGCTCTTGGCGTGGCCGGCACTCACGCCGAAGCTCGCGGCGTGCGATGTCGCATAGGCGAGGGCGAGGTCTGCCGGAGCGCCGGTTGCTGGTCGGGTCAGCGCTGATCCGCCAGGTGGACTGCCGGGGCTCGTGTCCCCTGGCCCGGCCGCCATCACCACCGGACCCGACATCGTCAGGAAGAGGGCTCCTCCGAGGACTGCGGACAGGGAGCGACGAATACGCACGAAAACCTCCGATGTGTGCGTCTGGCATCGACGGTGCCGCCGACGCCGGCCAAGCTCGGCCGTCCATCACGATCCTCAGGTGTGACGCGTCTGTCAGCCAAAACATAGGGACAGACTGAAAAGCGCCCTGAATGACAGCAAATGCGTTCTCCCGAGAACAACAATCCGATCATCGCGCTCATTGCGTTTAAAGGCACCCAACAGCGGACGGATCAGGGCGACATACCCTCGCACGGGAGACCGGTTGGGGTGTCGACGATCAGCCGTCGTTGCCGCGCCGCGCCGGGTCGTGCCAGAACGAGCTCGACGCCGGGCGCTCCAGCTCGTCCCGGTGGCCGCGGATGAGGTCGAGGTTCCGGTCGCGCAGGTGGTCGAAGCCCTGGCCGACGCTCGAGCCGGGGGTGAGCGACGCGAGCGCCTCGGCCGGGTCGAGGCGGGCGGCGACCCAGCTCTCATGACTCGCTGCCCTGGCGACGATGTGTCCGATGGGGGTGACGATGTGGGAGTTGCCGAAGTAGATGACGCCGGCGGGGTCGATCCCGGTCGCGTTGGCCCCGATGAGGTAGACGTGGTTGTCGTAGGCCCGCGCGCGGGACGTCAGCTCCCAGATGTCGGCGGACCTGAGCAGCGCCGACGGACGGCAGATGACCTCGGCGCCCTGCACCGCCTGGATCCGCGAGAGCTCGGGGTAGTCGCCGTCGAAGCAGATGATCATCCCGATCTTGCCCAGGGCGGTGTCGCACACCGTCACGGACGAGCCGGGCGTCACCCAGCCGCCACCGTCGACCGCCTCGGTGCAGAACGGGTGCGTCTTGCGGTAGACCCCGAGCAGGTCGCCCGCCGGGTCGATGAGCACCGACGCGTTGTGGACGATCCCGCGCTCCAGCCCTCGCTCGTACGTGCCGATGCACACGTGCGCGCCGGTGTCCCGGGCGACCTGCTGGATCGGCTCGATCATCGCTCCGGGGAGCTCCGTCACGAGATCCCAGAGCTCCTCCGTGGAGCAGCCCGGGGTGAACCCGGTGGTCGCCGACTCGGGGAGCACGACGAGCTCGGCGCCCGTGGCATCGACGCACCGGCGGGTGAAGTCGACGCACCGGTCGAGGTTGTCGCTGATCGACTCCTTCGTCAGCGGTCCCGGAACGGGGGCGACCTGGATCGCAGCAGCGATGAACGCGCGCATCTCATCCCCTCCCGATGGCCCAGCCGATGAGGACGCCGGCGAACGCGATCCCCGCGCCGGTGAACGTGCCCAGGACGAAGTCCTTGATCCGGGTCGACTCGGCGCTCGTCGCCGACTTCCCCGCATAGACCGCCCCAGCAGGCCGTATGCCGCTGGGCTCGGCCCCGCTCGGTGCGCCGGCTCCCGGCGGGGTGGGCTCCCCGGCACCCGCTCCCGCAGCAGCACCCGAGCCAAGCGCGGCCGCGGCGGGGAACTGGGCACGGAGCTCGGGAGGGACCCCGGCGATCTCCGCGTCGAGGGCGGCGAAGAACTGGCCGGCCATCTTCTTCGTCACCCCGGACAGCATGCGCTGGCCGACGCCGCCGATCGGGCCGCCGACGGTCGCGTCGGCGTCGTAGCTGACCAGGGTGCCGCCGTCCTCGCTCTGGGCGACCCGGACGTCCACATCGGCGGCGACGGTGCCCGGGGCTCCCGACCCCGATGCCTTCATCGTGAACGACTCGGGGTGCTGCGGATTGAGCAGACGAACCTCGCCGTCGTACGTGCCCTTGATGGCCGCGACGCCCGCGCTGACCGTCATCGCGTAGTGGTTGGGCCCCACCTCGACGAGGCGCTGGCAGCCGGGGAGCGCTCGGGCGAGGACGGCTGGGTCGTGGATGGCGTCCCAGACCTGGAGCGGGTCGGCGGAGAGCGAGGCGGTGCCGGAGATCTTCATGCGGACGGCTCCTGCGTCGAAGGGTCGGTCGTCGGGTCGGTCGTCGCCGCTGCGTCCGTCGGCTCTGCGTCCGTCGAGTGTGCAGTTCGTGCCCGCCGGAGCGAGGGCAGCTCCCCGGCCTCGTGCCGGCGCCGCAGCTCCCACAGGTCGTTGGGGGAGATCGGCATCCGGGTGATGGGGAAGCCCTCGGCGTCCTCGATGGCGGAGGCGATGACGGCTGACACGGGGATGCAGCCGGCCTCGCCGGCGCCCTTGATGCCCAAGGGGTTCAGCGGAGACGGGGTCTCGAGGTGGTCGGTCTCGATCTCGGGGACCTCGGACGCGTACGGCATGAGGAAGTCCATGAAGGAGGCGTTGAGCAGCTGGCCGGACGAGTCGTAGTCCATCCGCTCGTAGAGCGCCCCGCCGACGCCCTGGGCGACCCCGCCGTGGACCTGGCCCTCGACGATCATCGGGTTGATCATCGGGCCGCAGTCGTGGACGACGCAGTAGCGCAGGATCCGGATCTCAGCCGTGACCGGGTCGGTCTCGACGATCGCGGCGTGCATCCCGTTGGCGAAGGTCGCCTGGGTGGGGGAGTAGAAGTCCTTGCCCTCGAGTCCGGGCTCGTCGTCGTCGGCGACGGGTGGCTTGTCGGGGTCGAACGTGCCGGCGAACTGGGTGGCCGCCTTGGCGGCCTCGTCGAAGGCGTAGCGGAGCG
>Ga0209347_1001521_pt1 | contig 36799 bp, 33 predicted proteins | sample AutmiccommuBRH23_FD_187382 | JGI IMG/M metagenome (GOLD analysis project Ga0209347, IMG submission 187382) | Deep subsurface microbial communities from Mt. Terri, Switzerland - Autotrophic microbial communities BRH/23 (SPAdes) (version 2) | ecosystem: Environmental > Aquatic > Deep subsurface >...
CGGTGAAACCTACAGACTGGCAGTTGCCGGTGGTTTCTTTGAGGTCTCGGAGGACAAGGCAGTTGTCCTGGCTGATACGGCGGAACGGGCTGAAGAGATTGATGTGGACCGCGCCCTCGCCGCCAGGGAACGGGCAGAGGAGCGGATTAAGGGGCGCCGCGACGAAGATATAGATTTCAAGCGGGCGCAGCTATCGCTCCAGCGGGCCCTTACCCGCCTCAAGGCAGCCAGTAGATAGGTTTGCCGGCAGCAAAAGCAAGCAATATAATAGTGATAACCGAGGGAATTTGGTGCGGGGATCCTGGCCCTTCTAGACGGCTTGCGGGTGCCCGCACTTCCTATCAGAATTCTCAGGATTAAAAGGAGGGGATCTGTTGTGATGGATGACTGGTGGCAAGACGATGACCCAATATACCGGAGCCGGGAGGGGAGAAGGCGGCCCCCTCATCTGCTGACGGTAATCGCAGTGGCCTTGATATTCTCACTGGTTGGCAGCATAGCAACGGTCTACTTCCTTTTCGAGAGCGATGTCTTTGAGGGGTTTGTTCAGGGGAGACTGCAGGACCAGGTGGCGCGGGCCCTTGAGCAGCAGTTGGGCGATATCTCCCCCACTGAACCCAACGGGGGACCTGATGCGAAACTGCCGGCCTTTGATGCGGTGGCCTGGCCGGTTACTGAGGTGGCGGCGCAGGTAAGCGGCTCAGTTGTCAGTATTGTCTCTCTCAGGTCTGTGAGGGACATCTGGGGCAACCGGGAGCTTGTTCCCGCCAGCAGTGGTACCGGCGCCATAATTGACGACAAGGGCCATGTAGTTACCAACTACCATGTGATTGAAGGGGCAGATGGTGTCGAGATTACACTGGCTGACGGCCGCGGCTTCAGCGCCGAGATTGTCGGGTTCGACGCTCCGACAGATCTGGCAGTGCTGAAGATCGACGCGACTAATATGAAGTCGCTTCAGTTCGCGGATTCTGAGAAGCTGGTCAAGGGCCAGTTGGCAATAGCAATTGGTAACCCCTCAGGCCCAGAGTTTCAGCAGTCTGTGACGGTAGGGGTAATCAGCGGGCTCAACCGGCGCATCGGCGATCTGGGTGGGAGCACAAGCCAGATTGGGGAGCGCAACTTCAACCTCATTCAGACTGATGCCGCCATTAACCCCGGGAACAGCGGCGGGCCCCTCCTGGACTCCGCAGGCAAGGTCATTGGGATCAACAGCGCCAAGTTTGTTGATGAGAGCGTAGAGGGCATGGGCTTTGCCATTCCCTCCAATACCGTCAAGCGAGTTACCAGTGACATTATAGAGCACGGTAAGGTTCGCCGTGTCTGGCTCGGCGTCTTCCTGGTCACAAAGGAGCAGGCCCGGGCCCGGGAGGAGATACCTGACTTCAGTGAAGGGATTATGGTCCATGAGATCGTCTCTGGGGGGCCAGCCGATAAGGCCGGCGCCATGGCGGAGGACATCATCCTGGAGATAGAGGGTCAGAGGGTGGATTCCTTTGCCGACCTGGCCTCAGCGTTAGAGACCTTCGCAGTGGGGCAGGAGATATCCCTGTCAATTCAGAGGGATGGCCAGGAGATGGTTCTCAAGATCACCCTTGAGGAGATGCCTGAGGCCACTCCCTGATACTGCTGGTCCGTGACACCTAGTCATAATTTCATGATGGTTGCATAGATGTATCTACAAGATACGAGGCCCGACAGGGTCTCGTTTTTTTGTTCCAAATGAAGGCCGTCGCCAGGGGCGAGTCTATCAGGAATATTGAGAAATTCTTTCCGTCATTAGTTTAACTTCTCTACATTGGCAGGATTCTCACACTTCTCTTTCGAAATGAACAGGGAAGAAAGGCCTTCGCATGAAGGGGGGTCTTATATGTGAAAATCTGCACAAGCACGTTTCTAAGGGTACGGCCCGCAGAAACTACTCTTTAGATGGATAGGGGCACATGCCCCTCCCATATAATCCTGCTCGGGAAAGGAGGGAAACGATATGAAAAGAGTAACGATACTAGCTCTCATGGTCGCGCTCCTGCTGATCGTCGGAGGCGCCGTCGCCCTTGCCTATGGTAGCATGGGTGACAGTTTTGAGGCCAAGTATGGCGTCTCTGCTGACTGCCAGTACTGCCACGGCGCAGCGATGAGCCTGAACAGCTACGGCGCGGACATGAAGGCCAACGGCAATGACCTGGCCGCCATCGAGTCTCTGGACTCCGACGGCGACGGGGCAACCAACCTCGCTGAGATCAATGCCGGTACCCTGCCCTACGATGCATCCAGCAAGCCCGCGGCAGGCGGTTCTGGAGGGGCAACATCCCCTGCAGCCACCGGTACCTTCTCTGATATGAAGGGTCACTGGGCGATGGAGACCGTCGAAGCCATGAACAGGAAGGGCATCATCAACGGCCTTCCTAATGGAACCTTCGGTCCCGCACAAGCCATGACTCGCGCTCAGTTCGCGGCTCTGGCCCTCCGTGTAAGCGGATTGCCAGCCGTTGAGCCAGTGCTGCCCAGTTTCAGTGATGTAGTGCCAGGAGCCTGGTACTACGGGGCAGTTGAGGCCGGCGCGCGCGCGGGCTTCGTCAGCTCCGGCGAGAGCTTCAGCCCAGATGCGGGTATAACCCGGGAGGGCGCTGCCGTCATGCTGGTCAAGGCTTTAGGCTTTGGCCCTGACGCCGCAGCCCTCAAGGTGACGCAGATCAGTGGTCTTCTGGACTTCTCAGACGCCAGCGCCATCAGCGAAAGGGCCCTGGTAGCCATTGCTGTCCGTGAGGGCATCATCACCGGCTACGATGACGGCACCCTGCTTCCAGGCAAGGTCCTGAACAGGGCGGAAGCCGCCGTGATCATCAGCCGCGGGCTAGCTGCTAAGCTCGACTGGAAGGTAACAGCGGGCAACAGCAACTACCCTGTTGGCCCTGAGGCCTGCGCCACCTGCCACTCAGAGCGCTACACAGACTGGCAGGGCACCGCTCACGCCAAGATGATCCAGGATCCCAACGATGAGAACCTGGTCCTCTACGCCAACTTTGACACCAATCCTCTGTTCAAGCTGGAGGATGTGGACTTTGTCATGGGACAGATGGAGGGTCAGCGCTTCATCCAGAAGGGTGAAGACGGCTACTACTACTACATGCCTCTGGCCTGGAACATTGAGGAGAAGGCGTGGGCGCCCACAGGTGGGGCCTGGAATAAGGGCTATGCCTGTGCTATGTGCCACACCACCGGCTACAACAAGGCCGACAGGACCTTTGTGGCCATGGGTATTACCTGCGAGAACTGCCACGGAGACGGCGCCAAGCACGTTGCCACCGGTGGTGATGCTACAGCCATCAGCGCTGATTACAGCAACGAGGCCTGTAACAGCTGTCACGGCGGTATGACCCGTCAGGGCGGCCAGCTGGAGTCCATGGGTCACACCACCTTCTTTGCTGAGAAGGTGGATGGTGAGGGTTACTATGGCACTAGCTGTATGAAGTGCCACTCAGCAACGGTCTTCCTGGCAGAAGAGTACGGCAAGGAGGCTCCAACCCTGGATGACTTCCGCACTGGTGTCTACCAGAAGGATCGCCTGGGTATCACCTGCGCGGTCTGCCACGACTCCCACAAGCTGGAGCACGAGGCCCAGTTGAGGAAGGATGAGTTGGAGACCTGCGTTCAGTGCCACACCGCTGACCTTGCAGAGGGTGAGACCCTCCACGCGGGTCACGTTCACCATCCTCAGAAGGAGATGTTCCTAGGTTACGGCGGTTACGATGCCGAAGGTAACAATCTTGAGGTTGCACAACCCAAGGTTACCGACTGCGCCAGCTGCCACATGACCCAGGGCAACCACTTCTTCAAGGTGGGAGACCCCTACGTTGAGCTTGAGGGGCACTACGGGCTTGAGGAGTACAACTCCTGCGCCAGCTGCCACGCGACCATGACCGAAGAGGCCATGGCCGAGGCACTAGGCGAGTTCGAGACTATGGCCCTTGAGGTCAAGGCCCTCATCGACCAGATCGATGCAGACGCCCTTGACACCGAGAGCCACGAGCTCTACGAAAAGGCTGTCGCAAACTACGAGTTCTATGTCGCCGATAAGAGCAAGGGCATGCATAACACCGCCCATGCCAAGGCGCTACTCGAGGCAGCAAAGACGATCCTCACCGGCATCCTCGGTGAGTAGTACGAGAGAGGGTTAGACATTCTGCCCGGCGCCAAAGTGGCGCCGGGCAGTTTTAATTGCAGGCAGATGAAGGAAACATAGAGAACGGTGGAAACTTAACAGTAGTATTCTCAGGGGGGATTTTGTGCAGATCCAGGTCATAGCCGTAGGGAAACTGACAGATAGGTACCTCAGGGATGGGGTCGCCGAGTTCGAGAAACGACTCGGGGCCTACTCAAAGCTGGAGCTGATTGAGGTCCCCGACGAGTCGATCCCGGGAAATGCCAGCAAGGCCCAGGAGGACTACCTGAAGGCCCGGGAAGGGGAGCGCCTCCTGTCAAAGGTCAAGGCCGGGTCATATATGATCGCCCTTGACATCGACGGCCACGAGGTGTCCTCCACGGGCTTTGCTGAATTCATGAAGGATCTGGGCATCCGCGGCCAGAGCAACCTGGCCTTCGTCATCGGCGGTACCCTGGGCCTCTCCAAGGAGGTCCTGGGGGCGGCGGACTTCCGCCTGTCCCTGGGGCAGATGACCTTTCCCCACCAGTTGGTCAGGATGATCCTCCTGGAGCAGATCTACCGCGCCTTCCGGATTATTCGCGGCGAGCCCTATCACCGCTAGTAGAGGAGGGAAACTACAGGCCAGTGGCTGAGCGCTGTCGCTTTGAGGACAATGAGCTCGCCGGCATGATCAGGTGCCGGGAACCGGCCCTTGGTGATTCTCAGGACGGCTACTGCCTGCTCCACTCAAAAGACCTTCAAAAAGACAAGAGGCTATTCAGGCGGCGGCTAACAGAGCAGGTGAAGGGGGCAGGTGAAAATCCGCCCTGGGATTTCACCGCCTACGTCTTCCCCGCGGGATGGGGCTCCTGGCCCGAACTCCTGGAGGTCACCGGGTTCCCGCCGCGGCCCGTCTGTTTCCGGCAGGCCACCTTTCAGGGAGACGAAGACTTCGGGCAGGTAATCTTCAATGGAGAGGCGCGTTTCACCGGCGCCTCTTTCAACGGACAGGTCAGCTTCTACCGGTGCCGTTTCAACGATGGGGCTATCTTCGATGGGGCCGAGTTTGGAGACTACACCGATTTCACCCAGGCCCAGTTCAGGCGGGACGCAGTCTTCGCGCGGGCCCTCTTTCATCGCGACGGGACCTTCTATGCCGCCCGCTTCCACCACCGGGCGTCATTTCGTGAAGCTCGGTTTGAGGAGGCCGCTGACTTTCGCGATGTTCAGTTCAACCGCGATTGCTACTTTGATGGAGTCTCTTTTGAGTCCCTGGGAACCGAGGGGCATGTCTTCTCCCTGCTCTCAAAGGCCTGGGAGCGGATGGGCAACCGGGAGCGGGCCGACAAGCACTACCACAAGCACAAGGTAGCCCACAGGAACCGGCAGTACGAGATGGTGGCTGAAAAGCTGCCATTGTGGCACCCCAGACGGATCACCGCTTCACTGAAGTGGTTTCTGGAATGGCTTCTGGCCGACGCCACCTGCGCCTACGGCACCAGCTGGAAGAGGGTTCTCCTGGCATGGGCGGTCCTTGTGGCGGGTTTCGCTGCCGTCTTCTGGCTGGGAAGGGGGATCCTGCGGCCTGACGGACTCAATACGGCCTCTGTCTGGCAGTCGCTATACTTCAGCATCGTCACCTTTTCAACCCTGGGATACGGTGACTTCACGCCAACGTCAGGCGCATTTCAGTTCCTGGCAGGCCTAGAGGCCCTCAGCGGCGCCTTCATGATGGCCCTGTTTGTGGCGGTATTCGGGCGTCAGTTTATGCGGTAGAAAAGGTGCGAGTCAGGTCCAAGTCAAATCCAGGTCGATCAGGTCTATCTACTCCAGCTCCTGAACCCGGGTCCAGAGGGCGTAGGCGCTCAGGAGGAGAAAAACCACACTGTAGGGTACCCACTTCTTCCCCACAAGGGCGTCGTAGCCCATTACCGCCGTCCCGACGGCATAGGCAACAATAAAGACAAAGTTCCAGGACTGGGGCATCGGGTCTGGGCGCTTGTTGTCTTGATCGCTCACAAGGGTCGCCTCCTCTTCATTATGTCACCAGTTACAGCTCTACTCTACCATTCAACCTGGTAGGGAAGCAATCCTTTTCTCCTGCCACACTTCGGTGGTATACTGGCCACATGAGACTTTGAAGGGAGGTGCTCTTTCGGTGAATACGGCGGATAATGCCCAGCTACGGGCAACCCTTGGGGGAACGCTCCAGGCCGTTGCCGCCACATTCTTCTTTGCCACCGCCGCTGTGCTCGTGCGGATGGTAGATGGCCTGCCGCCAACCTATATCGCCGCCGTCAGGTTAGGCCTGGCCGCCGGGGTTATGGCCCTCTTCGCCATCATCTCCCGGGCTTCCCTGCGAATCCAGCGGCGTGAGCTGGGTCAGCTCGCCCTGGTAGGGGTCATTGCCGCCGCCCACTTCACCCTCTACATTCAGGCCCTGAACCTGACCACAATCGCCCACACCCTGCTCCTGGTGAACCTGTCGCCGGTCTTTGTTGCCGTCTATGGCCATCTCACAGGAGAGCACAGGCTCAAGCCAAGCCAGTATGGGGGCCTCCTGGCCGCCATCGGAGGGGTTGCAGTGATGGTAGGTTTTCAGGCCGCCGCCTCCCCTGAGATTCTACTGGGCGATGCGCTGGCCCTGGGTTCAGGCCTCGCCTATGCCGTCTACAGCCTGATGGGCAGAGGGCTCAGGAAAGAATACTCCCTGCCCAAGTATGCTTTCTGGGTCTATCTCTCCGCCGGGGCGCTGCTCCTACCCTTGGGGCTCTGGCGGCTGGTGGGGGTGGGTGCGGTTGGCAATCTCGCCGGAGTGGTGGGGACGGCTGCTGCCTCATTCGGTGTGGCCATTACCCTGACCGGAGATAATCTGTTGCCCCTGGTGTTGCTGGGCCTTCTACCCACCGCCTTTGGCCACACCCTCTACAACGCCGCCCTCCGGCGGATTCAGGCCACCTACGCCAACCTCATTGCCACGCAAGAGGTTACGGGTGGGATTATCCTTGGCTTCCTGGTCCTCGGTGAGGAGCCAACGGTGATCACAGTTCTCGGTGCCGCTCTGGCCCTTTTGGGGATCTACTGGGTGTTGCGGACCGAGAGCCCGCGCGGCCGACGCCGCCGACCGTCCGCCCAGGCCTAGCGAGTTCCGCAAGGCCGGTTAGCGCCCGCTGGATCCGGTCCAGACCTCAAGCTCTGCCTCAGCATCACTCTCGGCTTCGGCCTCAGCTTCACCTTCGGCCTCACCCTCAGTGTCATCGTCGCCTTCAGTCTCACCCTCCCCTTCAGTCTCATTCTCGGTTCCAGCGCCATCCTCACCGGGTGGGATCTCCACGGTTGGCTCCTCCTCCACCGCCGGCTCCTCCGCCGCGCCCTCCTCTTCATCGGCATCGCCATCAGTGCCAGGCATGACGCCCTCCCAGAACTGCTGCCACCAGCCCCGGTGAAGCTCCCTGTCCTGCTCCGTGGGCTGAGTACCCTCAATGAATAACTCGGTGATGGTCGGACAGGAGAAGTTGGGCAGCAGCTTGGAGTCGGCGCAGATCTCTACCTCCAAGACCCCAGGGGGGCGAAAGAAGTCTCGGGCAGGCTTGCCGGAAAAGGCCTCATTTACGAACCGGGCCCAAATAGGGGCGGCTATGGCGCCACCGGTTCCAAAGCGCCCCAGGGTTACACCGTGCTGGTCATGGCCCACATAGACAGCGGCAGAGATGTCAGGGGTGTAACCCACAAACCAGGCATCAAGCTGGTCGTTGGTGGTCCCGGTCTTGCCAGCGGCAGGCCGGTCAATGGTGCGCCCAACAACACTGGCAGTCCCCCGCTGAACAACGGTCTGCAGGAGATCGGTGACCATAAAGGCCACCTTCTCGTCAAGGACCCGCTTAAACTGGGGTTTCTGCTCTAACAGGACATTGCCAAACCGGTCGGTGACCCGCAGGATGGCAAAGGGTTCCACCCTGAGCCCCGTGTTGGCGAAGGCGGCAAAGGCTGCGGCCATCTCAAGGGGCGTGACCTCAGACACCCCCAGGGGAAGATTGAGGAAGGGCTTTAACCCACTCTTGATACCCATGGCATGGGCTAGGTCAACAACCTTCCGCACTCCAACCTCGTCGGCCCACCGGACGGCCACAACGTTGTTGGAGACACGAACCGCCTCCCTCACGGTGATGGGTTCGCCGCTGAACTTCTTGCTAAAATTGACGGGAACAAAGGGTTCGTCAGGGGTTGTGCCGGGGAACTCAGTTCGCTCATCGACCTTTTCATCCACCACGGTGAAGCCTTCGCGCAGGACCACGGCGTAGAGGAAGGGCTTGAAGGCTGAGCCTGGCTGGCGGTGGGCCTGCACCGCCCGGTTGAAGTGGGTGCTCTCAAAGTCCCTACCTCCCACCATGGCAACAATCATGCCGTTGCGGGGATTCACCGCCACCAGGGCCCCCTGGGGCTGGAGTTCTCCGGTCTTCGTCTCCTCTCCCGGGGGCATCTCTTCAGTGAAGGCTTTCTCCGCCGCCGCCTGAATGTCCATGTCCAGGGTGGTCTCGATGGTGTAGCCGCCAGTAGTGAGGTCCTTTGCAATCTCCGGCGCCATCACCTCCAACTGGTCAAGGACATAGCTGATGAAGTAGGGGGCGCGGCTTGAGGGGGGTTTGGGTTTGGCCAGTTCAATCTCGGCCTCTTTGGCGGCCTCCGCCTCCTCAGTGCTTATGAACTCAGCCCGGGCCATGGTGTCCAGGACAAGGTCGCGCCGGCCGAAGGCGGCCTCAGGGTTCTTGAAGGGAGAGAAGAACTCCGGGCTGCGGATAATCCCCGCCAACAGGGCGCTCTCGGAGAGGGTGAGATCATCGGCGGACTTTCCGAAGTAGGTCTTGGCGGCCTCCTCGATGCCGTAGACACCTTCGCCAAAGTAGATCTGGTTCAGGTACATCTCAAGGATGGTGTCCTTGCTGAACTTCATCTCCAGCCGCAGGGTGAGGATGGCCTCCCAGAACTTGCGCGAGAAGGTGCGCTGCGCCGAGAGGAAGAGGTTCTTGGCCAGCTGCTGGGTGATTGTGCTGCCCCCCTCCACAATCTCCCCTGCCCTGATGTTCCTGACAACGGCCCGGGCAATGGCCACCGGGTCAATGCCGAAGTGCTTGTAGAAGCGGACATCCTCAATGGCGACAACGGCGTCTCTCAGGTCGCGCGGGATATCGGCCCCGGGAACCGGGGTGCGGTTCTGCCGGAATATCTTCGTTACAAGCTCACCGTCGGCATCAAGGACACTGCTGGCCCTGAAGACCTGGGCATCGGGCAGTTCCGTGATGGCGACAAGGTAACCAAAAGAAGCAATCAGGGTAACGGTGCCGATAAGAACGGTTCTCCAGTTGAAGAGAATCTTCAGTAAGGCCACCGGCAGTCTCAGGACACGGAGGTACAACGGGCGCTCTCGTCTCCGCATCCGGTCTTTCCGCGATCGTCTGCTATCTACCAATCGAGGACCCCCTTCCCTCTGGTGGTTAGTATTTAGCCAACAAACAGGGATTATCTAAGGGTTTTCACCCAATCCAGAGGGCTAAGCCCCCAAAATCACTAAGCTGTCTACGAATAGATAATTAGCTTGTCTCTTCACGCAGGCCTGACAGTTGAGTGTATAATTGATGTGGAGGTAAACAACATGGTTCAAAGACGCAGAAACTATCCAGTAGATCCTAGGAAGCTAATGAAGAACCTACCACCTAACAGCAGGGCGGCCGAGGCCTACCGGGCTCTCCGGATCAACCTGCAGTTTCTGTCCCGCGGCGTGCCCTTTCAAACCATATTGGTAACAAGCGCTTCGCCTGGGGTGGGGAAATCAACCACCGCCGCTAACCTGGCCATCTCTTTTGCCCAAACTGGTAAGGCCACCATACTGGTTGATGCCGACCTTCGCCATCCGGTCCAACACATGCAGCTGATTGACAGCGTGGTGCGAGGAGTGCGGCTCAACGGGAGCGCCAGAGGACCAGGCCTATCTCGATATCTGGCGGGAATGGCCTCCAGAAGAGACTGCCTGAAACCGGTACCGGGAGTAGACAACCTGTTCTTACTGCCATCAGGGCCGGTCCCCCCCAACCCAACTGAATTGGTCTCGGGACCAGCGATGCATAAACTACTGTTTGAAGCCACCGCCGACTTCGAGTACATCATCATAGATTCCCCCCCGATCCTCGCCGTCACAGATGCGGTCACAATGGCCACCATGGTGGACGGCACCCTGTTGGTCGTATCCGAGAACTGCCACCGCCACCACGTGGAGAAGGCGGTAAAGACCCTGTCCAGGGTCAACGCCGGAATACTGGGAGCGGTACTCAACGGAGTGAGCGCGCATCAGGGTGGCTATGTACCCTCGGAAAACAAACCCCGCAAGGCAGAGGACTCGTCTGCCGGATAGGATTGAGTACTATGCCTGACCCCTCGCGGGAAAGCTAACTCGAGACTCCAAGGGGGGTAACGGGCAGATTGACTGATTCGCGGAATAACTCGATACTGGGCCACCCCCACTTCCGCCTGGGCGTCTTTCTCTTCGCCGCCCTGATTGGCGCCGTCGTCCTGGTGAGCCTGGCCAGCCCTCGCATCTTCAACTTCGAAGCCCTGGAGGTGCAGTTCTCCCTTCAGATCTTCGATCGAGGCATGACCGAGATGTTTATCCCCCCCGTGGGCCGGGTGCGAGCTCAGACCCATCTGACCCCCTTTAAGTTTGTCGTGACCCTGCGAAACGTAGACCTCAAGATGCTGGAGGACCTCATTGCAGAACAGCCTCCAAAGGATACAGGCGACCTAGTCGCTCGGATCCGGGAGGGGTTCGAAAGCATCCTCCTGAAGTTCAGCATCTGGCTAGTCCTCCTCTCGGCCCTAGGGGCAGGCCTTGGTGTCGCGCTGCTGGGACGGAGAACCCGGAAGGACCTGGGCGTTGCCGCCGCCATCGGGGCGGTGGCCATGGCCCTGGTTCTAACGGTCTCTGTCCTCACCTACAACATTCAGGCCTTTCGAAACCCGGAGTACAGGGGGCTCCTCAGCGGGGCGCCCTGGATGCTCAATCTGGTGGAAGAGAGCGTCCTCAAGGTTGAGGAGCTGGGCCAGCGGATGCAGGCTGTAGCCAGGAACCTGACGGATGTCTTCGCCGCCATTGATGACCTGGAAACCTTGGGCGCGGTCCAGGGCGAGGTGCTGGTGCTGGTCGTCTCGGACATCCACAATAACCCGGCGGCCTTCAACTTTGTTGAGGAAGTAGTGGCGTCCTTCAAGCCCGACTTCGCCATTGACTGCGGTGATCTTACCGATTGGGGTACCCCTCTCGAGACCCCACTACTAGACCGGATAGCCGACCTATCGCTCCCCTACGTGTTTGCGGCTGGAAACCACGATTCGCCGGCGGTAATGACCAAGATGAGGACCCTGGACAATGTCATCGTCCTCGAGGGACAGCCGGTGGAGATGAATGGCATCTGGATCACAGGGCTGCCTGACCCGTCGGCGGCGTCAAACTCCCCAAAAGTGGCGGAATGGGATGAGATTCAGAGACACGGCGACCAGATCCAGGCGGCCCTTGAGGGTCTTAAGGCCCTGCAAAGAAACGCCGCCCCGGCGCCCTCACCATCAGTGAAGGAGCCCGCCGCCGCGGGGCCCCTGTTCCTCGTAATCCACATGCCCGCCCTGAATGACCGCTTCATCGGCCAGGCCGATGTCATTCTCAATGGGCACACCCATAACCTCCAGGTAACCCATGAAGACAACACATCGGTTATCAACCCCGGGACAACAGGGGCCGCCGGGCTCAGAAGCCTGGAGAGCGCCGGAGACCTCCCCTTCAGCCTCATCCTCCTGCACATCCAGAGAAACGAAAACACAGAGGCCTTGGAACTCGTGGCCGCCGATACCATCCGCGTCTTCAATGTTCGCAGCCGCTTCACCCTTACCCGCATCCTCCTGACCCCGGAGGCCAATGTCCGGTCTCTTGATGAGCCGGGGACTCCCTAGTCGTCGAGGCGCCGAAAGGACCATCTGTCTCAAAATGTCTACGGGTCCTCGTCATCGCTTGACCAGCCACCCCCCTGATGGTAGACTAAAGAGTGTTATAGGAGTGTTATGAGAGGGGTTGGTTTGAATGTCGAAAGTCACCCTGAAAATACCCCGTCAGCTATACGATCGGCTCAACCAGATAATTGATGGAACAGGGTTCAACAGCGTTACTGAATTCGCGGTCTATGTCCTAAGAGACATTGCTTCTTCTCCTATGGCAACCTCGTTGCCCGATCAGGAAGACAATCATTCACGTTTGAATGATAAGGAGATAGCGGCAATTAGACAGCGCCTGAGAAACCTGGGATATCTGGAGTAGAAGGGAGCTAGAGGATGGGTAAGAGACGAGTTATGGTTATTGGCCTTGACTGTGCCACTCCGCAGCTGGTTTTCGACCAGTTTGAGGACAGGCTCCCAAACCTTCGAAAGCTAATGGCCTCCGGCATTACCGGGGAACTGGAGAGCACGGTGCCTCCCATAACCTGCCCGGCCTGGATGTCAATGGTGAGCGGGAAAACCCCAGGTGACTTGGGCTTCTATGGGTTTAGGAATCGCAAAGATTACTCCTACGACGGCATGTCATTTGCGCTTTCCTACAGTATGAAGGATAAAACCGTTTGGGATATTCTGAGTGAACTGAATAAAACCAATATTGTTATTGGCGTTCCCCAGACATTCCCCCCAAAGCCATTGAACGGGTGGCTGGTTACGAGCTTTCTCACACCCGGTATCGACAGTCAGTTCACCTATCCCGGGAGCTTTCGTGATGAAGTCTTCAAGGTTACGGGTGATTACAAGATTGATGTAGACGACTTCCGCAGTGAGGACAGGCAGCGGGTGCTGGATGAGATCTACGATATGACTGAGAAGAGGTTCAAGTTAGCTCGGCACATGCTCAAAACCCGTCCCTGGGACTTCTTCATGATGGTGGAGATGGGGGTTGATCGGATACACCACGGGTTCTGGCAGTATATGGACCCAGATCACATTGCTTACGAGCCGAAATCAGCCTTTCAGAGCGCTATCCTAAAGTATTACCAGTACATTGACGAGCAGGTAGGAACACTGCTAGAACACGCAGACAGTGATACCTTGGTTCTGGTTGTATCTGATCACGGGGCCCAGCCTATGGAGGGTGGCATTGCCCTTAACCAGTGGCTCATTGACCAAGGTTATCTGACCCTGGAGGAATACCCAAAGGCCCCAACTCCAATCAGCCAACTGAAGGTAGATTGGTCAAGAACAAAGGCCTGGGGGTTTGGCGGCTATTACGGCAGGGTGTTTCTGAACGTAGAGGGCCGAGAGCCCCAGGGCATAGTTCCTTTAGATGGGTACGAGACGCTCCGGAATGAGCTTATCTCCAAGCTGGAGTCGATGACGGATGAGCAAGGGAGGATTCTTGGTACAAAGGTCTTCAAGCCGGAGGACGTCTATCCCGAGGTCAATAACATTCCGCCGGATCTCATCATCTATTTTGGGGACCTGCGCTGGCGTTCCATTGGTTCCGTTGGCTATCCTGGCATCTACAGGTACGAAAACGATACGGGTCCAGACGGAGCCAATCATAGTCAGCGCGGCATTTTCATCATGAACGAAGGCCGCTACTTTATACCCACCAGGGGTTTCTTGGGCCTTGCCCAGGGTCCTCCCAAAGAACGCCCCCCGGTTAGACTCAACGGGTTGCATCTTATGGATGTGGCTCCAACAATCCTTGATTGGTTAGGGGTGTCCCCACCACCTGACATGAGAGGTTCAGTGGTAAGACCCCTGGCTTCACCGAACCAAGTGGATGTAGCTGAAAGGACGGATGGGTAAGATGTCTAAGGGTTTCGCCGTATGGTTCACCGGGCTTTCGGGTTCAGGTAAGACCACATTAGGACGCCTACTTGAAAAAGAGCTTGTGACTCGGGGGATGAGGGTGCAGTCCCTTGACGGTGACGTTCTTCGCCAGGGGCTAAACTCTGATCTGGGGTTTGGCAAGGCCGACAGGGACGAGAACATACGGCGTGTCACCTACCTTGCCCAGTTCCTTTCCCAGAATGGCGTAGCAACCCTGGTATCGTTTATCTCACCCTTTGCCGCCGCCAGGCAGAAGGCCCGGGAGCTAATCCCCAACTTCATAGAGGTATTCGTGGACTGTCCCCTTGAGGTGTGTATAGAGCGGGATGTAAAGGGGCTCTACAAGAAGGCCCTTGCCGGTGACATCAATGACTTTACGGGGATCTCTCACCCCTATGAAGAGCCAGAGGAACCCGAGATTAAAGTCCGCACCGACCTGAATACCCCAAGTCAGTGTGTTAAGGCTATCATCAGTGAGCTGGCCAGCCGGGGATTTCAGGGCTTTGCTTGCACTGAGGTAGCGGCCACGGTTTCTCAAGCACTTGACCCTGTCTATCCGGCGGAAGAGCTAGTAGTGGGGCTCCCAGGTTCTCTCTACAGCAAGCTGGCGGTGGCCTGTAAGAGCAGTAACCCCGCTGACGTTGCTGCCTACACCACAAGGGTTCTGAGAGACCACTTGCAGGACTTGAGCGGTGCGGATCCCCTCTCAGATATCTCCGAAGCTGAGAAAGAGGCCATAAAGAAGCGGCTTCGGTCCTTCGGCTACATTGACTAGACAAAACTACTAACCACAGGGAGAGGGAGTCCAAGATAATGCAGCAACCCCACGGTGGCACGTTGATCAATAGAGTAGCAAAAGAGGGCGAAGGCAGGGCAATATTGAAGGAACTCAGCGAGAAGGGCTTCTACAGACTAGAGCTTAGCCGGGAGCAGGCAGTGGATGTGGAGAACATTGCCTTCGGGGTCCACAGCCCTCTGACTGGTTTCATGGGCCGGCGCGAGGTGGAAGGCGTCATCGCAAACGCCAGGCTTGGCGACGATACTCCCTGGACCCTGCCCATAGTGCTGTGGATTAGCCGCGCGGATCTAGCGCAGGCCGTTGAGGCCAGTGGCGGATCATTGCTAGGTAGCCCCCTGCTTCTGAGTTACCAAGAGAACAATTTTGCCGCCCTCAGAGTTTCAGATGCTGGCGAGTTTGATAAGGCAACCTATGCCAAGGGGGTCTTTGGCACCACGGAGATGGAACACCCTGGGGTGCGGCGGCTCTATGAAGAGGAGGGGGAGGTCCTTCTGGCGGGTGAGATCACACTCCTGAAGGAACTGGATGCCCCCTTCCGCCGCTATAAGCTGCGACCTCTTGAGACCCGGCTCCTCTTCCAGGAGTGGGGTTGGAAGACTGTGGTCGGTTTTCAGACAAGGAACGTGCCACACCTGGGCCACGAGTATGTTCAGAAGACGGCCCTTACCTTTGTCGACGGGATCCTTGTTAACCCAGTGTTAGGCCGGAAGAAGCCTGGTGATTTCAGAGATGAAGTCATCATTGAGGCCTACCAGGAGCTGCTCAGTCACTACTACCTGAGGGATAACAGCGTGCTAGCGGCCCTGGAGTACGAGATGCGCTACGCGGGGCCGAGGGAAGCGGTCCATCACGCCATAATGCGGAAGAATTTCGGCTGTACTCACTTTGTGGTCGGTCGCGACCATGCCGGGGTTGGCGACTATTACGGGATGTATGAAGCCCAGGAGTACTTCAAGCAGTTCCCGGATCTCGGAATTACCCCGCTACCCTTCAAGTCTTTTTTCTACTGCCGCCGGTGTGGAGGGGTTGTAAATGACAGGATCTGCCCCCACGACCCCAAGGAACAGGTCAACTTCAGCGGTAGCCGGATCAGGGCTGCGCTGCAGGATGGTAACGGTGATCTTGATGGGCTGATGAGGCCCGAGGTGGTCAAGGTTCTTCAGGGCAGGAGCGACCTGTTTGTGGAGAAGGAGTAGCAAAAGGGGGAGGCCCCAAGATCGATGCCTGACTCCCTCTACTCTTGGGCAACCGGGTTCTTCAGGTAGGCTATGACCTCATCAGGTAGATCCGCGGCCTTGGGTATGCGCACGGAAACCTTCACCCGCAGGTCGCCCTGGGGGCTCTTCTGGAACTTGGGAAGCCCCAGGCCCCGCAAGCGCAGCACCTGGCCGGGCTGGGTCCCCTCAGGTATCTTAAGATCAATTGTGCCCTTACCAGGCACCGCCAGGGCCACCTTGGACCCCAGCACCGCGTCGCCTAAAGAAACGGTAATCTCCTTCACCAGGTCGTTTCCCTTGATTTCGTAGCCATCGTGAGGTGCAATGGTCACCCTGATGTGGACATCTCCGCTAACGGCCTGGCCGCCGGGGCCAGCAGGGAACTCCACACCGCTGAGGCGCAGCTTGGTACCGGGCCGGATCCCCGCTGGGATCTTAAGGCCATAGGACTTGCCATTGATTGAGATATCTTTTCGCGCGCCCTCAAGGGCCTCAATCAGGCTGATGGTCATATCCTGTACCGGGGCCTTAGGCCTGGCTTGACCAGGGTGGCCGCCACCGCTTGGGGGATGGCCGAAACCAGCAAACTGGCCCTGCTCAACGCCGGAGCCGCCGCCAAAGTCTCCCCCAACCCCGCCCCCAAAGAAGGTCCTGAAGAAGTCGCTGAAGCCCTCAAAGCCCTCGCCCCCAGAGAAGTGAACCCGTTGAAAACCACGGCCGCCGGGCCCCCTCTGGAATCCCTGGGTTGGACCGCCCTGCCAGTTGCTGCCCAGGGCATCATACTGGGCCCGCTTCTGGGGATCCTTCAGAACCTGGTAGGCCTCACCAACCTGCTTGAACTTGTCTTCCGCCTTTGGGTCGTTCTTGTTGACATCAGGGTGATACTTGCGGGCAAGTTTCCTGTAGGCCTTTTTAATCTCGTCCTGGGAGGCCTTCTTGTCAACCCCAAGGATTTTGTAGTAGTCCTGAAATTCCATCCGCACCCTCCCAGTGGTAAGGGAGAGTCCCTCAGGTTACCCGAGGGGACTCTCCCTCAAATCGTCCAAAGGACTGTGAACCTCAGTCGCTATTGTCCTGCCCAGTTTCGTCCGGGGAGCCTGGCTTGGCCACCCGGACCCGCGCTGGCCGCAGCAGTTCATCCTCATAGGAGTAGCCCCGCTGGATCACATCGACAACGGTGTCACCGCTAACCTCGTCGCTGACAAAGACGGCGATGGCCTCGTGGATGTTGGGGTCAAAGGGCTGGCCCTCAGCCTCCACCTCGGCTATCCCTTCCTTGGTTAGAACCCCCAGGAGCTGCCGGTGGATCATCTCAACCCCGCCGTAGAACCCGTCGCCGGGCTCCTCGTTACCAGGGGCGGGCTCATAGGAGCCCAGGGCGCGCTCAAGGTTATCGATGACCTCCAGGAGGTTCAGCAGTAGGTCGCGCTTGCCCTGGCGGATGGAACGGCGCAGGTCCCGCTGGACCCGCTTGCGATAGTTCTCCAGTTCCGCCCGGGACCGCAGGTACTTCTCCCAGTTGGCAGCGGCCTCGGCCTGAGCAGCGGCAACAGCGTCAAGTTCAGTATCAGCGCTGCCCTCTCCGCCGCCCGGGTTTTCCTCGGTAGCAGCCTTGTCGTCGGCCTTGGCGGTGTCAGGGCTGTTCTCTATATCTTCTTTTTCATCTATATACATCATGGAACTCACCTGTTATCTCTAGTTGGCCTGGCGCGCCTGCCCCTGTAGGGCTAGGCGTCATCAGGCTCGTCCTTGGGCTCGAAGTCGGCGTCAATCACATCGTCGTCATCGCCTTCAGCGGCGCCGCCCGTGGGGTCGGCCCCTCCAGGAGCGTCCTGATCTGATGCCTGCTGATACATGGCCTCAGCCATCTTGTGGGATGCCTCTTGCAGGGCCTCAATGGCTTCGTTGATCTCGGAGACGCTCTCGCCATCCTTGGCCTGCTTCAGGCGGTCAATGGCCTCCTCGATCTGCTTCCTGTCATCCTCAGATATCTTATCCTTGACATCCTTGAGGGTCTTCTCAGTAGTGTAGACGATGCTGTCGGCCTTGTTCTTGGAATCCACCAGCTCGCGCCGCTCCTTGTCTTCGGAGGCAAACCTCTCCGCGTTCTTGACCATGTCGTCGATCTGGTCATCGGAGAGCTGGGTTGAGGCGGTGATGGTGATGTTCTGCTCCTTGCCGGTGCCCTTGTCCTTGGCCGCAACCTTCAGGATGCCGTTGGCGTCAAGGTCAAAGGTCACCTCAACCTGGGGTACACCCCGGGGCGCCGGTGGGATGCCGTCAAGGCGGAAGCGGCCCAAAGTGCGGTTGTCCTTGGCGAACTCGCGCTCGCCCTGGAGGACGTGAATCTCCACACTGGTCTGATTGTCGGCGGCGGTGCTGAAGGTCTCGCTCTTCCTGGTCGGGATCGTTGTGTTGCGGGGGATGAGCTTGGTCATGACCCCGCCCAGGGTCTCAATCCCCAGGGTCAGTGGGGTAACATCTAGAAGGACCACATCGTCGACCTCGCCGGCCAGAACCCCGGCCTGGATGGCGGCGCCCATGGCTACAACTTCATCAGGGTTGACGCCTCGGTTGGGTTCCTTGCCTGTCAGCTTCTTGACCAGTTCCTGGATTACAGGCATCCGGGTGGAGCCGCCCACAAGGATGACCTCGTCAAGGCCGTTGACGCTGAGGCCAGCGTCCTTCAGGGCCTGCCGGAAGGGCTTGATGGTGCGCTCAGTCAAATCATCGGTGAGCTCCTCAAACTTGGCCCGAGTCAGCTTCATCTCCAGGTGCTTTGGTCCGGACTGGCCGGCGGTGATGAAGGGCAGGCTGATTGTTGTCTCTGATACGGAAGAGAGCTCAACCTTGGTCTTCTCAGCGGCCTCCCAGAGGCGCTGCAGGGCCTGCTTGTCATTGCGCAGGTCAATCCCCTGGTCCTTCTTAAACTCGTCGGCGATGTACTGGACAACCCGCTCGTCGTAGTCGTCGCCACCAAGGTGGGTGTCTCCAGAGGTTGACTTGACCTCAAAGACGCCGTCCCCCACCTCAAGGATGGAGACGTCAAAGGTTCCACCGCCCAGGTCCCAGATGAGGATTGTCTCATTGTCCTTCTTGTCGAGGCCATAGGCCAGCGAGGCGGCGGTAGGCTCATTGATGATCCGGAGGACCTCAAGGCCAGCGATGCGGCCGGCGTCCCTTGTTGCCTTGCGCTGGGCGTCGTTGAAATAGGCGGGAACGGTAATCACCGCCTGGGTTACCTCTTCACCCAGGTATTTATCGGCGTCGGCCTTCAGCTTCTGCAGGATCATGGCGGAGATCTCTTCCGGGGTGAAATCCTTGTCTAAAGCCGGGATGTGAACCTGCACCTCGTTGCTTGCCCCGCCCTTGACGGCGTAGGGGACCTGGCGCCGCTCGTCAACGACTTCATCGAAGCGGCGGCCCATAAAGCGCTTAATCGAAAAGACGGTATTCTCTGAGTTAAGGACCGCCTGGCGCCGGCCAAGCTGCCCGACCAGACGCTCCCCGTCCTTGGTGAAACCTACTACTGAAGGGATGGTCCGGCCGCCCTCGGCGCTTGATATAACCGTGGGTTGCCCACCCTCCATAACGGCAATAACAGAGTTTGTTGTCCCTAGGTCAATACCTACTACCTTGCCCATTCCTGGACACCTCCTATGTTGTTGGGTAACTAATAAATGACAGCGCGCTGTCTTCTTCCTCTTCTTCTCGGGAGGGTTGTTGCCTGCCCCTGGTCATCTCGGCCTCCATGGCCAACAGGGCCTTGACGCCGGCGGCGTTGATGCCCTCCTCCCGCATCAGGTAGAGGATCCGCTTTAGCATTACCAGGTCCTCCTGGCAGTAGAGGCGGGTGTTGTTCTCAGTTCGGGCTGGTTCTAGCAGCCCTTCCTTCTCCAGTTGCCTCAAAGCCTGAGGAGAGACCTCAAGTAGCCGAGAGGCAACACCAATGGTGTAGACGGGTTCTCTTGGACCGTGAAGACGCAAAGCCATCACCCCTACTGTAGCACTATTGGTCAGATAAGGTCAAACTTTACTTCCGTTACCCATTTTAGAAAACCTACACCGCTTTGTCAATGAATCTATCCCATATAGGAGGATAATATCTATGATCCCCGGATCCAGTAGTAGTCACGGTCCCCCGAAATGCTGCCAGCAGGAAGGAGACCATCAGTGGAGGCAGGAATAGAAGACAGAGAGAAGAAATAAAGCGGATTGTGTCGAATGATTAAGGCAACCGGCAGTAGGACAGAAGAGAGCAGATGGATGGAGAGGGGTTACACGGTGAGGAAAACCGGTGGGGGCCAAGAGGGGCTGGAATTTTGGTCGCTGTCAAGCTCCAGCGTCCACGGCAACGCCTACCTGGTCAGGTCGCGGAACGCCGTTGTCCTGGTGGACTGCGGCGTGGGGATCCGCCGTCTGGAGAGGCAGCTTGAGGGGGTAGGGGTACCCCCTTCCTCTGTAGATGCCCTCTTCATCAGCCACGAGCACCGGGATCACCTTCGCGCCCTGTTGCTGGCCAACCCCTTCTCAATTAAGCACAATGTGCCAACCTACGGGCCTGAGGCCGTTGTCCGGCATCTTGAGGTTAACAGCAGGGAGGGTCTGACCTACCAGGAGCTAACGACCATTGGGAGCGGCTCCGTGGTCGCTGTCGGGGATCTTCTCGTTACCGGGGTCGGCAAGCCCCACGATACCGAGGGCTCACTGGGTTACCTCATCGCTGAACAGCCCGATGGCGGCAGGGGAGGGGAAACCCTGGGGATCGCCACAGACCTGGGGCATGTTCCGCCGGAGGTGGCAGATGCCTTCACCGGCCTCGATCACCTCATTTTTGAGAGCAACCATGACGAGGAACTGGAGCTGAGGTCGAACCGGCCCCGCCAGCTCATCGACAGGGTGATGGGAGACTACGGCCACCTCTCCAATGAGCAGGCAGGGAGGGCCCTCAGGAAGATGGTGCGCAGGAATACGCAAACCGTTGTCCTGAGCCACCTGAGCCTTGACTGCAACGAGCCCAGGCTAGCGTTGAAGACCGTGGACAGGCATCTGGCAGAGGCAGGCTACGGAGGCCGGTTGGCGGTGGCCCCGGCCAGTGGGAAAAAGTCGTTCCAACAAAAAACCTTTAACAGGCGGGTGACAGTTTAATGAGTGCAAACGAATCTGGAGACTGGAAGAAACTCATTCATAACCTTCCAGCCAAGAGTCCAGCTGTTGAGGCCTACAGGGCCCTGAGGACCAATCTGCTGTTTCTATCATCCAGCCAGGAGCTGAAGAGCATTGCCGTAACCGGGGCCAGCCCTTCCGTGGGCAAGTCGCTGACAGCAGCGAACCTGGCCATTGCCCTGGCCCAGACGGGGAAGTCAACTTTGCTTGTTGATGCAGACCTCAGACGCCCCAAGCTTGACAGGTTCTTTGGCGTCTCAAGCAACGGGTTGAAGGGAGACCAGCAAGACCTGGGGCTTACCCATCTGCTGGCGGGTCTAGTGCCTTCAGTAGATAGCTATGAGCGATCAATTGAAGGGCTGGACGACCTCTACCTGCTCACAAGTGGTCCTGTCCCTCCCAACCCGGCAGAGCTTCTATCAGGTGGCGGCATGCACAACTTCCTGGCAGAGGCCCGTCAGGAGTTTGACTTTATTATTCTAGACACCCCGCCGATTTTTGCGGCGGCTGATGCTGTAGCCGTCGCTTCCATGGCCGATGGCGCCCTGTTGGTTGTGTCGGACAAGTGTCAATATCCAGTGGTTGACAAGGCCAGGCAGGCGCTACAGCGGGTTAACGCCCGGGTGCTGGGAGTGGTCTTTAACGGCGCAAAGCTGGATGGATCCTCTTTCTACAACTACGGCTACTAACCCATTTCTAGAGACAGTTGGCACTGGAGAGAATCGTATGGCTATTATCACCAATATAATCGATGAGCCACCAGAAGATATGATGGTGTCTCATTATTTGCCCCTTTTCGACCAGGGCGCTGCCACAATCTAGCCCTTTTGGGCGCACGACTAGCCAAAACCACTACAGGGGAAACCCTCGCACGATCCGAACCTACCTGGGAATACATCATCCAGGTAAGGAGCTGTCGTGATGAAGAGGGTCAACATACTCAGTGCTTTCCAGAGAAAGAGAAACAGAAAGAGGGCGCGCCCCCAGGCGGATCCAAGCAAGCTCATCCTTTCGCTACCTGCCCAGGATGCAACCGTTGAGTCTTACCGGGCCCTCCGCACCAACCTTCAGTTCCTGTCCTCTGACCGTCCCCTGAAGACCGTTCTGATCACAAGCGCCAGTCCATCGGTAGGGAAGTCGGTTACAGCGGCAAACCTGGCCATTGCCGTTGCCCAGACAGGCAAGAGAACCCTTCTCATTGATTCTGACCTCCGCCGGCCGGTTCAGCACGAGCTCTTCAGCCTTTCTAACGGGTATAGTCTGCAGGATGGGGGGCTTACCCACTTCCTGGTGGGCCTGCACCCATCGCCCGCCTACAAACAGCCCCTTGAAGATATAAAGGAGCTGTCCGTTTTCGCCAGCGGCCCTATCCCCCCCAACCCTTCAGAGCTGCTCTCAAGCCACAGGGCCAGGGAATACTTTGCTGGCCTCTCTGAGCAGTTTGATTTTGTGGTAATCGATACTCCTCCGGTGCTTGTTGCCGCCGATGCAACCGCTGTCGCCCCCATGGCCGACGGTGTCCTGTTGGTGGTGTCCAGCATGTGCCGTCATCCGTCGGTCAGGAAGGTGCAGGAGACCCTTACCCGCGTCAACGCCAGGGTCATTGGGGCGGTATACAACGGAGTTCCGCGTCAGCCCATAGCTTCTTACTATAATTATCACTCCGGGTACAGTTGCTAGGAGCTACTGTTTCCCCTCACTTGCGCCCCATCACTGCTTGTCGACCAGAGGGGCCAGCACTTGCCCGTGTAGCCAATTGTTAGATTTTTGAACTCCCTCACAGGCAGGAGTTCTGTTTTGGCGTGTTGAACTTTGTTGTCCTGGTAGCTTTATGTTGGCCCACCATATTTTTGACTGAAACTGTGCTCTAGTGGAGGCCCAAAATTGATTGACATTCACGCCCATCTCCTGCCAGGGGTTGACGACGGCCCTCGCGACTGGGATGAGGCCATCGCTCTAATCAAACAGGGAATAGAGGATGGGATTAAGGCCGCTGTTGTATCCCCCCATACCCTAAACGGAGCTTACATCACAACCGATAAAGAGGTTGAGGGTAAGCTGCAGGAGCTCCGGGAGCGGATCGGTGAAGAGGGGTTACCCCCCCTTAATCTCTATCCCGGTACAGAGCTCTATCTGGTAAGTAATCCCGTTGAGGAGATCAAGAAAGGGCGGGCGCTCCCCATCAACCAGGGGTCCTATGTTGTAATTGAGCTCCCCAGCACCCAGGTGCCACCCTTTGTGGACGATATCTTCTTCCGTATGCGCTTACAGGGATACCAGGCAGTGATTAACCATCCCGAACGGAATACGGTCTTTCAGAAAAACATGGCGGCCCTGGGCTCCCTGGTAGACAATGGAGCCCTGACAATAATTACGGCGGGAAGCGTTACAGGGCTTTTCGGCAGCGTTGTGCAGAGGGCTGCCCTCAATATTATTGAGAAGGGGTGGGGGCACTGCGTCGCCACTGACGCCCACCACCCCGATTGGCGGCCCATGGTTTTAAGTAAGGCATACAGGGGTGTGGAGGGCCGCTTTGGAGTGGCCGCCGCAAAGCGTCTGTTTCATGACAACCCACTAAAAGTCATCCAGGGAGACAAGGTTTAGGGTTCAAGGGGTGAAGAGATGAACCAAGAAATGGACTTTCACGAGATAGACCTGCGCGAGTATTTCGAGATCCTCCGCCGCCGGGCCTGGGTTCTGGTACTCATTACCGTTGTGGCGGTGCTTGTCAGCGGAATACTGAGCTTCTTTGTGCTGTCCCCGGTCTATGAGGCCTCCACAATCCTGATTGTGATGAAGAATCGAGAGTCAGGGGTTATGGAATACAACGAACTCCTGCTGGCCCAACGCCTGGCCAAGACCTACAGCGAGATCGCCAAGAGCCACCGGGTGGCGCGGCTTGTTGCCGAGAAGGTCAAAGAGGTTGAAGTCACCGAGTTAATGGAGGGTGCGATTTCAGTCAGGCCAATACCCGACACCGAACTCCTGGAGATTGTGGCGCAGCACAGCGATCCAGAGACCGCCGTAGAGCTTGCCGACACGGTGGCCACGGTCTTCAGTGAAGAGATCCAGAAGATCATGCAGGTGCAGAATGTCGATGTTATTGACCAGGCCCAGCTGCCTGAAGAGCCGGTGAAGCCAAGGAAGATGCTGAACATGGCCGTTGCCGGCGTCCTCGGTATTATGCTCGGGGTCTTCGCAATCTTCCTGTTGGAGTTCCTTGATACCCGGATCACCAGTGAGGAGGACATCACAAGGCACCTGCAGTTGCCGGTGCTAGGCGTAATCCCAAAGATTGAGCCAGACAGTAAGCATCATAGGCCAGCTTAATCGAGGAGCATGCAAGTTGTTGACGGGCAGACGGGTCTTGGTGACAGGTGGTGCCGGCTTTGTTGGCAATCATCTTGCAGACCCCCTCCTGGATGGAAGGAGCTTTGATTGAAAAAGACAGCTACAGACCTTAGGGAAGAGGTTTTGGCAAAAGTCAAGCAGTACTACGCCGCACAAAAAAGCCAAGATTGCTTCACTCTCGGAGTAGATACTATTCCGTTTGCCGGAAGGGTTTACGACGAAAAAGAGATGGTATCGCTTGTAGAGTCGGCCTTAGATTTTTGGTTAACTGCTGGAAGATACGCGAGACAGTTTGAGCAGGAGTTTGCAGACTGGTCTGGTGTAGAGAACTGTTCGCTGGTAAACTCCGGGTCGTCGGCTAATCTGTTAGCCCTTACTGCGCTAACTTCGGGTAAGTTAGGCGAAAAGAGATTGAAACCTGGAGATGAAGTTATCACTGTTGCGGCGGGTTTTCCTACAACAGTAAACCCCATAATACAGAACCGCTTGACGCCGGTATTTGTTGACGTCGAACTAGGGACGTACAACATTGACATTGCCAAGTTGGAAGAAGCCATTACCCCTGAAACACGAGCAATCATGTTGGCGCATACTTTGGGCAATCCCTTTGACCTTTCTGTTGTAACGGATCTTGCGCAAGAACACGATCTATTCTTGATTGAAGATTGTTGTGACGCCGTGGGGTCTACCTATGACGGCAAGTTGGTAGGTACATTTGGCGATGCTGCAACCATAAGCTTTTACCCCGCTCATCACATGACCATGGGCGAGGGTGGCGCGGTTTTGAGCGACTCGAAAGAGCTTGGGCAAATAGTCCGATCATACCGGGACTGGGGTCGAGACTGCTTCTGCGAGCCAGGGGCAGACAACACCTGCGGGCGTAGGTTTGAGCAGCAGTTAGGACAACTTCCCTTCGGATATGACCACAAATATGTTTACTCCCACATCGGTTATAACCTGAAGGTTCTAGACCTACAACCAGCAGTCGGCATTGAGCAGCTTAAAAAGCTACCCTCATTTATCCAGCGCCGAAGACACAATTTCGCCAAGCTGCGCCAAGGCCTGGAGCAATATGAAGACCTGCTTATCCTGCCCCAGGCAACGGCTAACTCTGACCCCTCGTGGTTTGCCTTACCGATTACTGTAAGGAAGGGTGCGGGGATCAGGCGAGCTGACCTGGTTAGTTTCCTGGAAGAGCACAAGATTATGACCCGCATGCTGTTTGCAGGCAATATCACCAGGCAGCCCGCTTACCAGGATGTTAGTTACCGCGTAGCCGGCAATCTTGACAATACCGACTACATCATGGAGAACACATTCTTTATAGGAGTTTATCCTGGAATAACTGATGAGATGATTGATTTTATGCTAAACACGTTTGAAGATTTCTTCAGGAAATAGGGGGTGATCTTTGTGAAGGCAGTCATACTGGCTGGAGGGTTTGGGACGAGGCTTGGTGACAGGACAAATATCATCCCAAAGCCCATGGTGAAAATCGGGGGGAAGCCGATCCTTTGGCATATCATGAAGATCTACTCCCACTACGGTGTCAAAGATTTTATCATCTGCCTGGGATACAAAGGCGACATCATTAAAGATTATTTCTTGCACTACGAGGCCAAGAACAATGACTTTTCGGTAGATCTCGGGTCATCTAAGGTGACCTTCCACAATGGTCACGATGAGAAGGACTGGAGGGTTACGTTGGTCGACACCGGGATAAACACGCTCAAGGGTGGACGGATAAAACGAATTGAAGATTACTTGGATGACGGTATCAATCTGCTAACATATGGCGACGGGGTGGTTGATATCAATATTAAAGACCTGGTTAGATTTCACCAAAGCCACGATGGTTTAGTGACGATTACCGGTGTCTACCCACCAGCGAGATTTGGGGAGTTAATCGAAGAAGCAGGTGTGGTCAAGTCCTTCGAGGAAAAACCGCAGACTTCAAAGGGATTAATTAACGGCGGGTTTATGGTTTTTGAGCGGGAGCTGCTAGATTATTTAACGACGGAGCAAGATTGTGATTTCGAAACAGGCCCACTGGAGCAGTTGTCGGAGCAAGGACGAGTCCGGGTCTATAAGCACACAGGCAATTGGGAGTGTATGGACCACGAGCGCGATGTGAAGCACCTCAACGAACTGTGGGCTCAAGATAAGGCCTTTTGGAAGGTTTGGTAATGGCTGTGCATGGCAGATTTGATGATGTCTTTAAGGATAGAACCATCTTGGTCACCGGCCACACTGGCTTCAAAGGCTCTTGGCTATCCATTTGGCTTAGTGAGCTGGGAGCCAAGGTAATTGGTTATGCCCTGGATCCCCGCACGGAAAGGGACAACTTTGTCGTAACGGGGCTAAGTGACAGAATGGTGGATATCCGCGGAGATATACGGGACTTCCCCAAACTGTTATCAGTATTCCAGCAGTATCAACCTGAGTTCATTTTTCATCTAGCGGCTCAACCGCTGGTGAGAAGGTCTTATGTAGAACCTCGTGAAACCTATGAGGTTAATGTAATGGGCACCGTTAATGTGCTTGAGGCGATCCGGCAGACTGACTCTGTTAGGACTGCTATCAACATTACCAGCGACAAATGTTACGAAAACAAAGAGTGGGTCTGGGGATATCGGGAAAGCGACCCGTTGGGGGGGAGTGACCCTTACAGCTCAAGCAAGGGTTGTGCTGAGTTGGTTAACTCGGCGTACACAAGGTCGTACTTCAACAAAACCTCTCAGACCGGGCGCGTAGTTGGGCTGGCCTCTGTGCGAGCCGGCAATGTCATTGGTGGCGGCGATTGGGCCGAAGATCGATTGGTGCCCGATTGTATCCGGGCTCTAGAAGAGGGGAAGGAAATCCAGGTCAGAAATCCTGAAGCGGTTCGGCCGTGGCAGCACGTCCTGGAACCCTTAGGTGGATACCTCTTGTTGGCATCCAAACTCGATCAAGAGCCGTCGACGTTTTCGGGCCCCTGGAACTTCGGACCTGATGGTTCTCAGATAGTCAAGGTGGGACAGCTGGTAAAACGCATCGTTGATCACTGGGGGCAGGGAAGTTGGAGGGATGTTTCAAAGCCCGATGAGCCGCATGAGTCCAAGTTGTTGAGCCTAGATATAGCTAAAGCCAAGCATCAACTGGGATGGGCCCCTGAATTGAGCATTGAGAGGGCAATTGAAATGACAGTCGAGTGGTATAGGGTTGACGCCAGGTCCTATGCCTATAATGTCGGACAGATAGAAGAGTATCTTGCTTAAGAGATACCGATCAAGCAGTCAGTTATGATTGTTTGGGTATGGGCCTCAAGATGACGAGGGCTATGGTTGATAGTTAAGGATGAGAAAGGCATGAGATTACTGATTACTGGGGCAACAGGTTTTCTGGGAAGTCACTTAGTGGACGCTCTCCTAAATGAAGGGCACACTGTTGCCGTCCTCAAACGGAGCTCCTCAAACACTGAACGAATAGACGGCGTTCTGTCGAGAATTTCAACCTATGATGCAGATAAGGGTGAGCTGCTTCGAGCGTTCCATGATCATGAGAAAATCGATGCTGTAATTCACACCGCGACCTGTTATGGGCGAGGTGGCGAAAGCATGATAGACATTTACGACGCGAATGTTATTTTCCCACTTGAAATCCTTGCAATCGCGATCAATTTTGGTGTCGGGGCTTTTTTCAATACCGACACCGTTTTACCCAAATACACTGATGCGTACGCACTTTCTAAGAAACATTTTCGGGATTTAGGCGAATTGGCTGCTAATGAACATAAGCAAAGATTCGTTAATATCAAACTAGAGCATATTTATGGTCCAAGGGACGACAAGTCTAAATTCCCCATGTATGTAATTGATAGCTGCTTAAGCAATCTTCCCGAATTGAGATTGTCCCCCGGTGGACAGAAGAGGGATTTCATCTACATAGACGATGTAACTTCAGCCTATCTACACATCCTTCGGAATACGTGCTATGAACGGGCCTACTATGAGGAGTATCATGTTGGTAGTGGCCAGGCCATAACAATTCGTGAATTTGTTGAGACAGTACACAGGCTAACAGATTCCAAAACGGTCCTTAAGTTTGGAGCACTGCCATGCCGCGAAAACGAACTAATGGAATCACGAGCCGATACTAGAAGGTTGAAGGCCCTGGGCTGGAAAAGTACAACAAGCGTGAAGCAAGGGATCATCAGGATTTTGAGAAAGCTAGGTGTTAAGCCTTGAAGATTTTGATTACAGGGGGTTGTGGGTTTTTAGGTAGCAATTTAGCGCAGCATGCTATTAATCGTGGGCATACTGTATTTATCTTTGATAACCTTTCTCGAAAAGGCGCTGCACAGAATCTGGAGTGGCTTCAACAACAAGGGAGCTTCTCGTTTAGGAAAGGCGATATTCGCAAACAAGATGAAATTGCTCATATAGTCAAGCAGATAAAGCCAGACACAGTATTTCACTTGGCGGGTCAAGTCGCAATGACTGTATCCATTCATAACCCACAGTTAGATTTTGAAGCTAACACCTTAGGTACTGTTAATGTGCTCGAAGCTGTCAGACTAAATGCCCCTAAGGCGGCGGTGCTCTTCTCTTCAACCAACAAAGTCTATGGAGATCTAGAGCAGTATTCATATTCAGAGACACCCACCCGGTATGAATGTCTTGACAAACCCGATGGCTTTGATGAGACAACCCCCCTGAATTTTCATTCACCCTATGGCTGTTCTAAGGGCGCAGCCGATCAGTATATGCTTGATTACTTCAGGGTTTACGGGATCAAAACTGTGGTTTTCCGTCACTCGTCCATGTATGGCGGACGACAGTTTGCGACTCATGATCAGGGGTGGGTAGGATGGTTTTGTCAGAAAGCCGTAGAGGCAAAAACTAGCTCTTTGAACAAACCTTTTACCATTTCAGGTAGTGGCAAACAAGTACGCGACGTTTTACACGCTGACGATATGGTACGGCTTTACTTTCAAACCGTTAAAAACATAGATGAAGTTGCCGGGAGTGTTTTTAATATTGGCGGTGGAACAGAGAATAGCTTGTCTCTTCTTGAATTATTTCAGATCCTTGAAGAGAAGGTAGGCGTTAAGTTACGTTTCAGTAAGTTACCCCCTCGACGGAGCGACCAACGTGTCTTCGTAGCTGATATTTCCAGGGCTAAGAACCTTCTAGGATGGGAGCCAAAGGTAAACGCTGAAGTAGGCATTTCACGGATGGTGGAGTGGGTGAGTAGTTTAAAGGCCTGAGCACTTCAATGGCTGGTGGTGTGAGGTGAAGCCTATGAGTACTATCTATATTAGAGTACCCAACAATAAACGTTCTGGTGGTGTAAAGGTAGCGAATCAAGTAGTTAACCTCCTGCTAGATCATGATGTTAGAGCGTTTTTGGTTGTTCCAGGGGAGCCCCAGTTAGCTGATTGGATGCTTAGGCCTGCTCCCGTAATTACAGAAAAACAGATGCTTCATCAAATAAGGTATGAAGATGTGCTTGTGGATAATTGGAATGGAAAGAGAGAACTGAGGATGGCCGAACAGTTGAACGTGGGCACTAAGGTATTCTTCCTTCAGGGTGTGACTTTCCAGGAGGACGCCCACCATGCGGGGGACAGATTTTTGTTTGAAGATATCTACAGCCATTTCTGGGTTGTAAGTGATGACTCGCTTCAGTTTATTCGAGACAACTATGGCCATTTGCTGCCCCATAGGTTGTTTCTTATCAACCCCTACATAGAGTTTGAACATTTCAGTGCTGAGAATAGGAAGGGCAGTAAAGACAAACCTAAGGTGCTATGCCTCTCTAGAAAAGGTAGAGGGTATATTGCCTTACTCAAGGTGCTTTTTCGACCATGGTTGAGGTTTACGGTGATTGAGAGACCGTTTGCGGAGCGGGAGTTGATTGACTGGCTACTACGCCACGACTTCTTTCTTTCGACAGCCACAGGAATTAATTTCTGGAGAGTATGGTTTAAGTCATTGATTAGGCGTTTAGTCTTCCAAAGACGCGTGCAACCCACCATCGTAATAAATCCAAACAAGGAGGGTTTTCCATTGCCTCCAGCGGAGGCAGCTGCCTGTGGATCGATTGTTTGCGGGTTCGCGGCCGGAGGCGGCTTGGAATGGATGAGTGAGTCGACCTGCTTCTTGGCTAAAGATAGGAGTATCACATCACTCATCTATGCGTTGTGGAAAGCCATAAAGACAGACCAGGCTGATATTGAACAGATGAGACACCGCGCCATGAAAGCGGTTAGCCAGTTCTCAGCTCGGAGCACTTGGGAGCAGCTAAGAGTTTTTCTTCATGAAAGCGGTGTGCTGTAAATGCAGCCCACAGATCAGAACCTAGAGTGCGGACAAGCCAGGGAGGCACTATAAACTGATGGCAACGCAAAATTACAAAAGAGTTTGGCTGCTTTCCGCAATCGCTAGTTATGGCGGCATCGTTACTTCAATTATAGTAGGCCTGGTGTCAGTTCCTATTGGAGTGCGGTATTTTGGACCTGTCCTTTATGGTATCTGGTTTGTCATCAGCTCCATCTTGGCATATTTGAGAGCCACTGATTTCGGAGTTGGTCTTTCTACACTTACCCTCTTGGCTCAGGCTCCTCAGCCTTCTCATCACCGTATTATTCTACGTCGCTCATTAGGAATGCTTTTGGGGATGAGTATACTTTTTGTCAGCGTTCTCATCGTTATTAATTATACGTTTCCAGGGTGGGTTGGGATCCTGGGGAAGATTCCGTTAAGCCTAGAGGGGGAAGTGGTAACAGCTGCGTTTACCATAGGCATTCTAGTTCTTCTCCGGTTACCGCTAAATATTTTTCCGGTGACTTTTTCTGGACTGCAACAGGTTCATTGGAACCGCATGTATGGTGCTCTCAATTCTCTAATTGCACTAGGCGCTTTGGTAACTACGGTCTTAGTTAAGGGGAATCTGGTAACATTGGCCTTCCTTACCGGAGTTGGCGGTCTTTTGGTAGGGGCTGTAAGCGGCCTTCACCTCTTTCTGGCTCATCCACAGGTTCGCCCTCGACTTTCTGAGCGGGTCGCTGATGCTCCGACTGTCGGCGTTCTGTTTACCAGCGGCATCCGCTTTCTTATTCTTCAAATCGCTGCCCTAGTTATTCTTAACACAGACAACATTATCATTAGCCACCACCTGGGGTATGGCGAGGTTACCCTGTACGCAATTAGCTTTAAGCTATTTCGGATGGGGCTTATGGTGGTCACTTCAATAATTGCTGCACTCTGGCCCATGTATGGCCAAGCTCTGAGGAGGGACGATTGGGAGTGGATGCAGCGGACCTACAATTGGTCGATTTTCTTGCAAATAATACCTGGTGGGATGATCTGGATAGGAGGTGTCATCTTCTCCCAAACGATCATTAATCTCTGGGTAGGTCCTGATTCATACGGGGGACTTCTTGTCAGTGTTGCTTTGGGAGGGTATATTTACGTATCTACATTTGGTGGCTCAAATGTTAGCTTGATCAATGGGTTAAATCCTACTAACATTGTGGTTGTGTTTGGAATCATTGAGGCGATCCTTAATCTGGGAATTTCCTTGGCGCTTGTTCAACCGCTAGGTATTGGTGGTGTCGCCCTTGGTACTTTTGCTGCAAGTTTGGCTGTCAATACTTGGTTCCATCCGTTGTATATATGGTACAGAACTTCAAAGAGAGTAACCATTGATGCGAAATCAGTTCTAGCTCATGCAGGTGTTAGCACTTTATGTGTGGCCCTTTCTCTTCTTGTTGTGCTAAATCTTGAGGGATGGACACAGTTCGTCTTTGGCATTGTCATTATTGGGTTGTACGTAACACTATCTTGGCGAGTGATGCCGAGTGCGTGCCAGGACTTAATAGGTAAGGCTCTGCCGAGCTTACGTACTCATCTCACAGTTGATGGTGTACAGGGATGATCCTAAGGGGAGTGAAATAATGATCAATGATGTACTCAGCATTATAACCCCTGCCTACAACCGTGAGCAATACTTAGAGGGATGTGGGTGTTTCTATGAATAAACTAACCAAGAGGGTTGAAAAGGAACGTTGGGCTGAAGCGCAAACGTGGGAACGAGATCTTTGGCTAAGAGTAGAGAAGCAACGTTCAAGCCTAAGAAAGGGTCCAGTTTGGAGGCTATTATCCTTTCTGAGGTTACAGCCTAAATATAGAGGAGATGACTACAATAAGTGGTGGCGAGAGCAGTTCGATGGATACTCATTTCTCCCAGAGCAAGTTGACAACGCTATAGAGCTCGGATGCGGCCCATATACGAATATGAGGCTCATACTTGAGGCCTGTACGGCTAAGTATGTGTTTCTGAGTGACCCGTTAATCAATACATATGTGAACTTCAGGGATACATTCGTGTTCCAGGCTCATAGGAAATACATGGCTATACTCGATAATCACCCGATAGAGGAATGCCCATTTAGGTCCGACTACTTTGGGTTAGTAGTCCTCATAAATGTACTGGATCATGTGATGGATGCAGAACTTTGTTTAAGGCATGCTATGCGAATTGTGGAACCTGGAGGGATCCTGATAATCGGTCAGGATCTAACTAACGAGGATGATCTGAGAAACGAACAGGTTGTTAATGACATCGGTCATCCGATAAAAATGGAAGAGGAGTGGCTTGATAAGTTGACGGGTCCTAGATTTTCGACTATAAAGCACAGAGTTTTGGCACGGGAGGCGGGCCGAAATCCGCAGGCACACTACGGAACCTACATATTTGCTGGTAGAAAACTGTAAATGGATTAAAGGTACTTACGGTTAGCCGGGAGCCTACAGTGACGGGGGTTACACACTTAGTCACTGGTGGATCTGGATAGAACATAAAGGTGTCGAAGCGGTCACCAAGAACATCTTAGGGCCTGTTCCAAGCGATATAAAGCAGCTAGCATATGCGCTTACGATTGCTCTAAGAAGCTCCGGAATAAGCAGACTACAGAAGCGATCTTTAAGGTATACCGGGAGACGCTGCTATGAATAAAACTACTATTGGCAGTGGGGGAGAACGATATGGTTGCTCTATGACGGCGAGAGGGAGAGCCTTCTGTAGCCATACTAGACGAAAGTGGCTGTCTGAGGAACAGAATGTCAGTAGTTGGCCACACAATGCTAATCTGATTACTTCGAATTATAGGTGTTCTTGATTACAAGTACCCTCAACAAACCTAGACCCCAGACTCGCACATGGAAGTCTGGTTAGGTAAGCCAAACAAAAGGATGGCGAAAGATTGGCTTCATTAAAAGGACGAAACACCAAAAGAAGCGTGAGTATAATAATTCCAACCTACAATCGCCAGGAACTGATCGCGGAGACCATTTACTCTGCCTTGAACCAGACGTGGGACAACTTCGAAGTTGTATTGGTTGATAATGATAGCAACGATGATACGGTCAAAATCGCTGAAACAATAGCACGTAGCAACAAACGGCTGAGGGTTTTTAAGAACCCTGTTAACTTGGGGCCAGTTGCTAACTGGAGAATCTGCCTAGAAAAGGCTCAGGGTATATATGTTAAGATTCTATGGTCCGATGATTTAATATCGCCCAACTTTTTAGAGCGAACGATGCCAATACTAGAACAAAATGATGATGTTGCATTTGTTTATTCAAAGGCGGAGATCTTCTCGGAAACATCGAAGAAAACAGTCTTTCGGTTGGGTGAAACTACTAAATATGATGGGAAAATGTTTCTAGAGAATAGTCTGTTAGCATATACTTCAGACCTCACTTTCCCCGTTTCACCAGGCTGTGCTCTATTTCGGAAGAACGACATAATAATTCGAACCAAGGTTCCTAATGGTTTTGGGATCGATCATTCCAAAACTGGAGCTGGAATTGACCTTCTAGTATTCTTGGAAGCTCTAATAGACTACCCCAGTTTCTATTACATTGATGAAACGATGTCTTTTTTTAGAAGCCATCCCAATTCCATTACAGTAAAGTCCGATTTATTTCGGTCATATGCAACTGCAAAAACTTTTTTTATCAAGAACCACAACCTGTACAGCTTTATTCCTAGATTTAATGCTGAACTAATTATTAAAGAGCGGTGTCTTAACTATAAAGACATTTTAGTTAAGTATTATCAGACCAAGGAACCGAGATTCCTAGAACTTGACTTTGCTTATATGATTAAGACAATTTTAAGAAAGGCCAAAGGAAAATATCTTCCGAAAACACTTGAAATAAAGGGGTAAGAGGCAACACTAGGGCTACATCTCGGTAAAGTGTCTGACTTGAACGCGGAGTAAAGAAGTTGTTCGCTGCAGAATTCTTTTGGCAAAGTTCCCTAACGAGAGAACGACCTTGTTTTTGGGTAATGCTCGTTCAAGTCGTAATCCGAGATATCGTAACGCGTGCAGAAAGAGAGTAGCATTTGGTATTCTGTGGTTTAGCATCAGTTTTATGATCTCCTGTTCCCGTAGATAGCCTCCAGTGGATGTCTTAGTGTTGCCATGGAGGCGCTCACATGATAAACAACGGTCTATTCTGCTGAACTTGGCCCCAGCCTTTTCAGTTCTTAGCCACAAGTCCCAGTCCATTACCCAAGTATAGCTTTCTTTTACTCCCCCTAAGCTTCGTAATAAGCTTGTCTTCATGAAAGTCGACGGCTGTAGCAGGTAATCTTGTCTTGACAGTAGCCCCTTCTTATATGGCAAGGTTTCATATACTCCTATTTGCTGTCCCTGATCATCGATTACAACCCCATCTCCAAAAACAACGTCGTTATCCGATGTTTTGAAATATGCCACGACATCCTGTATAACGTTCCGGTCGTATAGGCGATCATCTGCATTCAACCAAGCGAATATCTCTCCACGAGCAAATCGTAGCCCCTTATTAATTGCCTCCGATTGCCCACTATCCGGTTCACATATAAAGGTCATGTTAGCATTACGGTTACGTTCAACGATATCACGCGTGATATCTGTGGATTGACAATCGATGATCAGGTGCTGAATATAGGGATAGGACTGTTCGCGGACGCTTTTGATGCAGTCCTCAATAAAAGCATCCATATTTCGGGAAGGCGTTACAATGGTTACAAGGGGCTTTAAGTTCATCTATAATCACCCACGTCACACAGTTTCTTGGCACTCTCTAAGATTTCGACAGGGGTCATAAGAATCCTTCCGCAACAGTCATGCTGAGAGAGAATGGCATGATGCATCTGGATCTAGACGTGCTATGAAAAGTCAAGGGTAAGTTTCTGACTATTCTTCGGACCTTGATAAGTGAAAAGGAGTCAATGCTCTGGTGGACGCCAGGTGTAGTCAGCCTCGTAAGGTCCGTTCTGACTCCATAGTGTGTTTGTGTTTGGTAATCTAGAAGTACAGACAATGGCAGCCAAAAATCCAGAGGTGGCAGCCAAATAGAAGGAGCCACCCGCAAGCATCCTGAAAACCCTTAACAGCCGAATGTTAGGGGGAGAAAGGATGTTGCAGATGGCTCAAGTCAATTGTATCAGAACGTTGAGGCAGGCGAAACACAAGAGCATTTCTGAGATCGCGAAAGTCATGGGAGTTGATTGGCGTACCGCCAAGAAGTACGCGGACGGGGATGTTCTGGTAGACGGGGAACTACCGAGGCAGAGGCGGAGAAGACCGGTCCTGGGCGAGTTTACCCATCTTATCGATGCCTGGTTGGAAGAGGATACGAGGATGCCAGCTAAACAGCGGCGCACCGCCAGGAAGATCTTCGATGAGCTGCTGAAACAGGGCTACCTGGGGTCAGCCCGCACTGTGCGAGCCTACGTTCGGGAGGCCAAGAAAAGGCTGCAGACCAGGGAGGCGGAGCGCTTTGCGAGGCTGGAGCACCTGCCCGGTGAGGCGCAGGTTGACTTTGGCGAAGTCAAGGTCATTGTGGCCGGCGCGGTACGCACATATTACCTCTTGGTGGTATCCTTCCCCTACAGTAACGCCCATGCCGCGAGGCTTTTGCCAGCTCAGAACACGGAGTGTTTTCTTTCGGCCCTGGTGTCGATCTTCGTAGAGATCGGCGGAGTCCCCCCAGTAATGGTCTTTGATAACCTATCATTGGCGGTGCGCAAGGTGTTCTGGGGAACAGAACGTAAGCTGACAGAAAGATTCGAGCGTTTCAGATGGTATTACCGCTTTGAGGCCCGGTTCTGCAATCCTGGCCGGGGCCATGAAAAGGGGAGTGTGGAAAACAAGGTCGGCTACATCCGCCGTAACTTCCTCACCCCACCGCCGGTGATTGACGATCTCGA
>Ga0209347_1001522_pt1 | contig 36799 bp, 32 predicted proteins | sample AutmiccommuBRH23_FD_187382 | JGI IMG/M metagenome (GOLD analysis project Ga0209347, IMG submission 187382) | Deep subsurface microbial communities from Mt. Terri, Switzerland - Autotrophic microbial communities BRH/23 (SPAdes) (version 2) | ecosystem: Environmental > Aquatic > Deep subsurface >...
GACACGATGCGGATGCTGCTCGACGCCCTCGAGGCCCGCCACGGAGGGGTCCATGGCTGGCTCAAGGAACAGGGCTGGACCCAAGCCGACACGGACCGGATGCGCAGCAAGCTGCTCGACTGAGCGCACCTTCATGACTCGAGGGATCCACCGGTGGACTCGAGGTCACGTCCGCGTCGCGAGCGAGCCCAGCGGCATACGGACTACTTCTTGGCCTTGTCCCCGGCGGCGTCGCTGGACAGCGCGGCGATGAAGGCCTCCTGCGGGACCTCGACGCGCCCGACCATCTTCATCCGCTTCTTGCCCTCCTTCTGCTTCTCGAGCAGCTTGCGCTTGCGGCTGATGTCACCGCCGTAGCACTTGGCGAGCACGTCCTTGCGGATCGCGCGGATGTTCTCGCGGGCAATGACCCGCGAGCCGATCGCCGCCTGGATCGGCACCTCGAACTGCTGACGCGGGATGAGGTCCTTGAGCTTGGACGCCATCATGACGCCGTACGAGTAGGCCTTGTCCTTGTGGACGATCGCGGAGAACGCGTCCACGGACTCGCCCTGCAGCAGGATCTGCACCTTGACGAGGTCGGCAATCTGCTCGCCGTCCGGCTCGTAGTCGAGAGAGGCGTAGCCGCGGGTGCGGGACTTGAGCTGGTCGAAGAAGTCGAAGACGATCTCGGCGAGCGGCAGGGTGTAGCGCATCTCGACCCGGTCCTCGGACAGGTAGTCCATGCCCCGCAGCTGGCCCCGTTTCTGCTGGCAGAGCTCCATGATGGCGCCGACGAACTCGCTCGGCGCCAGCACCGTCGCCCGGACGATCGGCTCGCTCACCGTCGCGATCTTCCCGTCCGGGAACTCGCTCGGGTTGGTGACGTGGATCTCCTTGCCGTCGTCCAACGTGACGTCATAGACGACGTTGGGCTGGGTGGAGATGAGGTCGAGGTTGAACTCACGCTCGAGTCGCTCCCGGACGATCTCGAGGTGGAGCAGGCCGAGGAAGCCGACCCGGAAGCCGAAGCCGAGCGCCGCGGAGGTCTCCGGCTCGTAGACGAGCGCGGCGTCGTTGAGCTTGAGCCGGTCGAGCGCGTCGCGCAGATCGGGATAGTCGGACCCGTCGATCGGGTAGAGGCCGGAGAAGACCATCGGCTTGGGGTCCCGGTAGCCGCCGAGGTCCTTGCTGGCCGGCTTGCTCGCGTTGGTGACCGTGTCGCCGACCCGGGACTGCCGCACGTCCTTGACGCCGGTGATGAGGTAGCCCACCTCACCGACGCCGAGACCCTTGGACGGAACCGGCTCAGGGCTGATGACGCCGATCTCGAGCAGCTCGTGCGTCGCCCGGGTCGACATCATGACGATGCGTTCTCGCGGGTTGAGGTTGCCGTCGACCACCCGCACGTAGGTGACCACGCCACGGTACGTGTCGTAGACCGAGTCGAAGATCATCGCTCGGGCGGGCGCGTCCGCGTCGCCGAGGGGATGCGGGATCGTGGCCACGATCTTCTCGAGGAGCTCCTCGACGCCCTCGCCGGTCTTGCCGGACACGCGCAGGCAGTCGGCCGGGTCGCCGCCGATGAGCCTGGCCAGCTCCTCGGCGTACTTCTCCGGCTGCGCGGCGGGCAGGTCGATCTTGTTGAGGACGGGGATGATCGTCAGGTCGTTCTCCATCGCCAGGTAGAGGTTGGCGAGGGTCTGGGCCTCGATCCCCTGGGCGGCGTCGACGAGCAGGACGGCGCCCTCGCAGGCGGCGAGGCTGCGGGACACCTCGTAGGTGAAGTCGACGTGACCGGGGGTGTCGATCATGTTGAGCGCGTAGGTGATGTCGCTGCCGGTGGCGTCCGTCACCATCCAGGGCATGCGCACGGCCTGGCTCTTGATCGTGATGCCGCGCTCGCGCTCGATGTCCATCCGGTCGAGGTACTGCGCACGCATGGCGCGGGCATCGACGACACCGGTCAGCTGGAGCATGCGGTCCGCGAGGGTCGACTTGCCATGGTCGATGTGCGCGATGATGCAGAAGTTGCGGATCAGCTCGGGCGGCGTTGCGTGGGGCGCAAGCGCGGTACGGGCCATGGGCGACACGGTGGGGCGAACCTCGCAGAGTCAGTCGGTCGTGGGATCAGCCCAGTCTCCCACGCTTTGGCGGGCCGACTTTCACGTATGCCGCTGGGCTGGCTCCCGCACGCGGCTCCCCTCGCGCACGCTCCGCCTCTCCCGCAACACACCCGCTCACCGCGTGCTCACCCCGCCTGCAGGAGGGGGGCCCAGTCGACGAGCGGGTGTGTTGCGTCGAAATGCGGTGGAGCCGATCGACGCACGGATGACACGCTGGCCACGATCGAGCAGGAGGTATGTCGTGGAAGCCCTGATCAGCCGGTCCGACGGCCGTGAAGACGGCGAGCAGTGGACCGAGGACTACGAACGGCTGCCCGGCGGCGCGGGCATCTCGATCATCCTCGAGTCCACGGAGCGGGAGGGTGTGGGGCCGCGGCTGCATCGTCACCCCTACGCCGAGACGTTCATCATCCGCCGCGGGTCGGCGATGTTCACCGTGGGATCCGGGGCCGACGCCCGCCAGGTGCTGGCCCGTGCGGGCCAGGTTCTCGTGGTCCCGGCCGGGATGCCGCACTGCTTCAGGACGGGCCCGGACGGTTACGAGGCGGTGCACATCCACGCGAACGCGGAGTTCGTCACCGAGTGGCTGGAGTAGCGATCGAAAGAGCCGATCGAAAGAGCAGTTCGTCCCACCTTCGCGTGGGGTTCTTTGCGCGGCGGGGGACGAACTGCTCTTTCGATCGGGGAGGAACTGCTCTTTCGATCGGGGAGGAACTGCTCTTTCGATGGGTCAGGCGGGGTAGACGAGGGCCGGGCCGATGACCCGGATCGCGACATCGTCCCCACGCTGGAGCGGCGCGACCGTCCGGGCGAGCACCCGGAGCGGCGCGTCGCCCGAATACACGGTGAGGCGAGCCAGGGCGTCGTGCCCGAAGAAGCTGACGTCGTCGACGTGGGCCCCCTTGGCGCCCCGCTCGACGCGCCCGTCGACGCGGATCTGCTCGGGCCGGACGACGGCGACGACCGGGCCGTCGGCGGGGAGTGAGGAGCCGTGGATCGGCAGCCGACCGAGGATGGTGTCGACTTCGAGGCCCGTCTTGGTGCCCGGCAGCTCGACGAGGTCGCCGACGAACCGGGCCACCTCGAGGTCGACCGGTCGGTAGTAGACCTCCGAGGGGCTGCCGTGCATCACGAGGCGGCCCTGTTCCATGACTGCGACGGAGTCGGCCATCGACAGGGCCTCCTCCTGGTCGTGCGTCACGATGATCGCCGTCGCGTCGATGCCGCGCAGCACCTGGCTCACCTCGTCCCGCACCTGGGCCCGCAGCCCGGCGTCGAGCGCCGAGAACGGCTCGTCCAGCACCACGACCCGGGGACTGGGAGCCAGCGCCCGGGCCAGCGCGACCCGTTGCTGTTGCCCCCCGGAGAGCTGGTCAGGGCGGCGTTTGCCGAGGCCGCCGAGCCCGACGAGCTCGAGCATCTCGTCGACCCTCGTGCGGGTCGAGCCGCCGCGGGGCAGGCCGTAGGAGATGTTGCCCGCGACGTCGAGATGCGGGAAGAGCGCCCCTTCCTGGGGGACGATCGCGACGCCCCGTCGCTCGGGCGCGACGTGCACGTTCTCGTCGACGACGGCCCGGCCGTCGATCTCGACCCGGCCACGGTCGGCCCGCACGAACCCCGCGACGATGCGCAGCAGGGTCGTCTTGCCGCAGCCCGACGGCCCGAGCACGGCCGTCAGCTCGCCCGACGACACCGTCAGGTCGACGTCCGCGAGCGCCGTGGTGGAGCCGAAGGCCTTCGACACGCCAGAGAGCTTTACTTCACTCACAGGTCCTCCGTTGCGGTGAATCGTCCCTGCGCACGCATGAGCCAGAGCGTCGGCAACACGGCGAGGAGCACGAGGGTGAGGGCGTAGGGAGCGGCCGCCGCGTAGGCGGCGACGCCGGTCTGGGTCCACAGACTGGTGGCCAGGGTGTTGGCCCCGGTCGGGCGCAGGAGCAGCGTCGCCGGCAGCTCTTTCATGATGGTCAGCATCACGAGCGCCGTGCCCGCCGCGATCCCGGGCGCAGCCAACGGGATGGTGACTCGGCGGAGCACCGCCAGGGGGGAGCTGCCCAGCGACCGGGCCACCTCCTCGATCCGCGGTGAGCTCATCGCCACGGCGCCCCGGACGGCGCCGACCCCCGCCGGCAGGAAGAGCACGGCGTACGCGATGAGCAGGAGCGGGGTCCGCTGGTAGATCGGCTGTGCGACCCGGACGCCGAAGAAGACGAGCGCGAGGGCCACGACGATGCCGGGCAGGGCGTGGCCGGCCCAGGTCGCCGTCTCGACGACGGCGCTGGAGCGACTGCGGTGCCGGGCCACGAGGACTCCGATCGGCACGGCGAGGGCCATGGTGGCGACGGCGCCCAGGACGGCGAGGAAGAGCGTGGTGCCGGTGCTCGTGAGCAGCCGTTCGGTGTCGATCCCGGCGGACAGCCCCGTCGAGAACCAGTAGAGGAGCGAGGCCACCGGGAACGCGAGCGCGACGAGGAGGACGGCCACCACGGCACCGGCAGCGACGGGTCCGAGGGCACCCAGGGGGTGTGGCTCGGCCCGGCGGGCCACTCCTGCCCCGACGCGCGTCTGCTCGACCGGCCGGCGGGTCCACCGCTCCCCCACGGCGATGACGACGGTGATGACGACGAGCAGCGTCGAGAGGACGGCGGCCGGCGTGCGGTCGAAGGTGGCCGTGTAGGAGGTGTGGATCACCCGGGTGAAGACGTCGTACTGGAGGATCGACACCGCCCCGAAGTCGCTCAGCGTGTAGAGCGCGACGAGCAGCCCGCCCGAGGCCGCGGCCGGCCAGACCTGTCGGGCCGTGACCGTCCAGAAGGTGCGCCAGGCAGACCGACCGAGGCTGCGGGAGACCTCTTCCTGCGCCGGGTCCACGGAGCGCATCGCCGCCACGACGGGCAGGTAGACGTACGGGTAGGTGCACGCGGTGAGGACGATGGTCGCCCCCAGGAAGCCGCGCGCCCATGGGGCCGCGGCCACCCAGGCGAAGGCGGCGACGTAGCTCGGGATGGCGAGGGGCAGGGGGGCGAGGACCGCCAGCGTGCGGCGCCCCGGCATGGCGGTTCGCGTCACGAGCGCCGCCAGCGTGATGCCGATGAGCAGGCACAGACCCGTGACGACCGCGGCGAGGCCGAGGCTGCGCCCGACGAGGGCGACGGTCCCCGGGCGGCTGAGGATCTCGAGGATCCGGGCCGGCCCCGCCTCGGAGGTCCGGACGAGCAGGTACCCCAACGGGAGGACGGCGAGCGCCGCCCCGGCGAGAGCCGGGACGACGAGCCACCAGGGCGGCCGCCCCTGTCCCTCGGGGGTCCGGGGACGCGGCAGGGTCCCGGTGGCCGGGGCGGCCGTCGGGGGTTCCGTCGTCGTCAGCTCGCTCAGGTCAGACCCACCTCGTTGAGCAGGGCCAGCGTCGTCTCGAGGGAGTCGAGCTTGTTGAGGTCGATGCTCGACTTCTCCAGGTCCGCGAGCGGCGGCAGGTCGTGCTTCGACGTGACTCCCGCGACGACGGGGTACTCCGCGGTCTGGTCGGCGAAGTACTTCTGGGCCTTCTCCGAGAGCAGGTAGTTGACGGCCTTGAGCGCGGCGGCCTTCTGGTCGGTGCCCTTGAGGATGCCGACGCCGGCGACGTTGATGAGGGCACCGGGGTCGTCGGAGCCGAGGAAGTGGATCCGGGCCGTGACGGCGTCAGCGCCCTTCTCGGCGACCCGCTCGTACCAGTAGTAGTGGTTGATCAGCCCGAGCGCGACCTCGCCCTTGTCGACGCCGTCGAGGACGAGGATGTTGTTGTCGTACTTGCGCGGCTCGTTGGCCTTGAACTTCGTCAGCCACTCCGTGGCCCCGTCCTCCCCCTTGGCGACGCGCAGCGCGGTGACGAAGGCGTGGAACGAGGCGTTCGCCGGCGCGTAGCCGATCCTGCCCTTGTACTTCGGGTCGAGCACCGCGTCGACCGACGTCATCTGCTCCACCTCGGGGGCCTGCTGGGGGTTGTAGGCGATGACCCGGGCCCGCGCGGACGTGCCGACCCAGTGTCCGTCGGGGTCGGCGAAGCCGTCGATGACGCGGTCGGTGACGGCTGCATCGAGCGACTCGAGCCGGCCCTCCTTGGCCAGCGCCCCGAGGGCCCCCGCGTCCTGGCTGAAGAAGAGGTCGGCCTTGGTCGCGTCGCCCTCCTCGAGCAGCTGGGCGGCGAGCTCGCTCGACCCGGCGTAGCGCACGCCGACCTTGACTCCCGTCTCGGCCGCGAGGTCGTCGAGGATCCCCTTGACGAGCGACTCGCTGCGCCCGCTGTAGATGACGAGGTCGGCGCCCTCCGTCGTGTCCGCAGGTCCGTCGCTGCCGCAGGCCGCGGCGCCGAGGACGGCAATCGCGGCGAGGGAGGCGGTGAGGATTCGGCGAAGGTGCACGGGCTGCTCCTGGCGGTGGGTCCAAGTTAGGTCAGACTTACCTTAGTGCACCGTCGGGGGTGCTCCGACGCGCGTTCCTCCTCCCGGAACGCAGATCACACCCGTCCCGAGTCATGGCCGCTCAGTACGGTGATGACCATGCCGCGTCGCCTCTCCGCTGCCCTGGACCGGATCACCAGTGCCCTGCGGGAGCTGACCCGCCACGAGCCCAGGGGTGCCGCCCCCGCCGCCCCGCGCCGCTCGCGAGGCGGCCCCTCCCCCGCCCCAGACCGCGTCAACGGGGACCGGGGACCGAGCCCAGCGGCATACGGCCCCTATGCCGGTGACGCGACGACGCTGCCGGACACGACCTACGCCCCGGCGGTCGACGGGGACCCCGATCCGGGCGAGATCGTCTGGGCCTGGGTCCCGTTCGAGGAGGACTCGACGCGGGGCAAGGACCGCCCCGTCCTCGTCATCGGACACGAGGGTGACCTGCTCGTCGCGCTGCAGCTGACCAGCCAGGACCACGACCGCGACGAGGAGGAGGAACGCCGGGCCGGACGTGAGTGGGTGGACATCGGGACGGGGCCCTGGGACCGGCGCGGTCGCCCCAGCGAGGTCCGGGTCAACCGGCTGCTCCGCCTCGACGCGAGCCACCTGCGCCGGGAAGGAGCCGTCCTGGCGCGCGAGCGCTACGAGGAGGTCATCGCCGAGGTCCGCCGCCACCACCGGTGAGTGGGCAACGGCCGCTCGGGCGCGGCCCCCACGCATCGAGCCCCCCACCGGATCCGGTGGGGGGCTCGGTACGACGTGCAGGGAGCGTCAGAGCGACGCGGCCTTCTTCGCCATGGCCGACTTCTTGTTGGCGGCCTGGTTCTGGTGGATGACGCCCTTGGAGACGGCCTTGTCGAGCTTCTTCGAGGCGGTCTTGAGGGCGGCGGCGGCGGCGTCCTTGTCACCGGAGGCCACGGCCACACGGAACTTGCGGACCCAGGTGCGGAGCTCGCTCTTGACCGCCTTGTTGCGCTCCGTGCGCTTCTCGTTGGTCTTGATGCGCTTGAGCTGCGACTTGATGTTTGCCACGTGACGTTCTTTCTTGGTCGGGATGGTTGCCGTTAGAGGGCGGCAGGGCTGCTCGGGACCGGGCGTGGGGCACCCTTGCGTGAGCAGCTCCAGGATGGTGCTTGCATGCGCACACGACCTGAGCGCGCACGCAAGGAACAAAGTTACCAGCGGCGCGGGTGCCCTCCAAACTCGCCGGGTCCCGCTGCTCCGGCCTCCGGCGGATGCCGTATGCCGCTGGGCTAGCTCAGTGGCCCGCGCGGGCTCTCGTGATGGTCAGGATCGCCCGCTCCACCGCGTAGACCGGGTCGCGTCCGCCACCCTTGACCTCGAAGTCCGCGGCCGCCACGGCCTGGAGTGCGACCGCCAGCCCGTCGGCGGTCCAGTGGCCGACCGCCCGACGGGCCCGGTCCACCTGCCACGGCGCCAGGCCGAGCGTCTTGGCGAGCTGCGCCGAGCTGCCCCGGCCGGCCGAGCCCACCTTGATCAGCTGGCGCAGCTGGGAGGCGAGCACGGCGACGATGGGCACCGGGTCGACCCCGGACGCGATCGCGTGGCGCAGGAGCCGGAGGGCCTCACCTGCCTGCCCCGCGACGGCCGCGTCGGCGACCCGGAACCCGGATGCCTCGACCTTGCCGCCGTGGTAGGTGTCGACGACCGCGTCGTCGACCGGCCCCTCGGTGTCGGCGATGAGCTGGGCACAGGCGGACGCCAGCTCGCGGACGTCCTTTCCGACGGCCTCGACGAGCGCCCGCACCCCGTCGCTCGTGATCCTGCGACGAGCCCGGGCGAACTCCTTGAGCACGAAGTCGGACTTGTCCCGGTCGCTCTTGATGGCGGGACACTCGATCACCTCGGCACCGAGCTTCTTGAGCGTGTCGAGGACCTTCTTGCCCTTCATCCCGCCGCCGTGCGTCACGACGATCGAGACGTCCTCGACCGGGGCACCGAGCAGGGCCAGCAGGTCGAGCTGCAGCTCGTCCGGTGACTCGTGCAGGCCGCGGACGACGAGGCACGTGGTCCCCCCGAAGAGGGAAGGGCTCGCGTGCATCGCGAGCGCTCCGGGCTCGTAGCCGGCGGCATCGATCCGGATGACGTCGGCGCCGGATGCCCTGGCCGCGCCGACGAGACGTGCCACGGCCCGCTCGACGAGCACCTCCTCAGGTCCGCTGACGAGCGCGAGCGACGGAACGGCAGCGGCGGTCATGCCGCCAACTGTGCCACGAGGGTGCGACGACCCCACGCTGTCACCGGGCGTCCCTCAGTCGAAGAGCTGGCCGGAGGACAGGGTGAGACCGAGCTGGCCGGCCCGAGCCGCGATGGTCGCCTCCGGCAGCTCGAAGTGCTCGACCAGCTCCTCGAGCAGCATCCCCGCGTCGGCCGCGTCGCGGAGCTCCTCGTCCTGCTCGTCGGACCACGCGTGCCCACCGGTCACCGCGCTCCGGGGCGAGGCAGCCACCGGGGGGTCAGCCGCAACGGGCCGCGCCGGGGCCGCCGGGGCAGCCGGGGCAGCCGACGCCGGCCCCGGGTGCTCGGTGCCGTCACGGTCGGTCCGGGCGCCGGTCAGTGAACGGAGGGCCGGTTCAGCAACGGGAAGCGGGTCCGGCGCCGTCTCGTCCAGACGGGCCAGGGCGGCGAGCACCATGGCCTTGTCCGTCGTCGGCCAGAACGGCGGGAGGGAGCGCTGGAGGAACCCCGCATAACGAGCGGTCATCATCCGGGAGTCGAGGAAGGCCACCACGCCCCGGTCGTCCCCGCGTCGAACCAGCCGACCGGCCCCCTGTGCGAGCCGGAGCGCGGCGTGCGTCGCCGAGACGGCCATGAAGCCGTTGCCGCCCATCCGGGCGATGGCCTGCGACCGCGCCGAGGCGAGGGGGTCGTCCGGCCGCGGGAAGGGGATGCGGTCGATGATGACGAGCTGGCAGGACGACCCGGGAACATCGACGCCCTGCCACAGCGTCAGGGTGCCGAAGAGGCAGGTGCGGGGGTCGCGGGCGAACTGGCGGACCAGCGTCGAGATCTGGTCCTCGCCCTGGCACAGGACCGGGATGTCGTCCCCGAGGCGGGCTCGCATCAGCTCGGCGGCCGCCTGCGCCGCCCGCATCGAGGAGAAGAGACCGAGGGTCCGCCCGCCGGCGGCCCGGACGAGCTGCTCGATCTCGTCGAGGCTCTCGTCGCTGGCTCCGTCCCGACCCGGCGGCGGCAGGTGGGCGGCCACGTACGCGATGGCCTGCCGGCGGTAGTCGAAGGGGCTGCCGACGTCCAGCCCCTGCCAGGCGGGGGCGCCGTCGCCGCGGAGGCCGATGGTGCCGGCGACGGCATCGAAGGACCCGCCCAGCTCGAGGGTCGCGGAGGTGAGCACGACGGTGCGGTCGGCGAACACCTTGTCCCGGACCAGCATGGCGACGCTCATCGGCGCCACCCGCAGGACGGGGCCGCGGCGCTGGTCGTGGGCGAGCCACACGACGTCGAGGTCCCGGCCCTCCAGGATGCGCTCGGCGTTCTCGTGCACCTCCTCGACGGCGGCGCGCGCCACCTGCCGGGCGCCGTCCGCCTCCTGGCCCTGGGCCGGCTTGAGGTCGGACTGGACCGAGCGGGCCGTGTCCCTGACCCGGCTCAACGCCAGCGTGACCGCCTCGGGCAGCCCGAGCAGCCGACCGTCCTGGATCGGCTCGAGGGCCGCCGCCAAGAGCTCGCCCGCCTCGTCGAGGGGCTGGGTGTTCTCCGAGAGACGACCCGCCTTCCGCGCCGCCGCCGTCACCATGGCACCGGTCAGCTCGTCCGTGATCGTCGCCGTCACGCGGTCGACGAGCTCGTGCGCCTCGTCGACGACGAGGAGGTCGTGCTCCGGGAGCATCTGGCGACCCTCGAACGCGTCGATCGCCATGAACGAGTGGTTGGTGACGATGACGTCGACGTTCTTCGCAGCCTCCCGCGCCCGCTCGACGAAGCACGCTGCGACGAGCGGGCACTTGCTGCCGAGACACTCGTGCGCCGACACGGAGACCTGGCGCCACGCCCGCTCCGTGACTCCGGGCACGAGCTCGTCACGGTCGCCCGAGTCGGTCTCGGCGGCCCACTCGCGCAGGCGCACCACCTCCTGCCCCAGCCGTCCCGCACCGGCATCGACCTGGCCGACGGAGAGCAGGCCGTCGTCCTCGTCCGGGAAGCCACCTTCGATCTTGTTGAGGCAGACGTAGTTGCGGCGGCCCTTGACGAGCGCATAGGTCGGGCGTCGGCCGAGGAGGGGCTCGAGGGCGACGGCGACACGAGGCATGTCGCGGTCGACGATCTGGGCCTGCAGGGCCAGCGTGGCCGTCGCCACGACGGCAGGGCGGCCAGCCGCCTGGGCGTGAGCGACCGCCGGAACGAGGTAGGCCAGCGACTTGCCGGTGCCGGTGCCCGCCTGGACGAGCAGGTGCTCGTCGTTGGCGATCGCCGCGGCCACCGCCCGAGCCATCTGCACCTGCCCTGGCCGCTCACTGCCCCCCACCGCGGAGACGGCGGCGTGGAGGAGCTGGTCGAGGGAGGGTGGGGCGGCCATTGGCTCAGGGTATTCCGACGCGGCGGGCGGCGCGTTCGGTGACCTGCGGCTTGTGGACGACGTGGGGTGCGGCACCCTCCTCACCGTCGGTGCGCCCCGTGAGGTTGGATGCCCTCATGGACACAACGTCGTTCCCCACGGATCTCGACATCGCGTCTGCAGCCACCCTGCAGCCGATGGACGAGATCGCTGCCCAGCTCGGTATCGGCCCCGCACACCTGGAGCCCTACGGCCGAGACGTCGCCAAGATCGACCTGGGATTCCTCGACGAGCCGCACGATGGCCACCAGGCCAAGTACGTCGTCGTCACGGCCGTCACCCCCACCCCACTCGGGGAGGGCAAGACCACGACGTCGGTCGGCCTGGCCCAGGGTCTGCAGCGACTGGGCAAGCGGGCCGTCGTGGCGCTCCGCCAGCCGTCGATGGGCCCGACGTTCGGCATCAAGGGAGGCGCCGCAGGCGGCGGCTACAGCCAGGTCGTCCCGATGGAGCGTCTCAACATGCACCTCACGGGTGACTTCCACGCCGTGACGGCCGCGCACAACCTGCTCGCCGCCATGGTCGACAACCATCTCCACCACGGCAACGCCCTCGGCATCGACGTCCGCAACATCACGTGGCGGCGCGTTCTCGACGTCAACGACCGCGCCCTGCGCAACGTCGTCATCGGCCTCGGGGCCCGTGAGGACGGGGTGGTCCGCGAGACCGGCTTCGACATCACCGCGGCGAGCGAGATCATGGTCCTCCTCACGCTCGCCAAGTCGCTGTCCGACCTGCGGGAGCGGCTCGGCCGCATCGTCATCGGCTACACGACGGAGGGCAGCAGCGTCACCGCCGAGGACCTCGGCGCGGCCGGTGCGATGGCCGCGATGCTCAAGGACGCCATCAAGCCCAACCTGCTCCAGACCCTCGAGGGCGGCCCGGCGATCATCCACTGCGGTCCGTTCGGCAACATCGCGACGGGCACCTCGTCGGTGACGGCCGACCTCATCGCCATGCAGGGCAGCGACTACGCCATCACCGAGGCGGGCTTCGGCGCCGACATGGGCGCGGAGCGGTTCTTCAACGTCAAGTGCCGCGTGAGCGGGCTCAAACCTGACGTCGCCGTCATCGTCGTCACGGTCCGGGCCCTCAAGGCCCACTCCGGCAACTACGTGATCAAGCCGGGCAAGCCGCTGCCCCCCGGGCTGCTCGAGGAGAACCCGACGGATGTCGAGGCCGGACTGCCCAACCTGCGCAAGCACATCGAGATCGTCCGGCGCTTCGGTGTGCAGCCGGTCGTGGCGATCAACGCGTTCCCGCAGGACCACGACTCGGAGCACGCCGTGATCCGGCGCTACTGCAACGGGATCGGCGTTCGCACCGCCGTGAGCCGTCACGTCGCCGAGGGAGGAGCAGGCGCACGCGAGCTCGCCGAGGTGGTCATGGAGGCAGCGCACGAGCCGTCGAGCTTCGAGTTCCTCTACCCGCTGGACCTGCCGCTCGAGCAGAAGATCGAGGCGATCGCGACGCAGATCTACGGTGCCGACGGGATCGACGTGAGCCCCGGCGCCGCCAAGGCCCTCAAGGACTACGAGCGCCTCGGGTTCGGCGGCCTGCCCGTCGTGATCGCCAAGACCCACCTGTCGATCTCCTCCGACCCGAGCCTCAAGGGCGCGCCGCGTGGCTGGCGCATGCCGGTGCGTGAGGTCCGCGCCTCGGTCGGCGCCGGCTACGTCTACGCGATCTGCGGAGAGATGCGGACGATGCCCGGGCTGTCGGCCTCCCCGAACGCGCAGCGGATCGACGTCAGCGCGGACGGGAACATCACCGGCCTCAGCTGAAAGCCTCCGGTGAGCCGGCGCATCCCCGCGGGCGACGCGGGGTCGCAAGGGCGGGAGGACGAAGACCGAGTCGTATGCCGCTGAGCCGGCTCAGCGGCATACGACTCGTTTCGTTGCGGCCGGCTCAGGGGCACGGACCTCTCCGACCCGACTCCTCAGGCCACCACGTAGTCGGACAGGTCGGCCTCGACGGCCGGCGTCACGCGGGCGCGCACCCGAGTGCCGTCCGCGACGTGCTCACTCTCGAGGATCTCGCCCTCGTCGTGGATGCGCGAGATGAGGTCGCCGCGGTGGTACGGCACGAGGACGTCCACCTCGATGTCCGGCTTCGGCAGCTCGCGCGCGATGAGGTCGATGAGCTCCTGGATGCCGGCTCCGGTGCGGGCCGACACGGCGATCGAGTGCTTCTCGTGGCGGCGGATCCGGTCGAGCACGTCCGGGTCGGCGATGTCCGCCTTGTTGACGACGATGACCTCCTTGACGTCCGCTGCCTCGACGTCGGCCAGGACCTCACGGACTGCCGTGATCTGCCCCTCGGGATCGGGGTGGGAGCCGTCGACCACGTGGAGGAGCAGATCGGCGTCGCCGACCTCCTCGAGGGTCGACCGGAAGGCCTCGACCAGGTGGGTCGGCAGCGACCGGACGAACCCGACGGTGTCGGTCAGGGTGAACTCGCGCCCGTCCTTCGTCTCCGATCGGCGGACCGTCGTGTCGAGGGTGGCGAAGAGCTGGTTCTCGACGAGGACCCCCGCCCCGGTGAGTCGGTTGAGCAGCGAGGACTTGCCCGCGTTGGTGTAGCCGGCGATGGCCACGCTCGGCACGCCGCCCTTCTTGCGGGTCGAGCGCTTGGTGTCGCGGTGGGTCTTCATGTCGGCGATCTCGCGGCGCAGCTTGGCCATGCGCGTGTTGATCCGGCGCCGGTCGAGCTCGATCTTCGTCTCACCGGGACCACGCGAGCCCATGCCCTGGCCGCCGGCTGCCTGGCCACCGGCCTGTCGCGACATCGACTCACCCCAGCCACGTAGGCGCGGGAGGAGGTACTGGAGCTGGGCGAGCTCGACCTGGGCCTTGCCCTCGCGGCTCTTGGCGTGCTGGGCGAAGATGTCGAGGATCAGGGCCGTGCGGTCGATCACCTTGACCTTGACGACGTCCTCGAGCGCGCGACGCTGGCTCGGGGCGAGCTCGTCGTCGGCGATCACCGTGTCCGCACCCTCGGCGATGACGATGTCGCGCAGCTCGATCGCCTTGCCCTTGCCCAGGTAGCTCGCGGGATCCGGCCGCTGGCGGCGCTGGATGACCCCTGCGAGGACGTCGGAGCCAGCGGTCTCGGCCAGTGCCGCGAGCTCGCGCAGGGAGTTCTCCGCGTCCGCGGCGGTTCCCTCGCTCCAGACCTTGGCGAGGACGACGCGCTCGAGGCGCAGCTGGCGGTACTCGACCTCGGTGATGTCCTCGAGCTCGGTGGACAGGCCGGTGACGCGGCGGAGGGCGGCGCGCTCCTCACGGTCGAGCTGGTCGCCGTCATAGAGCCCGTGTGCCGCTGGGTCGGCTTCCAGCGTCTCGTCGGCCAGCGCTTCGGCGCGGGTCGCGAGCAGGTCGTCGGCTGCGGATGGCTTGATGCTGTGGCTTCGATTCATGTTCTTCATAGGATCCCATTCCCTCAACACCGCTCGCGACACATTTGTGCCCGGTGCGGCCACTACGGTTGCCGATGATGAGCGAGCACCCCGACCACTACTTCAGCGCTGAGCCGGCCACCCCGGAGGAGCGGCGGCAGATCCGGGTCCGGATCGACGGCCGCGACCTCACCCTGACCACCGCCCGCGGCGTCTACTCGCCCGACCGGCTCGACCCCGGCACGGCCGTCCTGCTCGCCGGCGCACCCGACCCCAGTCCCACCGGCCACCTTCTCGACCTCGGCTGCGGCTGGGGCCCGATCTCCCTCACGCTGGCACGTCGCTCCCCCGCCGCCCGGGTGTGGGGCGTCGACGTCAACCGCCGGGCACTGCAGCTGGCGGCGGTCAACGCCGAGGCGGCAGGCGTGGACAACGTGACCTTCTGCGAGCCCGCCGACGTTCCGGGGGACCTGCGCTTCGACACCATCTGGTCCAATCCGCCGATCCATGTCGGCAAGTCCGCCCTCCACGCCCTGCTCGAGCGATGGCTGCCCCGTCTCGCCCCGGAGGGGGTGGCCCACCTCGTCGTCCAGAAGCACCTCGGCTCCGACTCGCTGCAGCGGTGGATCAACGCCCAGGACTGGGGCCTCACCTGCACGCGGCTGTCATCGACCAAGGCCTTCCGGATCCTCGAGGTCAGACGATCGCCCTGAGCGCCTCGATGAGCCGGTCGACGTCCTCGTCGTCCGTGTAGGGAGCCAGCCCGGTGCGCACCGCCCCGGCTTCGCCCAGGCCCAGGCTCCGCGAGCACTCCAGGGCGTAGAAGTTGCTCGCCGGGGCGTTGATCCCCTTGTCGGCCAGCGCCCGCCGCACCTCCTGCGGGTCCTTCCCGTCGATGGTGAAGAGCAGGGTGGGCGTCCGGTGGGCGGCGTTGCTGTACACCCGCAGTCCAGGCAGGTCGCGGATTGCGGCTTCCAGTCGAGCTGCGAGCCGGGCCTCGTGCTCCTCGAGAGCGGCAAAGCTCGCGACGAGGCGACTCCGGCGAGTGGGACGGTCGACCAGGCGCCCTGCATCCTCGTCGTCCGCTTGGCTGTCCGCGCCCTCTGCCACGGACCAGTCCGCGGTGGCCAGGCCGGCAAGGAACTCGACCGCGGCCGTGGTCCCGGCCATCAGCTCGTAGGGCAGCGTCCCGAGCTCGAACCGCTCCGGGACGTCGTCGCTCGACGGGAGCAGCTTGTCCATGGTCAGGGTCTCGAGGAGCGTCGGGTCGGCGGCGAGCACGCCGCAGTGAGGGCCGAGGAACTTGTAGGGCGAGCACGTCCAGAAGTCCGCGCCGACACCCGGCCGGTCGACCAGGGTGTGCGCCGTGGCGTGCACACCGTCGACCCAGTAGAGCGCGCCGGCGTCGTGGACCAGTCGGGCGATCTCGGCCACCGGGGGCCGCGTGCCGATGAGGTTGGACGCGGCGGTGGTCGCGACCAGTCGGGTGCGGTCGGACAGCTGTTCGGCGACGGCCTCGACGGGCAGCTCGCCCGTCGCCGGGTCGAAGTCCACCCACCTGACCGTGGCGCCGACGGCGCCCGCGGCCTGGACCCACGGGCGGATGTTGGAGTCGTGGTCGAGGCGGGTCACCACCACCTCGTCGCCCGGTCCCCACGTCCTGGCGAGCGCTCGGGAGAGGTCGTAGGTCAGCGCCGTCGCGCTGCGACCGAAGACGATCCCTCGTGGGTCGCTGCCGAGCAGATCACCCAGCGCGGCTCGGCACTCCACCACGATCTCCTCGGCCCGGCGCTCGGCCGGCGTGACCGCGCCACGGTTGGCGACCGCAGAGACGAGCGTGTCGTGGACGGCGCGTGCGACGATGTCGGGGGTCTGGCTCCCACCGGGACCGTCGAAGTGGGCGGCGCCCTCGCGCAGGGCGGGGAAGTGGGCGCGGACTGCGGCGACGTCGTAGGTCATGGGGCCATGATCACAGGTCGCGGAGCCGCCCCGGGCGCGGGCCACCTTCGGGCCGGTGGCCGCCGCGCGCGCCGATCAGAGCGAGACGTCGCCGTCCGCGACGAGCTCGGCCGGCCCGGACAGCTCGACGCGGTTTCCGGCCAGGGGGGTGACGGTCAGGGTGCCGCCGGGGACGTCGACGCGCCAGGGCGCCAGGTCCTCGACGCCGGACCAGAACCGGGTGGCCAGTGCAGCCGCGGCTGCTCCCGTGCCGCAGGACCGGGTCTCGCCGACGCCGCGCTCGTGGACGCGCATCGCGATGTGGGCGGGTCCGACGGCTTTGACGAACTCGACGTTGATCCCGCTCGGCTGCGCCGGCTGGACGTCTGGCGGGGCGGTCAGGTCGAGGTTCTCCAGCTCAATGCCGTCGGGGAGCATGACGACGGCGTGGGGGTTGCCGAGGTCGAAGGTGAGCGCGGGCACGGGCTTGCCGTGCCGCGGTCGGACCATGATGTCGAAGCCGTCACGGCGGGCTCCCTGCTCGTCGCCGTAGCGCCAGGGGCCGAGGTCGACCGCGAAGCCCTCGGGGACGACCCGGACGTGCTTGATGCCGGCTCGGGTCGCGATGTCGAACGTGTCGCCGTGCACCATGCCCTCCCGCACGAGGAACGACGCGAACACCCGCGTGCCGTTGCCGCACATCTCGGCGAGCGACCCGTCGGCGTTGCGGTAGTCCATGAACCACTCGGCCTGCGCAGCCTGGGCCCGCACGCTGTCCTCGGTGGCGTGCCTGGTGGGGACGATGCGGATGACTCCGTCTCCCCCGATGCCGGCGCGTCGGTCCGCGAGCCGCTGCACCTGGGCCGGGGTCAGCTCGAGGGTGCCCTCGGGGTCGGGCACGAGGACGAAGTCGTTCTCGGTGCCGTGGCCCTTCGTGAAGCGCGTCATGACGGTCATTGTGCTGTATGCCGCTGGGCTCGCTCCCATGGGTCAGCGTGAGTGGGCGTGGGTGGGCGTGGGCGGGCGTGGGTCGGCGGGGTGATGGCGGCGGCTGGGTGGCCGGCAGCGTGCTCAGGGACCGACTGGAGCCGCGGCGGAGGGGTCGTGGGCGATCCGCTCGGCGTGGAGGCGGGCGTGGGCGATTGCTTCGGGGGTGGTGCTGAACAGGTGTCGCTCGTGGGCGAGCTCCTCGTGGACCCCGAGCTCACGCAGCACCTTCTCGTGCTCGGGCCGGACCCCGGACAGGAGGACGCTGATGCCCCTCGCCTCGAGTCGGGAGACGGTGTCGGCGAGCACGCTGGCGCCGGTCGCGTCGATGACCGTGACCCGCGACATGCGCAGGACAACGACCCGCACGTCGCTGACGTTGGCCAGTTCGAGGAGGAAGTCGTGAGCCGCGGCGAAGAAGAGGGGACCGTCGATCCGGTAGGCCACGATGTGCGCGTCGAGCAGCGCGCGCTCCTCATCGGTGTGGTCCGTGTCGTCGAGCGGCACCTGGTCGACCCGGACGGCGCGGGAGGCCTGCTGGAGGGCGAAGAAGCCGGCGACGACGAGGCCGGCGAGGACCGCGAGGACGAGGTCGGTCAGCACGGTCGCGAAGGCCGTGACGACGAGCACGGTCGCGTCGCCGCGGGTCGAGCGGAGGAGGGCGCCGAGGCTCGAGAACCGGACCATCTGCACGGCGGTCGCGATGAGGACGCCGGCCAGGGCCGCGACGGGGATCAGGCCGACCCAGCGGGAGGCGACGAGAACGACGAGGAGCAGCACCGCGGAGTGGGTGACCGAGGCGAGGCGTGAGGCCGCACCCGCCCGGACGTTGACGGCGGTGCGGGCGATGGCGGCGGTGGCGGGGATCCCACCGAAGAGGGGCGCCACGAGGTTGGCGACCCCCTGCCCGACGAGCTCGCGGTCAGGGTCGTGCCGCTGACCGACGCTCATGCCATCGGCAACCGTGGCTGAGAGCAGGCTCTCGAGGGCGGCGAGGGCGGCGACGGCCACCGCGGGGAGGATGAGGCTGTCGACGGCCGCGAGGTCGACGGACGGGAAGGATGGAGCCGGCAGCCCCCCAGGGATGGCGCCGATGTCCGAGAGGCCGAGGTGCAGGACTGCGTTTGCGGCGGCTGCTCCCGCGACGATGACCAGCGCCCAGGGGACTCCGGGTCGGAGGCGGGCGAGCAGGAGGATCCCGGCTGCGACCGTCACTGACACGACCACAGGGGCCCAGCTGACGTGCTGGGCCCACTGAAGCACTGCGGCAGCTGCGGTCGCGAGCACCCTCTCCGCTTCGACGTGTTGGCCGAGGGCCGCGGGGACCTGCTGCAGGCCGATGATGGCGGCGATGCCGAGGGTGAAGCCTTCGACGACGGGGACGGGAACGTAGCGGATGAAGCGTCCCGCGCCGAACCATCCTAAGCCGATGAGGATGGCGCCGGCGAGCAGGCCGACGAGCAGCACACCGCTGGCTCCGTGGGTGGCGATGATCGGGACCAGGACCACGGTCATCGCTCCGGTGGGCCCGCTCACCTGGACCCGGCTGCCGCCGAAGACCGCGGCGAGAGCCCCTGCCACGACGGCGGTCACCAGGCCCGCTGTCGCGCCCATGCCCGAGCTGACGCCGAAGCCGAGCGCCAGGGGCAGCGCGACCAGGCCCACCATGAGTCCGGCGGGGAGGTCACGGCGCGGGCGAACCGTCGTCCAGTCGGAGCGCCTCGGCGAGAGCTGCTGGAGCCGCCGCCACGCCGAGTCCATCCACCCCGCGGCCCCCGGTCTGGCGGTGGCGCTCATGAGACTGCCGACGGGACGGGAGCCCCCGCGAGCTCGGACTCCAGCTCGCCCTGGACGGCGAGGACCCCGGAGAGGATGCTCCGGGCTGCGAGGAGGAGGTCACGCACCTCTGGCACGCTGACCGAGTAGACGACCTCGTTGCCGCTCCGCCTCGAGCTGACCAAGGAGGTGCGGCGGAGGACGGCGAGCTGCTGCGAGAGGTTGCTCGGCTCGATGTCGATCTGGTCGAGGAGCTCGTGGACGGCGTGGTCGCGCTCGGCCAGCAGCTCGAGGATCCGGATCCGCGCCGGATGGCCCAGCGTCTTGAAGAACTCCGCCTTGGCCTGGTACAGCGGCACACCCATGGCCGACTCCCTCACATCGTGCTGGACACCCGCCCCACCGGTGGTGACGAGCACTTGCGAACATGAAGAAGTTATCAAGTCATTGAGCGCTCGGCCGTGGTGTCTCAGCCAGCGGGACGGGGTCAGCTCACCAGGTCGAGGACCTGGTCCATCCCGAGCGTGGCGGTCGCGTCGACCCACCTGACACGCGGGTCGGGGCGGAACCAGCTCTCCTGGCGACGCGCGTAGCGTCGGGTCGCCCGGGCGGTCTCGGCGATGGCCTCCGGCTCGGTCAGGCGCCCGTCGATGACGGCGATGGCCTGCGCGTAGCCGATCGCTCGACTCGCCGTGAAGCCGTCACGCAGACCATGCGTCAGCAGTCGCTCGACCTCGTCCCGGAGGCCGGCTCGCCACATCCGCTCGACCCGATCGTCGATCCGGGCGTCGAGGATCGGACGATCCACCGCGAGCCCGATCACGGCCGTCGGCTCGACGAACTCGCGCGTCGGCATCGAGGCGCTGAAGGGCCGACCGGTCAGCTCGATGACCTCGATCGCGCGGACGATGCGGCGGACGTTGGCCGGCTGGATCCGACGTGCTGCGACCGGATCCGCGTCGGCGAGCAGCTGGTACATCGCGTCGGTGCCGAGGTCGGCGGCCTGCGCCTCCAGCCGGCCCCGCACCTCCGGGTCGGTCGGTGGGATCTCCAACCGGTCGAGAGCCGCCCGGACGTACAGGCCGGATCCGCCGACCAGGATGGGGACCCGACCCCGTCCGCGGACGGCCGCGAGATCAGCCCGCGCTGCTCGCTGGTACGCGGCGACACTGGCTTCCTCGGTCACCTCGAGGACGTCGAGCTGGTGGTGTGGCACCCCGCGACGCTCGGTGAGGGAGAGCTTGGCGGTGCCGATGTCCATGCCGCGGTAGAGCTGCATGGCGTCGGCATTGACGACCTCACCGTCGAGACGCTCGGCGAGGTCCAGAGCGAGACCGCTCTTGCCCGTCGCCGTGGCACCGACGACCGCGATGACGGGCAGGTCGGCGGCAGCCGTCACATGCCCTCGCTGTGCGCCTGGTCGTGCATCGCGTGGACGTGCTCGCCCTGTCGGTCGGTGTCGTCCACGTCCTCGTGCCCGAAGGGGTCCGGATCCACGCCGGGGAGCCAGCTCTGCCCGGGCTTGCCCCAGCCGTTGCGCTTGACGGCCTTGCGGGCCTTCTTGCCCTGCCGGTCGTCGAGACGGTCGACGTAGAGCGTGCCGTTGAGGTGGTCGTACTCGTGCTGCATGCACCGGGCGAACCACCCCGTCGCATCGAACTCGACGCGGTTCTGCTCGAGGTCGAGTCCCACCACGTGGGCTCGCTCGGCCCGCTTGAGGGGGAAGGACTCCCCCGGCACCGACAGGCAGCCCTCCGTCTCCTCGCGGGGATCGGGACGCTCCTGCGGAACCCGGGAGGTCGTCACCGTCGGGTTGATGATGTGGCCCCGGGCTGGGACGCCATCCTCGTTGTCCATCTTCCAGATGAAGACGCGCAGACCGACGCCGATCTGGGGGGCCGCGAGACCGACGCCGTTGGCCGCGTCGTTCGTCTCGTACATGTCCTCGACGAGCTGACGCAGCTCGTCGTCGAACTCGGTCACGAGGGCGGCTGAGCGGTGCAGCACCGGCTCACCGGAGATCACAATGGGTCGAACGGCCATGCGCAGCATCCAAGCATGCCGGGCTCGGTCGCGCTCGATCGCCGGTCGCCGCGGAAGTCGCGGACCGGTCCTCGCGACCGGCGCCCGGTCGCGGCGCATCACCGAGGAGGATCGCGCCGTGAGCGAGCCCAGCGGCGTAGGGACCCCTCAGGGGGTGCTGCAGCCGGGCACGGTCAACGCCTGCGCGGGTCGGCCCACGGCCGGGATGCCCAGGCTCACCTTCGGTTTGCCGCCGTGTGAAGGATCGGCCTGCAGCGCGGCCCACGCCTCGCCTCCACGCGTGCGGCGGACCCGGTGGCTGCCACCGTCGACGGCGGCATCAGCGACCAAATGGTGCGGGGCGCCGTAGGTGACCCCGACCGTGACGAGATCGCCGGGACGAGGTCGCTCGGAGCCGTCCGGGACGGCGAAGTGGACGAGCCGGTTGTCACGGGCGCGCCCCGACATCCGCTGCGTCTCGGCGTCCTTGCGACCCTCCGCGGGAGCGACGAGCACCTCGACCTCACGGCCCTCGAACCGACGGTTCTCGGCCCAGCTGACCTCCTCCTGCAGCGCGATGAGCCGGTCGAAGCGCTCTTGGACGACGGCCTTCGGCACCTGGTCAGGCATCGTCGCGGCCGGCGTGCCGGGCCGGATGGAGTACTGGAACGTGAAGGCGCTGGAGAACCGGGCCCGGCGCACGACGTCGAGCGTGCCCTGGAAGTCCTCCTCGGTCTCACCGGGGAAGCCGACGATGATGTCGGTCGTGATCGCCGCGTCCGGGATGTGCTCGCGTACCGTGTCGAGGATCCCGAGGAACCGGGCACTGCGGTAGGAGCGCCGCATCTTCCTGAGGACCGTGTCGGAGCCGGACTGCAGGGGCATGTGCAGGCTCGGCATGACATTCGGCGTCTCCGCCATGGCGAGGATGACGTCGTCGGTGAAGGCGGCGGGGTGGGGGCTGGTGAAGCGCACCCGCTCCAAGCCCTCGATCTCGCCGCAGGCCCGGAGCAGCTTGCCGAAGGCCAGGCGGTCCCCGAACTCCACGCCGTAGGTGTTGACGTTCTGGCCGAGCAGCGTGATCTCGATGACCCCCTGCGCGACGAGCGCCTCGATCTCGGCGAGGATCTCGCCCGGCCGACGGTCCTGCTCGCTGCCCCGCAGGCTCGGGACGATGCAGAAGGTGCACGTGTTGTTGCAGCCGACCGAGATCGAGACCCACCCGCTGTAGGCGGAGTCACGACGGGTGGGCAGGGTCGAGGGGAACGTCTCGAGGCTCTCGAGGATCTCGACCTCCGCGCGCTTGTTGTGCGCGGCTCGCGCGAGCAGGGCGGGGAGGGAACCGATGTTGTGCGTGCCGAAGACGACATCGACCCAGGGGGCGCGCTCGACGATCGTGCCTCGGTCCTTCTGCGCCATGCACCCGCCGACGGCGATCTGCATGTCCGGGTTGCGCAGCTTGGCCTGACGAAGCTGGCCGAGGTTGCCGTAGAGCTTGTTGTCGGCGTTCTCGCGGACGGCGCAGGTGTTGAACACGACGACGTCGGCCGCATCGGGCCGTTGCGCCGCGGGCACGGTCGCGACGTCGACGTAGCCGGCCGTCTCGAGCAGGCCGGCGAGGCGCTCACTGTCGTGGACGTTCATCTGGCAGCCGTGCGTGCGCACGTCGTACGTCTTGGGCATCATGTTCTCCGTCGTCATGGCATCGACAAGGGTACGTCCTCCTGGTCCGGCCCGCGGTCCGCCGAGGGCGTCGCCGAGCGGGATCCCCCGGGTCCCGATAAAGTGTTCACGAACGGATACTTGACAGTTCAACAAAAGTCCTGCATCCTAGTGATTGAAGGTTCAACCACTACTGACAAGGACTTCATCATGGGACTGTTCAACCGCACCAAGGCCAACGACGTTGCCGAGGCCCCCGTCGCCTCCGTCGCCATCAGCGACATCTCCGGTGACTACACGATCGACGCGAGCCACACCCGCATCGGCTTCTCCGCCCGCCACGCGATGGTGACCAAGGTCCGCGGCAACTTCGAGGACTTCGAGGGCTCGGCCCACGTCGACACCGCGAACCCGGCCAACTCCTCCGTCAAGGTCGTCATCAAGGCCGCCTCGGTCACGACGCACAACGAGCAGCGCGACGGCCACCTCAAGACCCCCGACTTCTTCGACGTCGAGAACTACCCCGAGATCACCTTCGTCTCGACCCACGTCGAGCGCGACGGCTCCGAGTGGGACATCACCGGCGACCTGACCATCAACGCGGTCACCAAGTCGGTCACCATCCCGTTCGAGGAGACCGGCTCCGCCAAGGACCCGTTCGGCAACATCCGCATCGGCTTCGAGGGTGAGACCACCATCGACCGCACCGACTGGGGCCTGTCGTTCAACGCCGCCCTCGAGACCGGCGGCGTTCTCGTCAGCGAGAAGGTCAAGCTCGAGTTCGACGTGTCAGCGATCGCAGTGGTCCCGTCCCAGGCCTGAGCGACGCTGACCACCCAGAGGGGGTGGGGACCGATCGGTCCCCACCCCCTCTTTGTCGTCCTCCGTGTGATCAGTCCCTTTGGTGCTCGGGGGCGCCGTTGACCGCGTCGCGGATCACCGGCCAGGCGATCTCCCCGGAGTAGCCCTTGCGGGCGAGCATCCCCGCGAGCCGCCGGGCCTGGACGTCGGGGGTCAGCCCCGACATCGTGCGCAGCTTCTTCGCGACGAGCTCCTCGGCCTTGGCTCGCTCGTCGTCGCCGTCGACCTGGTCCAGCGCCTGGCCCGCGATCTCGGAGTCGATGCCCTGGCGTCGCAGCTCGTGAGCCAACCCCTTGCGGGCGAGTCCCTTGCCCTGCTGCTTGGAGCGGACCAGCATCTCGGCGTAGGCCTCGTCGTCGACGAGCCCGACCTCAGTCATACGGTCGAGGACTCGAGCGGCCACCGCCGGCTCACACCCCCGCTGGCTCAGCTTGCGCTCGAGCTGGGCCCGGCTGCGCGGCGCCATCGAGAGCTGGCGCAGCACGATGGCGCGCGCCACGGACTCAGGGTCGGGCTCGTCGCCCGCTGCCACCGGATCCTCGGGGGGAGGCGCCCACGAACGGCGCCCCCCACCGGTTCGGCCGGCACCGGACTCACCCGCCGCGCTCCGTGGTGCGGCCAACCCCTCGGCTTCCGCGAGGATGGCCGCGGCCCGGGCCAGCTTGGCCTCCTGACTGTCGTCAGACACGACCGTTCACGCTCAGAACTCGACGGGCACGTCCGCCGCGTCGGCCTGCTTGTCGACCCGAGGTCCGACCCCGAGCTTCTCCTTGACCTTCTTCTCGATCTCGTCGGCCAGGTCGGGGTTGTCGCGCAGGAAGTTGCGGGCGTTCTCCTTGCCCTGCCCGAGCTGGTCGCCCTCATAGGTGTACCAGGCGCCGGCCTTGCGGACGAAGCCGTGCTCGACACCCATGTCGATGATGCCGCCCTCGCGGGAGATCCCCAGGCCGTAGAGGATGTCGAACTCGGCCTGCTTGAACGGCGGCGCCACCTTGTTCTTGACGACCTTGACCCGCGTCCGGTTGCCGACCGGCTCGGTCCCGTCCTTGAGCGTCTCGATCCGACGCACGTCGAGACGCACCGAGGCGTAGAACTTGAGCGCCTTGCCACCCGTGGTCGTCTCGGGAGAGCCGAACATGACCCCGATCTTCTCGCGCAGCTGGTTGATGAAGATCGCTGTCGTACCAGTCGAGTTCAACGCACCGGTCAGCTTGCGCAGCGCCTGGCTCATGAGCCGGGCCTGGAGGCCGACGTGGCTGTCGCCCATCTCGCCCTCGATCTCGGCGCGGGGCACGAGCGCGGCGACGGAGTCAATGACGATGATGTCGATCGCGCCGGACCGGATCAGCATGTCGGCGATCTCCAGGGCCTGCTCCCCCGTGTCCGGCTGCGACACGAGCAGCGCGTCGGTGTCCACGCCCAGCCGCTGGGCGTAGTCGGGGTCGAGCGCGTGCTCGGCGTCGATGAAGGCGGCGATCCCGCCGGCCTTCTGCGCGTTGGCGACCGCGTGCAACGCCACCGTCGTCTTGCCGCTGCTCTCCGGGCCGTAGATCTCGACCACGCGTCCTCGCGGCAGACCCCCGATCCCGAGAGCGACGTCGAGAGCGATCGACCCGGTCGGGATGACCTCGATGGGCGCCCGGACGTCATCGCCCAGGCGCATGACGGCTCCCTTGCCGAAGTTCTTCTCGATCTGCCCCATCACCGAGGAGAGGGCCTTGTCCTTGTCCTGCACCGTGGCCATGTCGGTCACCTATCTGCCGTCTCCGTTGCGGTCGTCTACCTTCGACCAGCAGCCACGGCTCGTGATTGATCGCGCTGTCAGGTCAGACGTTAGGTGCGAGCACCGACATCGGGATGTTCCACGGGACGGCCTGTGGACGACGTCGAGCATGGCGCTGCACCTGTGGACACCGTACCGAACACGTGTTCGACGCCGGGGCTCCGGGTCGCCGACACGCCGGGGTTTCCTTCCGGGGCTGCTCAGCTCTCCTGTCGGACCTGCTCCAGGGCCCGGGCGAAGGCGGCCCGCGTCCCGTCGCTGAAGAGCCAGAACCTCGCACGCTCGACGCCGGGACACTCCTCCATCGTCGCTGCCACGGTCCGGATCGCGATCGGTGCCGCCAGCTCCACCGGGTAGCCGTAGATACCGCAGGAGATCGCCGGAAACGCCACGACGGCGCACCGGGCCTCGGCGGCCAGCTCGACGCTCCGCCGGTAGCAGGACGCGAGGAGGGCGGCCTCCCCCGCCCCTCCGCCGCGCCACCCGGGCCCGACTGCGTGGATGACGTGACGTGCCGGCAGCCGCCCCGCCCCGGTGAGCTTCGCGTCCCCGGTGGCGCACCCTCCGAGCCGTCGACACTCCGCGAGCAGCCCCGGGCCGGCCGCCCGGTGGATGGCGCCGTCGACGCCGCCACCACCCAGCAGTGTCTCGTTGGCCGCGTTGACGATGGCGTCGGCCTCGGCGTCGGTCGTGATGTCGCCGCGCAGGACCTCGATGCCGTATGCCGCTGGGCTCGTCCGCGTCACCGCTTTCCCCCCAGCTGCCCCCCTTGGGCACCTCGGGCGACCCGGGTGTGGTGCCCCAGCCGCCGCGCCGGCGGGACGTCCATGTCGTCACAGAGCGCCTCCCAGACCTCCCGGGGTGGCTCGCCCTGCTCCAGAGCCTCGAGGACGGTACGCCCGTCCAAGGCTCCGAGGACGTGGTCCCGCGCCAGGGTGGCGGCGTAGTCGGCACCGAACTCGTCGTTCATCAAGGTCCAGAAGTGGCTCATCCGCACAGGCCGAGTCTCGCACCCATGGAAGGGGAACGGCTCCCCGGATGTGTACGCAGAACAGCTGGGACCGGTCGACTCAGGCAGCGGAGGCGGCGACGACGTCCTCGGACGGAACCCGCAGCGTCACCGTGGGGGCCAGGCCCTCGGACTCGGCCATCCGGCTCGAGACGTCGATGAGAACCTGGGACAGCGGCAGCTCCAGCGCGCCGCAGATGGAGGCGAGCAGCTCGGAGGATGCCTCCTTCTCGCCCCGCTCGACCTCACTCAGGTAGCCGAGGGACACGGACGCGGAGGCCGAGACCTCGCGAAGGGTGCGCCCCTGTGCGCGCCGACGCTCCCGGAGAACATCTCCGAGCTCACGTCGCAACAGGGCCATGCCGTCCTCCTTCGGTAGCCGTGTCTGGGGTCACGCTCTGGGTGTGTCTCTGCTCCTACCGTACCCCGTGGCTCTCGGGAGGTCGCAGGGGTTTGGCGTTCCCGGTCATCACGTCGAGCGCGAGGGTGAGCGCCGCCTCGGTCGCAGCCGCCCGCACCTGTGGGCGCCCACCGTTCAACCGCAGCGCGCGGGTCACTGTTCCCGCCGGGCCGGCGACGGCGACGTGGACCGTCCCGGCCGGCTTGCCCTCTGCCGGTCCGGGGCCGGCCACCCCCGTCGTCGAGACGCCCCAGGTGGCCCCCAGCCGGTCGCGCACCCCTTCGGCCATGGCGCGTGCGACGCGGGGGTCGACCGTGCCAGCTTCGTCAACGAGGGACCCCGGGACGCCGAGGAGCTCGACCTTGAGGTCGGCGGCGTAGGCCACCACTGCGCCGCGAAGGACCAGCGACGCCCCCGGGGTGTCGGCGACCGTCGCCGCGACCAGCCCGGCCGTGAGCGACTCGGCGGCCGCGATGGTCTCCCCCGCGGCGGTGAGGTGCGCGACGAGCCGCGCTGAGAGGGTGCCGGAGCCGCTGTCGGCCCCGACGTGGCCGGCGACGGGGGGCACCGTCACCGCGACCTCACGGCAGACCACCCGACCGTCGAGCCGCCCGGTGCTCGCGCCGGACCCGGGTGCGCTCGCTGTTCTCTCGCAGGTGCATCGCCTGGAAGACGTAGTCCACCCCGGAGACCACGGTGACGGCCAACGCCGCGGCGAGCACTCCGTGCGCCAGCCAGGTCCAGACCTCCGCGAGGGGGAAGGACCAGAGCGGCAGGGTGAGCGCACCGAGGGCGAAGGTCTGGAGCATCGTCTTGAGCTTGCCGCCTCGACCGGCAGGCATGACCCCGTGCCGGATGACGATGAAGCGCAGGAGGGTGATCCCGATCTCGCGGACGAGGATGACGATGGTGACCCACCACCAGATGAGGCCGAGCACGGACAGGCCGATGAACGCGGTGCCGGTCAGGGCCTTGTCCGCGATCGGGTCGGCCACCTTGCCGAAGTTCGTGATCTGGCCGTTGCGCCGGGCGAGGCGACCGTCGATGCCGTCCGTCACGGCCGCGAGCACGAAGACGACGAAGGCCCAGAAGCGCCACCACGGGTGCGTACCGCCGTCGTAGAAGAGCACCAGGGCGTAGACGGGCACGAGGAGGAAGCGCAGCACGGTCAGGGCGTTCGGGACGTTCCAGTCGGTCGGGCGCGGTGAGGGGCCCTCGCCGTGCGGCAGCAGCGGCTCCGTCATGCCGGCTCCGCCACGAGGTCGATACCCTCGGTGGCCACGACGACAGCGGAGACGAGATCACCCACCACCGTCGGCCGCCCCGGCGTCGGCTCGATGTAGGTGACGCCGTCGACGTCGGGGCCCTGGAAGGCCGCGCGCCCGACGAGCCGTCCGTCATCCTCGTCGATCTCCTCCACGAGCACCTCGACGAGGTCGCCGATGCGTTCCTCTGCCCGCTGGGCCGTGAGCTCCTCGACCAGCCGGGTCAGGCGCTCCAAGCGGTCGGCGATGACGTCAGCAGCCACCTTCTCGCCGTGGCCCTCTGCCTCGGTGCCGTCCTCGTCGGAGTAGCCGAAGACCCCGACGACGTCGAGGCGGGCCTCGGTGAGGAACGCCTCCAGCTCCGCGACGTCGGCCTCGGTCTCCCCGGGGAAGCCGACGATGACGTTGCACCGGATGCCGGCCTCCGGGGCGCTGGCTCGGACTCTCGCGACGAGGTCGAGGAAGGCCGCGCGCGAGCCGAATCGGCGCATCCGTCGCAGCACCGGCTCCGAGGCGTGCTGGAAGGAGATGTCGTAGTACGGAACGACTCCCGGCGTGCCTGCCATGGCGTCGAGCAGTCCGGGCCGGATCTCGGCGGGCTGCAGGTAGCTGACCCGAACCCGCTCGATGCCCTCGACCGCGGTCAGCTCGGGCAGGAGCTTCTCGAGCAGGCCGAGGTCTCCGAGGTCCTTGCCGTAGGAGGTGGAGTTCTCCGAGACGAGGAACAGCTCCTTGACCCCCTGGCCGGCGAGCCACCGCGCCTCGGCGATGACGTCGGCCGGCCGGCGGGAGACGAACGCCCCGCGGAACATCGGGATGGCGCAGAAGGAGCAGCGACGGTCGCACCCGGACGCGATCTTGAGCGGCGCCCAGGGCCGCCCGTCCAGACGGGCCCGCACCACGCGGGGACCGCTGGCGGGTGCGGGACCGGGCCCAGCGGCATACGGCTCGGGGTGGTCCCCGTGGCCGGGGAGGGCGACCCTCACGGCCTCCACCGGGCGCGCCGAGGGGGTCAGCGGGAGGAGCCGCCGCCGGTCCCCCGGGGTGTGGCTGGGCACGTGGCCCCCGCCGAGGATGGTCTGGAGGTGGCTCGACATGTCCTGGTAGGAGTCGAAGCCGAGCACGGCGTCGGCCTCCGGCAGCTGCTCCGCGAGGTCCTTGCCGTAGCGCTCCGCCAGGCACCCCACCGCGACGACGGCCCTCGTGCGGCCGTCCGCCTTGAGGTCGGAGGCCTCGAGCAGCGCGTCGATCGAGTCCTTCTTGGCCTGCTCGACGAAGCCGCACGTGTTGACGACGGCGACGTCCGCCTCGGCGGCGTCCTCGACGAGGGTCCACCCCTCCGCCTGGAGCCGGCCGGCCAGCTCCTCCGAGTCGACCTCGTTGCGGGTGCACCCCAGGGTGACGAGGGCGACGCTGCGGGTCGCGGTCGGTGGGGGTGGGGTCATGCGACCCACTCTAGAGGGGGCGGTGTTCAATGACTGAATGCCCGACGCCCTGGCCCATGCGCTCGCCCTGCTCACCGAGCACCCTCTCGTGGACGGCCACAACGACCTGCCGTGGGAGGCGAGGGTGCAGGTCGGCTACGACTTCGACCGCCTCGACCTGCGCTCTCGGGTGGGTTCGACCGTGACCGACCTCCCCCGCCTCGCCGCGGGTGGGGTGGGCGGCCAGTTCTGGTCCGTCTTCGTGCCGGGCACCCTCCAGGGCGACACCGCGGTGACCGCGACGCTGGAGCAGGTGGACGGGGTCCACCGGATGATCAGGACGTATGCCGCTGAGCTCGCTCTCGCACGGACCGCTGAGGACATCGACGTGGCGAGGTCGCAAGGCCGTATCGCCTCCCTGCTCGGGGCCGAGGGCGGGCACTCGATCGGCAGCTCCTTGGCGACGCTGCGCGCGCTCCACCTCCTCGGTGTCCGCTACCTGACCCTGACCCACAACGACAACGTCCCGTGGGCCGACTCGGCGACCGACGTGCCGGCCGTGGGCGGCCTGACGGAGTTCGGGCGCGAGGTCGTCCGCGAGATGAACCGGCTCGGCATGATGGTCGACCTCAGCCACGTGGCGCCATCGACGATGCGCGCGGCCCTCGACGAGAGCACGGCGCCGGTGATCTTCAGCCACTCCTCGGCCCGGGCGGTCTGTGACACCCCCCGCAACGTGCCTGACGACGTGCTGGAGCGGCTGCGGGACGGCGGCGGCGTCTGCATGGTGACCTTCGTCCCCGACTTCGTCTCCCCCGCCGTCGCCGAGTGGCGGGTCGAGGCCGCCGCGGCGGCGGCTGCGGCGGGGGTGGACGCCAAGGACTGGGTCGAGTTCAAGCGGTTCACCGCCGGCCACGTGGTGGACCACCCGAAGCCGGCCGCGACGATCGCCGACGTCGTGGCTCACCTCGAGCACGTCCGCGACGTCGCCGGGATCGACCACGTCGGCATCGGCGGTGACTACGACGGGACCGACACGTACCCGACCGGGCTCGAGGACGTCAGCGGCTACCCCCACCTCGTCGCGGCCCTCGTCGAGCGGAAGTGGTCGGACTGGGACATCGCCCGGCTGGTGCGGGGCAACACGCTGCGCGTCATGCGGGACGTCGAGTCCGTCGCCCGGGACCTGCAGACCACCCGCGCGCCGAGCCTCCGGACGATCGAGGAGCTCGACGGCTCGCTGCGGGCGTGAGCCGGGCTCAGCCTTGCTGCCGAAAGCGCGCAATGGTCAGCCCGACGAGGCGGGCCACCACGAGGGCGACGTAGAGCATCCCGGTGATCTGCTGCAGCAGCACGAAGGAGCGCGGATGGGGGGTGATGGCGTAGATGTCCGAGAGCCCGGTGCCGGTCATGTTGGCGATCGAGAGGTAGAGCAGCTCGTACCAGGTCCGCGTCCCGGCGAGGTCCTCGCCATAGATGATGAAGGAGTTCGGCCAGATGAACTGGATCGCCAGATAGAGGTAGGCGTAGGCCCAGGCGAGCACGGTGAACGTCGCACCGGTGGCGAGCAGCTCGTCGCGGGTGACCCAGTTGTCCGCGAACATGTACCGCAGGAGCGCGTAGCCCGTGTAGAAGTAGAACGCGGCGTGGAGCAGCGCGGACCAGAACACCAGGTCGTCGTTCTCCGGCCAGAGCGACTCGGCGATGGTCATGACAACAACGGGCCCACCGAGGAGGATGGACACCCAGGTCAGCGCCGGGGTCGCGCGCACCGCACGCACGGCGAGGAAGAGCACGAGCAGACCGACGAGACCGAAGGCAGCGTGACCGGCCTGCTGGAACTCGCCCAGCTCCAGCGTCTGGAGGAACGGGTAGGAGACCAGGGCGAGCAGCTGGACGACGAGCAGGACCCCGGACGGGGTCTCGACGATGGTGCGCCGCCACCGGTCCAGGCGCCTCGGAGGTCCGGCCCGCCGCGGGGATGACGGCCACAGCTCCAGCGATGCAGTCACGATCGGCACCTTACCCGCGCAGGGCCAGTCGTCCCCGCAGCAGCAAAGGTCACCAGCGCTCCCCCGGCCGGTCCGTCAGCTGCCACGCGTCCTCCGACTCCTCGTCGTCCTCCGTGGCGACGGGCGTCAGATCACCCGGCTGCCACGCGGCGACGGGCACGGCGGTCGTGTCGTCGAGGTCGTCTCCGTGCGCGCGGCGTTCGCCGCGCTGGGCGACGATGGCTGCGGTCCGCACCGGCTGCCCGGGGGGCAGGACCTCGCCGTATGCCGCTGGGCTCGCTCCGGCGTCAGCGGGTCCTGCGACGATGGTCGGGTCGGCGCTGAACGGCGCAGGCTCCTCGACCGGCTCGAAGACCGCATCGAACCCAGACGTGGGCCCGACAGCGCGGTCGGGGTCGTCGGCGGCGACAGTGGGTTCGTTGGGTTCGTTGGGGTGTGGGACGTCCTCGCCACGGAGCAGGGCCAGGGTCTGCTCGAGGTCGTCGGGCCGGACCAGCACGTCCCGGGCCTTCGACCCCTCGCTCGGACCGACGACCCCGCGTGACTCGAGCAGGTCCATGAGCCGCCCCGCCTTGGCGAAGCCGACCCTCAGCTTGCGTTGCAGCATGGAGGTCGACCCGAACTGGGTCGTGACGACGAGCTCGGTGGCCTGGAGCAGGACGTCGAGGTCGTCGCCGATGTCGTCGTCGAGCTGCTTCTTCGGCTGCGCGACGGTGACGTTCTCGACGTAGTTCGGCTTGAGCTGGGTCGTGACGAACTTGACGACCTCGTGGATCTCCGACTCGTTGACCCAGGCGCCCTGGACGCGCATCGGCTTGCTCGCTCCCATCGGCAGGAAGAGCGCGTCGCCCTGCCCGATGAGCTTCTCGGCGCCGGGCTGGTCCAGGACGACCCGCGAGTCGGCCAGCGAGCTCGTCGCGAACGCCATCCGGGAGGGCACGTTGGCCTTGATGAGGCCGGTCACGACGTCGACCGACGGACGCTGCGTCGCGAGGACGAGGTGGATGCCGGCGGCCCGGGCGAGCTGGGTGATGCGGACCACGGACTCCTCGACGTCTCGAGGGGCCACCATCATCAGGTCCGCGAGCTCGTCGACGACGACGAGCAGGTAGGGGTAGGTGGTCAGCTGCCGCTCCGAGCCGGGCAGCGGCTTGACCTTGCCGGCCCGGACCGCCTTGTTGAAGTCGTCGACGTGCTTGAACCCGAACGCGGCGAGGTCGTCGTAGCGCTGGTCCATCTCCTTGACCACCCAGGCGAGGGCCTCCGCTGCCTTCTTCGGGTTGGTGATGATCGGCGTGATGAGGTGCGGGATCCCCTCGTAGGCGGTCAGCTCGACCCGCTTGGGGTCGACGAGGATGAGCCGGACCTCCTCGGGCGTCGAACGCATGAGGATCGAGGTGATCATCGAGTTGACGAAGCTCGACTTGCCGGAGCCGGTGGCCCCGGCCACGAGCAGGTGCGGCATCTTGGCCAGGTTGGCGATGACGTAGGCGCCCTCGACGTCCTTGCCGACACCCATGACCATCGGGTGCTCGTTGTTGCGAGCCGTCTGGCTGCGAAGGACGTCGCCGAGCGCGACGTTCTCGCGGTCCGCGTTGGGGATCTCGATCCCGATGGCGCTCTTGCCGGGGATCGGGCTGAGGATGCGGACGTCGGCCGACGCCACGGCGTAGGCGATGTTCTTGGAGAGGGCCGTGACCCGCTCCACCTTGGTGCCCGAGCCGAGCTCGACCTCGTAGCGGGTCACCGTCGGGCCGCGGGTGAACCCCGTGACGGCTGCGTCGATGTCGAACTGGTCGAAGACGTGCGTCAGCGACTCCACGACCTTGTCGTTGGTGTGGCTCCGGGTCTTGTGCGGCGCCCCGTGGGCGAGCAACGCGTGGTCCGGCAGGTGGTAGGTGACGTTTCCCTCGAGCGAGAGCTGCTCGACCCGCGACGGGATCGGCGAGGTGGGGGGCGGGACGAGCTCCGGCTTGGGCCCGACCTTGGACGGGTCCGGGGCACCGGGCGACCGGGGATCGATCGCCTGGGTGCTGCTGGACGAGCCGGCCGGGCGAGGAGCGAGGACCCCGGGGGCGGTGGGCCGCTTCTCACCGGGACGCAGACCCAGGGTGGGCTCGTCCTCGGCGCCCATGGTCGCGGCCTGCCGGAAGGCCTCGTCCCCGTCGCGCTCGCTGAGGTCGACCGCCTTGCGTCTGCTGCGCTTGGCCGGCCCGGTGCCTGCGGCGTCCTCGGCCCCGTCGGCGCCGTCCGCTTCGAGTGGGCGATGCAGCACGAGAGCGCGCAGCTGACGCAGCCGGTGCGGGATGTGGTTGACGGGAGTCGCTGTGATCACGAGCAGCCCGAAGGTCCCGAGCAGGATGAGGATGGCCAGCGCGCCGTACCGCGACACCGCAGCGTCGAGCGGGCTCGAGGCGAGGAAGCCGATGATGCCGCCCGCGGCGCGCATGCCCTCGGCGCCGTCGGGAGGGTTGGGGATGCCGTCGCTGAGGTGCGCGAGCCCGCAGGCGGCGAACGTCAGGGCGACGGTGCCGACGATGATGCGGTTCGTCGCCGCCTCGTCCTCGGGTGAGCGCAGCACGCGCAGCCCGAGCAGGAGCAGGACGAGGGGGACGGCGTAGGCGATGCGGCCGAACGTCCCCGCGACCACGGCATGGACCGCGTCGCCGAAGACGCCACGGACGCCCCACCACTCCCGGGCGGCGACGATGATGGCGAGCGCGATGAGCCCGAACCCCACACCGTCCCGGCGGTGCTCGGGCTCGAGGTCGCGCGCGCTCGCGCCGACCCGGCGCACCGCTCCCCCGGCGACGTGGGAGACGCCCATCCACGTGTTGCGCACCGCCCGGATGGGCAGCGGCAGCCCGCCGCCCTTCGCCTTGCCGCGGGGGGCCGGACGCTTCGTGCTGCGAGCGCCCCCTCGGCCCGCGGCGGGGCGCGCGGCCGCCCTGGCCCGACCGGCGGACGAGGCGCCCGCGTCAGACGCTCCCCGCGTCGTCGTGGACGAACTGGGGCGCGCGCTGCTGGACCGACGTGTCGCCATGTTCGCACCGTACGACACTGACCCACCGAACTCACGCGTCACACGCGCAACACGGCCATTTGGGGTGGATCCCACCACCGTGGAAGGGTTCGAGCGTGAGCCGGCCCAGCGGCATACGTCTCAGATGACGACACGCTCCACCCGTCGGGTGGACACGGCGACGTCGGGCTCCCTATCTTCGTGGCAGGTCATGAGCGCCAGCGTCAAGCCCCGGCTCGCTGGCCAGCAACCCTCCTCCGCGGTGGGGTGCTCCGGGTGACGACCAGGCCGCCCTCGCCACGTTCGTGGTGACGAGGTGCGGCAAGCGCGGACCTGCACCCGGTGGGTCCCCCGACCCAGGAGCAGGCCATGTCAGTCCTCCCCCGAACCATTTCCGGATTCCACCCGGACCCCGACGGGACCCCCGGCCCGGCACCCTGCGGCGGCGGGGCACCGCACGGCTTGACGACCCGGAGCCGAACCGCCGGCACCGTCGCTTCAGAGCTGCCCCGCGTCGTCGGGGCCGGGCTCGTCGTGCCCACCCTCTCCGGCCCCACGCCCTACGCGAACCTGGACCACGCCGCCTCCACTCCTGCCCTCGTGGCCGTCAAGGAGGCCGTCGACCGCGCCCTGGAGACGTACGCCTCGGTCCACCGGGGCGCCGGCTACGCGTCGCGTCTCACCAGCGCTTGGTACGAGCAGGCTCGGGCCGAGGTGGCCGCCTTCGTCGGCGCCCGCTCCGACGACGCCGTCATCTTCACGCGGACGACGACGGACTCGTGGGCCGTGCTGTCCGCGGCGCTCCCGGCGGACACCACCGTCTTCGTCTTCGCCTCCGAGCACCACTCCACCCTCCTGCCGTGGGGCGACCTCCGCACGGTCCGTCTCCCCGTTCCGCACAGTGTCGCCGAGGCCCGGGCACTCCTGGCGGACGCGCTGGCCGCGCGGTCCGGCGGACAGCACGCGGCGCACCGGCTCGTCGTCATCACCGGGGCGTCGAACGTCACCGGCGAGGTCTGGCCGGTCGAGGACTTCGCGCGACTGGCCCACGAGCACGGTGCCCGCATCGCCGTCGACGCCGCGCAGCTGTCGGCGCACCGCCGGATCGACGTCGCCGCGTGGGACGTGGACTACCTCGCCTTCTCCGGGCACAAGACCTACGCGCCGTTCGGCACCGGCGTCCTCGCCGGCCGGTCGGACTGGCTCGACGGGGGCGACCCCTACCTGCGCGGTGGTGGCGCGACCCGTGTCGTCGCCGCAGGCGACACGACCTGGGCGACCGGTGCGGCCCGGCACGAGGGTGGCAGCCCCAACGTCATCGGCGCCATCGCCCTGGCGGCCGCGTGCGCGACGATCGCCGCCCACCGGGTCGCCATCGAGGAGCACGAGTCCAGGCTGCTCTCCCGACTTCGTGACGGCCTGAGCACGATCGACGGTGTGGACGAGCTGTCGATCTTCGACGAGGGGCACGACCGCGTCGGGGTGGTGGCCTTCACGGTGCGAGGGTTCGAGGCCTCACTGGTCTCCCAGGTGCTCTCGGTGGAGCACGGGGTCGGGGTCCGGGACGGCCGGTTCTGCGCCCACCTGCTCGTCGACGACCTGCTCTCCGGCACCGGGGAGCACGAGACGGCGGTCCGGGCCAGCATCGGTCTCGGTTCGACGAAGGAGGGCGTGGACCGTCTCATCGGCGGCCTGCGTGAGCTCGTCGAGGCCGGACCGGCCGCCACGTGGACCCGCGCTGACTCCGGCTGGGTGGTCGACGGCGACGACCCGCGCGACCGTGAGGTCGTCCGCCCCTGGTGACGCGGCCGAGGTCCGGGGCCCGCCGTCAGAGCCCGGCACGAGTGCGAGTCAGGGAGTGCGAGTCAGGGAGCGGTGGACCCGGTCTCGGGGAGCGCATACGTGGCCCACACGATGGCATGGTCCGTCCCGTGGATCGCGGTGGATCCTGCCTCCACGACCGTCAGCCCCCGGCTCAGCAGGTGGTCGAGCTGGATGTAGGGCGGGACCCGCTGGCCGACGAACGGCCAGGTGCGGACCCAGCCGAGCCCGGCCACCTGGTGGGCGTCGTCGAAACCTTCGGCGGTGTGCCGGAAGGCGGGGTGACCT
>Ga0209347_1001524_pt1 | contig 36770 bp, 34 predicted proteins | sample AutmiccommuBRH23_FD_187382 | JGI IMG/M metagenome (GOLD analysis project Ga0209347, IMG submission 187382) | Deep subsurface microbial communities from Mt. Terri, Switzerland - Autotrophic microbial communities BRH/23 (SPAdes) (version 2) | ecosystem: Environmental > Aquatic > Deep subsurface >...
GCCGCCGGCGGCTGCCCTGCGATACTGCGCACCGTGGACTACAGCCAGCCAGCGCGGCGGAGGGCCCGGGCCCTCCGACGCATCCTGGGCGCGAGCCTGCAGGCGCCGGTGTGGCGCGGCGGCACCTCGATCCAGGGCTACTGGTGGGACGGCCATGAGAACTTCGGCGACGCGATGACGCCGTGGCTCCTGCCCCGCTACGGGATCGTGCCGGTCCACCGCGAGCCGGCGCGCGCCCGGTTCGTCGGGGTCGGCAGCATCCTCGAGTTCCTTCCCGCCGACTTCGACGGGGTCGTCTGGGGCAGCGGCCTGATGCACGAAGCCCCGCGGGCCCTGCCGGCAGCGACCTTCCTGGCGGTCCGGGGCCAGCTCACTCGCGAGCTGGTCGGCGACCCACCCGGCTGCGCCCTCGGCGACCCCGGTCTGCTCGTCGCTCGACACCGACGCCGTCCGGCCGCGCGCTGGGAGCTGGGCATCGCCGCCCACGGGCACCACCGGGACGACCCGCACCTCCGGGGCCTGGCGGCCGCCCACCCCGGCCGCGTCCGGCTCATCGACGTGAACCGGTCGATCCCCCAGGTGGTCGACGAGATCGCGGCCTGCTCGGCGATCGTCGCGACGTCCCTCCACGGTCTCATCACGGCCGACGCCTTCGGGATCCCCGCTGCGTGGACGGTCTGGGAGCCTGCCCTGCCCGGAGGCGAGTTCAAGTTCCGCGACTACGAGTCGGTGGTCTCACCGGGCTCGTCCCGCCGGATTGCGCTCGGACCCGACATGCGCGTCGACGAGATGGTGCGGCAGGCCGTGCAGGTCTCCGCCACCGCCGTCGCGCACTGCGTGACCTCCCTGGAGTCGGCGACTCACGAGCTGTGGCGCATCGCCCGGTCCACTGCGCGCTTCCCGACGTCGACCGTGCGTCAGGTGCTCGACCGCGGGTGAAGGTCGGGCGGCCCTCGCCGGCCTCCGGCGCGGCTCCCGGGGGGTGCTACGCCGGGCGGTCAGCCACAGGGCCGGCCGTCCCCCGGGCGGTCAGCCACAGGGCCGGCCCTCCCCTGGCCGCTGGCCACCCGGGCCAGGACCTGGGCGAACTGACCGACCCGGTCGGTCCATGTCGGCACCGGTGTCTCGCCCGGTCCGGGGACCGCAGCCGGCGATGACCGAATCCGGTCCACGACCGCGGACGCGAAGACGGTCCGGTCGACCACGGTGGTCCGCGCGTCCACCACGTCGCGGAAGCCGGCGACAGCCGTGCTGACCACCGGCCGGCCGACCGCACGGTACTCGTAGAGCTTGATCGGGTCGAGGCTGTCGGTGAAGGGCGTGACCACATGGGGCACGAGGAGCACGTCGGCGTGCTGGAGGTAGCCGGGAACGGCGACCGCAGGCCTGGCCCCGAGGAGGAGGGCGCCGGCGGCCTCGAGTCGGTGCACGTCCTCCGGGTCGAGGGCCACCGGGCCGACCAGCACCAGGTGCCCCACCCCGGACAGTGCCCGGGCCGTCGCGGTGCAGAGCTCGACGTCCAGCCGGTCCCGGTGTGCCGTGCCGACGTAGAGCGCGACGGGCCCAGCCGGCAGGTCCCCCGGACGGACTTGCTGGGTCCGGTAGGCGGCGAGGTCAACGGCGTTGGGGACGAGGGTGACCGGGCGCCGGCTGCCCTTGCTGCGCGCGAGCGCCGGCGAGCAGACGACCACCTCGCGGACCCGTTCGAGGAGCACGGCCTCGGCCTGCGCGCGCCTGGCCGTCTCGGCCGGGGAGCGGTCGGCGAGGAGCCAGTCGTCCGTCACGTCGTAGAGGGCCGCCCAGCCGGTGGCCTGCAGGACCGCGGCGCCGTCAGGGTCGTTGACCCACAGCAGCGGGGAGCGGAACCCGGCTCGGCGGGCGGCTCGCACCGTGGCCGCTGCCAGCCGCTCGTCGACGCGGTGGTCGAGGCGTCTCGGGAGCCACTTCGCAGGCTCGAAGAGCCGCAGTCGTCCGGGCTCGACCCCGGGCAGGGCGGGCCCGTCCCTGAGGCCGCGCGGCAGCCGGGGTCGCCGCCGGCGCAGCAGGTCGTGCAGGGGGTCGACGGCAGGCTCCGCGAACAGGACGCGGAGCCCGGGGTCGCCCTGGAGGAGGCCTGCGACGAGGTGCTGGTTCCTCCGCCACACCTCGTCCCACCGCTCCAGCGACAGGACGACCAGATCCGTTCCTTGCGCGCGGCCCGCCTCGCCGTTCACAGCACGCTCCGGTAGACGGCCTCGGTGGCGGCGGCCTGGGCGGCCACGGAGAAGTGGCGCAGCTGAGCGGTCCGGAGCCGCTGACCGAGGGCGGTGCGCTGGGCAGGGTCGTGGGCCAGCTCGGCAAGGAGGCGAGCGGCCGCGGCGAGGTCGGCGATCGAGTAGCAGATCTCGGGCGCAGTGGTGCAGATCGTCTCGAGGTGTCCGCCACCGGCCGCTGCGACCACCGGCAGCCCGTGGCTCATCGCTTCGAGGACGGTGAGGCCGAGGGCCTCGTCGGGTCGCGGGGCCAGCAGGACCGCGGCCCGGTCCATGAGCTCGGCCGTGTCGCTCCGGTGCCCGAGGAAGTGGACGGCCTGACCCACGCCGAGCTGCGACGCCAGGGACTCGAGCCGGCGACGCTGGCGCCCCTCCCCCGCGACGTCGAGCGACCACCCTTCAGCCGCAAGGCCGGAGGCCGCGAAGATCCGCACCGCATCGGCGGTCTGCTTCTCCGGCTCGAGCCGCTGGGCCACGAGCACTCGGCGCTCTCGGGCGGATGCGGCCCTCGGCTCGCCCGCGGGAGCCACCCCCGACACGACCACCGTCGAGGTCGGCTCGATGCGGTCGGCGACGAAGCGGCTCACGGCGATCTGGGCCGAGATCCGCCGCGCGGCCAGGCGCGCCACGAGGCCGGCGGCCCGGGAGGAGCGGCCCCGGGTGGCGGCGAAGTGCCGGGTCGCCACGACCGGCACCCGCCGCGATCGCCGGGCCAGTGCGGCGGCGATCTCGGCGGAGGTCATGTGGACGTTGAAGACGCTGGCGTCGCCGAGCCGGCCGAGGGCCCGGCTCACCTCCCACACCGTGCTCGCGGCCACGTGGCGGATGTCCGGCCGGTCCATGACCTCTCGCATGGTCCGTGCATGGCCGCCGACCACCACGACCTCGTGCCCGCTGTCGGCCTGGGCGACGGCGAGCATCGCGATGTGGCGCTCCACACCGGCAAAGGCATCGGTGCACACGGCATGGACGATCCTCACCCGGCTGCCCCGGCCGTCCGCGCAGGTCGCGCTCCGAGGGCCGGGTGCCGGGCCTGCTCCACCTGGGTGCGGACCTTCGCCTTCTCCTCCTGCGCCGCCTCGTGGCGCGCCGCTGCTCCGAGGCACAGACCGAGGATGAGGAAGGGCAGGGAGACCTGAACCGCGACCCAGAAGAGGTCGAACTGGCTCTGCACCATGCGGGTCACCAGGACCAGCTCAGCCAGCACGCCGTAGGCGGGGTCGAGCCGCCGGGCGACCAGCCAGGTCCCGACCAGCAGAGCGATGAAGGCGACGAGCCCGATGATGCCGGCGCTCGTCATCGTGTCCATCAGGGAGTTGGGGGGCTGGAAGGCCTGCGGGAACCGGTCGGTGTACCACCACCTCAGGCCGACCCCGAACCACGGGTCGGTTCCCCAGATGTCCATCGAGTCCTCGAACCAGGTGAGCCTCTGGAAGAAGGAGTTGAACTCGTTGCCGGACTGGATCTGGTCCTGGACCATGACGCTGACCCCGACGAGCGCCGGGATGAGGGCGAGCAGGATCCCCTTGGACCGGCGACGGGTGGTCGTGCGGCGCATCACGAGCAGCGCCACCGCCACGGCGAGCGCGATGACGGCCTGCCGCGACTGGGTGGTGAGGAGCGCTGCGACGACGGTCCAGAAGGCGGCGAGGGACCGGGCCCGGCTCCATCCCATCCAGGCCGGTCGTACGTAGAGCACGGCCCCGGTCAGGGCGAAGATCGTCCCGATCGCGTTCTTCTGCACCTGGTAGGGCCAGGACATCTCGACCGGGCCGAAGTTGCCTGCGTCGTACTGGATCACAGCTTGAGCGAGCGTGATGAGCGCCAGCGCGAGGGTGGATAGCGCCAGGATGCGAAGACTCCGGCCACCGTGCCCACGACGGCCGAGCGCCCACCCGACCGCGACGGCACCGAGGACGAGGACGCCCGCATGGAACCACTCGACGAGGTTGGCCTGGTAGGGATTTCGCACGAGGGTGAACACCGTGGCGAACTGGTAGAGGGCACCGAGCCACATGACCTGTCGCATCGGCCGTGACGCGCCGGCGAGGAGCACGAGCAGCGAGGGCGCGAGGGCCACCGCGAGCATCGCGTCGGAGACGGTGAGGTCCACCCCGGCCACCGAGAGCCGCGCGGTGACGAGGAGGAAGGGCAGCGCCACGAGGGGTACGAGGGCGGGGTCGGCGACGACGAGCCCGAGGAAGAGGATGAGGCCGGCGACCAGCAGGGGCAGCTCGGGGTCGCCGGCGAGGCCCCGACCGACGTAGAGGAGCACGGCCAGCAGGCCGACGACGACCGCGACGCGAAGGGCGAGCTCCCGGAGGCGCCCGGTGGTCACGACGTTGCCCCCGCGTCGCCCGGCGGGGCCACGTCGCTCTCGACCCGCAGCGGTCCGCGGAGGTGGGTGATGAACCTCTCGCGGGCGAGACGGCCCTCCCGGCCCGAGCGGAGGGAGCGAACGGCGGAACCCGCGAGCTGGGCCAGCCGGGCGGCCTGCCAGCCGGTGGCGCCGAAGTGCTTGCGGTAGTAGCGCTCCTGGCCCGCGTGGAACCGGACTTCACGCAGTGTCGCGTCCCCGCTCGTGCCGGCCCCCACGTGCGTGGCCGTCACGGTCGGGACCACCGCGTGGTGCCAGCCCCGCCGAGCCGCCCGGTAGGCCCAGTCGGTCTCCTCGGCGTAGAGGAAGAAGGACTCGTCGAACCCGCCGATGGCGCTGATCGCTTCGGCGCGCAGGAGCAGCACCGCGCCGATGGCGAACTCGCCTCGTCGGTGCCGCCCGAGTCCCACGGCGTCGAGCCACGCGCCGCGGGGCGTGGGGAAGGGCCAGAGGACGCGCTCCTCGTGGCCCTCGGGGGAAAGCAGCCGCGGGCTGACGCTGGCGAGGTCGGGTCGCGCCCGCAGCGCCTCCGCGAGCAGTCGTATGCCGCTGGGCTCGATTCGCGCGTCAGGGTTGAGCAGGAGCACGTCGGAGTCCGCGGACCGCCGCTCGCGCAGACCGACGTTGACGCCCGCGGCGAACCCGCCGTTGTGGCCGGGGTCGACGTAGCGCACGCCGAGCGCGGAGCAGACGGCTCGGACCTCGGGTGAGGACGAGTTGTCCACGACGAGGACGGACTCGTCGCGGAGGGGCTCGAGGGTGGAACGGAGCAGCTCGGCCGCGCCGTAGGCCACGACGACGATGTCGACCGGCCGGGTCTCGGCCGTCGCACCCACCGGGTCGGGGATCGCGCCCACCGGCTCGGGGGTCGCGCCCGCCGGGCCGAGCGCGGCGCGGTAGAGGCCCTCCTGGAGTGCGGCGACCGACGTCCAGCTCGTGTCAGTGGCCCGGGCGAGGCCGGCCGATCGCAGCCGCCGGGCGAGCGCCGGGTCGGTGCCGACCCGCAGCAACGCGTCGCGCAGGGCGGCTGTGTCGCCCGGCGGCACGAGGATCCCGGCGTCACCGACGACATCGGGCAGCGCACCGCTGTCGCTCGCCACGACCGGCGTGCCACAGGCCATCGCCTCGACCGCGACCCGGCCGAACTGCTCGACCCACGAGCGAGTCGTCAGCGATGGGACGGCGAGGACGTCCACGGACCGGTAGAAGTCGGGCAGGTCCGCCTGGTCGACCGAGCCGGTGAGCTCCACCCGGCCGGTCGCTCCCCGGGCCTGCACCTGGGAGCGGAGCCCTGCGGCGGCCGGGCCCTGCCCGGCGATGCGGAGCGTCAGGCGCTCGTCGGCGGCGACCGCCTCGACGAGCACCGAGACGCCCTTGTGGGCCTCGAGCCGGCCCACGTATCCGACCCGGACGACGGTGAGTTGCTCAGTTCGTCGCGCACCCGATCGAAAGAGCAGTTCGTCCCGCACCGGATCGTCGAGGTCTCGCGCTGCGGCGGCGGGCTCCTGCGCGCCCGGGTCGGCCTCCCCCTCGGTCGCTCTCGTCGGGCTGAAGCGCGCGAGGTCGACGCCGAGCGGGATGAGCGTCGCCGTCCCGGAGAGGCCCTTGCGCTCGACGATGCGCCCGGCCTCGGAGTTGCACACGCTCACCCCAGCAGCATGACGCAGCGCCCAGCGCTCCAGCCAGCGAAACGGGACCGGGTACGTCTTGTCGAGGTTCTGCGCCGAGTAGAGCACGTAGGGGGCCCGGCAGCGGCGCACCGCCCTCACGGCGAGCACCTCGGCAGTGCTCAGCGCGAACGGCTCCTCGTGGATGTCGATGACGTCCCACGCCTGCCCCAGGGCCCGCCAGATCGGCCGCGGGTCGTAGAGGAACAGGGCCGGGTGGCGGCCGATGGTGCGCACCCCCGTCACCGCCTCACCGGCGCGGGGCGCCAGACGGACGGTGCTGCCGCCCTCGTCCCATTCGGCGGCGGACAGGGTGACCACGTCGTGGCCGCGGTCGCGCAGGGCGCGCTCGCGGTCACGCCAGGCGTCGACGACGGCGCTGTGCGACACCCGCAGGACCCGCAATCGACAACTCCCACCCTCTGGTGTCCCGAGCCGTGGTGACCGGGGCTTCGCTGAACGGGCCAGCGACCCCCAGATGATATGGGAGGATTGGCGGTCAGTAGTCCGACTTCTCTCCGGAGCAACGCCCAAGGGGGGCCAGTGACGATCCGTGACCTCGTGGGCGTGATCCGTGCACGATGGCGGCTCATCGCCCTCTGCGTCCTCGTCGTCATCGGCGCCACCGCCGCCTCGACCCTGATGACCACTCCCGTCTACGAGGCGACCGCCCGGGTCTACCTCTCCACCGTCAAGCCGGCCGACGACAAGAGCCCCGGTGGCACCTACGCGATCACCCAGAAGGACCTCAACACCTACGTCGCCATCCTCGGCTCCCCGGCCGTCCAGGACCCGCTCCGTGCGGAGCTGGGGCTGGCCCCCGGGACGGGCATCGACATCAGCGGCACGGTGTCCGAGCTGACGAACGTCCTCGACCTGCAGGCTCGCAGCTCCGACCCGCAGCGGGCCGCGGACATCGCGAACACCGCGGGGCCCGTCCTCGCTGACGCGGCGAAGAAGTTCTCCCCGCTGCTCGCCAACAACAACCAGGTCGTCGAGGCGGAGGCGATCACCCCCGCCCTGGCCCCGGCCGAGCCGATCTCCCCCAAGGTCAAGACGAACCTCGCGATGGCCCTCCTCGCTGGCCTCGTCATCGGCATCGGCGCGGCCCTCCTGCGGCACGTCGCGGACACGAAGGTGCGAGGGGACGAGGACATCCGCAAGCTGTCCGACCGGCCGATCCTCGCGACGATCCCCTTCGTCAAGGGCAGCGACGGTCCTGTCCTCACCCTCGCCGACGACCCGCACACGCACCACGCCGAGGCGATCCGGCGGCTGCGCACGAACATCCTCTTCGTCGACGTGACGACCCAGGGCCACTCGTTCGTCATCACCTCGTCGAACCCCGGTGAGGGCAAGACGACGACCTCGGTCAACCTCGCCATCGCGATGGCCGACGCCGGCTCGAAGGTGCTGCTCATCGACGGCGACCTGCGCAACCCGTCGGTTGCCAGGACGATGGGGCTCGAGGGCAGTGCCGGGCTGACGACGGTGCTGCTCCGGCGGGCGGAGCCGGCCGACGTCATCCAGGCGTGGCGCGACACGAGCCTCCACGTCCTGCCGGCCGGCCAGATCCCACCCAACCCGAGCGAGCTGATCGGCTCGGAGGCGATGTCGCAGCTCTTCCAGAAGCTGGCGCAGGACTTCGACTACATCCTCATCGACAGCCCGCCGATCAACCCGGTCATCGACGCGGTGCTGCTCAACCAGCTCACCCACGGCCTCATCATGGTCGTCGCGAGCGAGCGCACCCGGCGGCGCGAGCTCGAGGCGGCCCTCCGCTCTCTCGAGACGGTCGAGGTCCCGGTCGCCGGGTTCGCGCTCAACCTCGCGACCGGCGCACGGTCCGCGGCCTACCGGTACGGCACCTACGGGTACGGCCAGACCGCCGCGGTCCACGGCAGCAGGGCGGCGAAGAAGTCACGCCGGTCCGACCGACGCCGCCTCTCCCGGGCCCGCTGACACCAGCTGAGCCCGCTGGGACCAGCCGAGGGCCCGAGGGCCCGGGGCCCGAGGGGCCCGGGGCCGGGGGGTGGTGCGCTCAGTCGCCCGACCGGTGCGGCCGGCGGCGGCGCGCCAGCTCCTCCCGGACGCCGCGCGCTGGACGGGCGAAGAACTCGGCGACCACCTCGCGACGGGTCGGCGGTCGCCCCCTCAGCATGGCCAGGTGCTCGACGTTGACGAGTGCCGCCCGGCCGACGAGGCGCAGCTTGCCCCGAGTCGTGGGAGCCGCCTTGACCCGGGCGCGCCACTCGTCGATCCGGGTCCCCCCGGCCGAGGCGATCTGCCACAGGTCGTGGTCCGGGTGCCCTCGCCACGCGTCGAGCCGGCCGGTGGCGGCGGCCAGACCCACCTCGGCGCCGAGGCGCCGAGCCAGCTCCTCCACCGCGGCCCGCACGTCGTCGTCCGCCGCGGTCCACGTGTGGCTGATGTCCTGCCTGCCCCGGTGCGACCCGCGCGACCGGGCCGCGTGCAGGAGCAGGACCAGGCGCTGGGCGGTCGGCTCGGGGACCCGGCAGGCGCGCCCGGCCGCCAGCCAGGTCCGCCCCGCCGACCACAGGACGCCGAAAGCCATCTCGGCCCGCACCGTGAGTCCCGGGAAGCTGCGATGGACGTCGAGGTGGCCCCACGCCGGGTGGCGCAGGGTGGCCGAGTGCTCGAAGGCCGAGCTCGACGGGAAGTCGTTGAGCACCTCCCATCCGGCCGCACGGAGCGCGACGAGGAGGGCCGCGACGTGGTCGGGGTGCACGAGCACGTCGACGTCGGACGCGGTCCGCCCACTGCGACGGACCGTCGGGTCGAGCGACTCGCCCTTGATGTGCAGCACGTCCGCGCCGATGCGGTCGGCGACGACCTGGACCGCGGCGTGCCCGAGCTGGAGCCGGATCGGGGTCGGGATCGTCGTCGTCACGCTCCACCTCCCTCGGACCCGACCTCCACCTCGGACGCCACCTCGGACGCCACCTCGGACTCCACCTCGGACTCCACCTCGACGAGACCCTGCGCCGCGAGGTCGTCGACGACCGCCCGGACCGCGCCCTCGAGGTCGCCGTGCTCAGGGACCCCGAACTCGGCGGCCAGGTGGGCACCCAACGCGCCCAGCGGCATACCGTCTCGGGTGAGCGAGCGCACGGCGAGACCGAGCGGTGACAGCCGGACGACCCGACCGCCCGACGCGTCGCCGAGCAGGACGACCCCCTCTCCGTCGACGACGAGCTCGTCGACGGCCTCGACCGCACGCACGACGACCTCGCTCATCGCGCCCTCCCCGTGATCTCACGGATGACCGGGTCGAGGTCGACGGCCTCGGCGTAGCGGAGCAGCCGGAACCCGCCGGTCGCCTCCCCCAGCTCGGCCAGGCGGCTGAGCGGTCGGGCGAGCAGCGGCAGCGACGACGTCTCCGGAGCGAGCGCGACGATGGCGTCGAGCACGTCCATCGGCTCGACCGCGACGCCCACCATGGCCGGGTCCCGGCGGATGACGACCACCCCGGCGACCCACGGCTGCGCTCGAGGGGCCAGGAGCCCGAGCTGTGCGGCCGGCACCTCGTCCTTGAGCCCGCGGTGCGGGTCCCGGCGGATCGACAGCGGCTTGCGGTACGGCAGGATCCGACCGTCGGCGGTGACGGCGACCGTCTCGTCGGTGAGGTAGGCGAGCGACGTCCCGAACGTGCGGCTCAACGTCGTCTTGCCCGTCCCACCCGGCGCCACGAAGACCACCGCGGCGCCGGTCGTCGGATCGCAGAGCGCGCCGGCGTGGAGCATGAGCACGCGACCCGCCTGCGCCGCGATGAGCGCCTTGGTGATGCCCTGGGTGGCCCGCATCAGCATCCGGGCCGGCGCGTCCTCGTCCCCCGGGGGCAACGCCTCCCCGAACCGCTCGGCCACGACGAACGCGCCGGCATCGACCTCCTCGGCGGGGTCGGCGCCTCCGGCGCGGGGGTCGAGACAGTGCTGCCACGCCCGACGGAACGCCGCGGCCACCTCCACCGGCAGCCCGCTCAGGTCGAGCGCGAGACGCGCACCGAGCGCATGCAGGTCGACGACCTCGTCGGCGACGGCCGGCGAGGCAGTCGGGCCCGGATGGGCGCGCGGGCTGGGGACCGTGGGCATCGTGCTGCAGCGTAACCACCCCGTGGCATCATCGTCGCCATGAGAGGCGGCAGTGGCGGCGGCCGACCGCGCGTGGCCATTGCCCACGACTACCTCACCCAGCGCGGCGGCGCCGAACGTGTCGTCCTCTCGATGCTCCGGGCGTTCCCCGACACGACGATCCACACGACGCTCTACGACCCGGAGGGGACGTTCCCCGAGTTCCGCGACGTCCGCATCGTCACGTCGCCCCTGAACCGCTCGACACGCCTCCGCCACGACCACCGGCTGGCCCTGCCGCTCCTGCCGTGGGCCGTCTCGCGACTGCCGGTGGACGCCGACCTCGTCATCGCCTCGAGCTCCGGCTGGGCGCACGGAGTCCCGACGTCGGGCAAGAAGCTCGTCTACTGCCACGCCCCCGCCCGGTGGCTCTACCAGGCGGACGCCTACCTCGGGCACCCCCCGCGGAGCTCGGTGACGGGGCGGGCGCTCCTCGCGCTCAGTCCCCCGCTGCGCCGGTGGGACCGGCGCGCGGCAGCAACCGCGGACCGTTACCTGGTCAACTCCACGGTCGTCCGAGACCGCGTCAAGGAGGCCTACGGCATCGACGCCGAGGTCCTCCCCCCGCCGTTCGGGATCGACCCCCACGGCCCCAGCGAGGTCGTCGCGGAGCTCGCCGACTGGGCCGACGGCTACCACCTGCTCGTCTCCCGGCTGCTGCCCTACAAGAACGTCGCCGAAGCGGTCCGCGCCTTCGACGCCCTCGACGAACGCCTCGTCGTCGTCGGGCACGGCCCCCTCGAGGCCGAGCTGCGGGCCACCGCGCCCCCCAACGTGCGGATCGTGTCCGGGCTCGTCGACGCGCACCTGCGCTGGGTCTATTCGCACAGCACCGCGCTCATCGCCCCGAGCCTCGAGGACTTCGGGCTCACCCCCCTCGAGGCAGGGGCCTTCGGGCGCCCCACCCTCGCCCTGCACGCCGGCGGCTACCTCGACACCGTCGCGCCCGGGGTCTCAGGAGCGTTCTTCACAACCCCCACGGCGAACGACATCCGGGCCGCGGTGGCCGCGAACCGGAACGCCGAATGGGACGCCGAGGCGATCCGGTCGCACGTCGACAGCTTCTCGGAGCCGCACTTCCACCGGCGCCTGGTTGCCGCGGTGGAGACCCTCCTCACCGACGACCGCGCCTGACGCTGGGAGCGAGCTGAGCGGCATCCGGCTCAGTCGTGTGTGTGCACGAGCAGCCCGAGCGCGACGAGCTGCTCCACGAAGGCGGCCACGTCCTCCTCGATGGCGGCGGGCGCCAGCCCGAACGCGTCCGCGACGCGCTCCACGACCTGCTCGAGCGAGCCCCCCTCGCTCACCTCTGCCCAGATGACCGCCGCCGAGTCGGCGAGCACGAGCGCCGGCCCCTCGGGCAACCGGGCGACATAGGTCAGCTCGTCCGCGTCGACACGTCCCACGTCGGGAGCGATCCGGTATGCCGCTGAGCTCGTCACGCACGTAGCGTCCCACGAGTGGGTGGCGGGCTCACCCGATCGTGCGGAAAGCGCAGGGAGCTGCGTCGGCGTGGGTAGATTGGGCAGGCGGAGGGGACCGCACCGGTTCAGTGGAAGGGCGGCGATGGCGGAGGGGGACGTTCGCTTCAGGGTGCTCACCGTGTGCACCGGCAACATCTGCCGGTCGCCCGCGGCCGAACGCCTGATCCGTCGCGTCTGGGTCGACGGCGCCCCCGGCGTCGAGGTCGTCAGCGGCGGCACCCACGCCATGGTCGGCGAGCCGATCCAGATCTCGATGGCGCACCTCCTCGAGCAGTCGGGCGCCTACTCGGGAGAGTTCTGTGCCCAGCTGCTCACGCCCCAGCTCGTCGAGCGCGCGGACCTCGTGCTCGGGATGACCCGACGGCACCGGGCCGCAGCGGTGGCCCTGGGCCCCGCCGCGACGGGACGCACGTTCACGTTGCGCGAGTTCGCCCGACTCGTCGCCGACGGGGCCGCCGAGTTCGAGCCCACCGAGGACCGCGTGGAGTCGCTCCGCCGCGTCGTCGAGCTCGCGGGGTCGAGACGCCGGGCCGTGCTCGACCCGGCCGTGGACGACATCGCCGACCCCTACGGACGCGACCTCGAGGCGTACCACGTGGCCTTCACCGAGATCTCGCGAGCCGTGGACCTCGTCGGACGGGTGCTCGAGGGGCTCCCGGTGTCCGATCCGCGAGTGGTCGGCCCGGCGGCTCCGTCCCCGGAGGAGGCGCCGCCGGGGCGCCGCTCGTGGGGACGGCGGCGTCGCTGAGCGGACCGGTCCCCGCGGTGGCTCAGTGTCCGGCGAGGGAGGCGGTGTGGGCGAGGTACTGCTCGAACGTCGGCAGCTCGCCCCGCTCCGCCGCCGCCTCCAGGGTCGGCGCTGCCGCGTCCTTGTCGGAGACGACGGGGACGAACCCCTCCGGCAGGGCCAGGCCCACCGCGGTGTCGAGCGGGTTGACGCCGCGCTCGGCCGCCGGGTTGAAGACCTCCGAGCAGAGGTAGACGGCGACGCCGTCCTCGAGGCACGCGAGCGCATGGCCGAGGCCCTCCGCGACGTAGACCGCGCGCCGGTCGACGGCGTCGAGCCGGACGCTGTCCCACTGCCCGAACGTCGGGGAACCCACGCGGATGTCGATGACGAAGTCCAGGAAGACGCCACTCGTCACGGTGACGAACTTGGCCTGGGACGGCGGGAGGGCGGCGAAGTGGATGCCGCGGAGGGCGCCCGCCTTCGACACCGAGATGTTCGTCTGCCGGACCCTCATCTCATGGCCGATCTCCTCGGCCAACCGGTCTGCGCGGAAGCCCTCGGCAAAGGTTCCGCGATCGTCGTGGAACTGGCGAGGTGTGACCTCGAAGGCACCGGCGATGGTCAGAGATCGGATCTCCACAGGTGGTCAATGTCCTTCGTTCATGAGGTCGAACAGGTACGCCCCGTAGCCGCTCTTGAGCTGGTCGTCAGCATGACCGCGGAGGACATCGTCGTTGATCCATCCGTTGCGCCAGGCGACCTCCTCGACGCACCCGACCTTCTGCCCCTGCCGCGCCTCGATGACGTGCACGTACTGGCTGGCCTCGATGAGCCCGTCGAACGTCCCGGTGTCGAACCACGCGGTGCCGCGGGGCAGCACGCTGACGGTGAGGGCTCCGCGGTCAAGGTACTCGGCGTTGACGGCCGTGATCTCCAGCTCGCCCCGGGCGCTCGGCGTCAACCCCTTCGCGATGGAGACGACGTCGTTGTCGTAGAAGTAGAGGCCCGGGATGGCGTAGCTCGACCTGGGCCGCTCCGGCTTCTCCTCGATGGAGAGCACCTGGCCGTCCGTGTCGAACTCGACGACGCCGTAGGCCGTGGGGTCAGCGACGCGGTAGGCGAAGATGTGCCCGCCCGTCACGCTCGTGTTGTCGGCGAGTCGAGCGCCGAGGCCCGGACCGAAGAAGATGTTGTCGCCGAGGACGAGCGCGACGTGGTCCGAGCCGATGAAGTCGGCACCGATGATGAACGCCTGGGCCAGGCCCTCGGGGCGTTCCTGAGTTGCGTAGGACAGGGACATCCCCCACTGGGACCCGTCGCCGAGCAGCCGCTCGAACTGCTCGCGGTCCTGGGGGGTCGTGATGACGAGGACCTCGCGGATGCCGGCCATCATCAGGGTCGACAGCGGGTAGTAGATCATCGGCTTGTCGTAGACCGGCATGAGCTGCTTGCTGATGGCCCGCGTGATCGGGTGCAGGCGGCTACCGGTTCCCCCGGCCAGGATGATTCCCTTCATGGTCGGCCAGCGTAGTGGCCGCGCATGACGTCAAGAGACCCGCACCTTTGGTGCCGCGACCGCGGAAGGCCACGGCGTCGGGCCGCACGCTCAGGTGGTTGGCAGCAGCGATCGAGCGACGGCGAGAGCCTCGGCGGCCGAGCCGGCTCGGTGGGTCGTCGACAGGGGGGCCGTCCAGTCCTGGATCAGGGCGCTCACCTTCCCGTCGACATTGTCGAGCGCCACGGAGGGGATGCCCAGCAGGGAGGCCCCGATGTGGGCATGGAGTCGATCCGTGACGACGACCCGCCCGTCGCTGAGAGTCTCCTCGATCACCCGGACGTGGTCGGCGGTGTGCCTCCGAAGCAGTGCGCGCTGGGGGACGGCCCAGAGCCCCTCCTGCAGCCGGCGCGAGGCCCGGGCCCAGCGGCGCCTCACGGCGGCTTCTGGTCCCGACGGTAGGACGTCGGCAGAGCCGCAGAGCCGAGCGAGCCGGCGGATGGCGCGGAAGGCCGGCCGTGCCTGGCCGAACGACGGCCAGTCGGTCTGCCGGAAGTCGAGTCCCACGGCTGGTTCGGCGAGGTCGAGCCCGGTCGACTCCTTGTCGCTGCGCTGGAGGACCAGCAGGTCGTGCGAGGGCGGGCCACGCCGGGCCAAGGTGGTACCGAAGGCGGCGTCGGGTGCGAGGCGGAGGCCGGCACCCAGCTCCGGGACCGCTTCGCCCAGGCGTTGGAGCGATCGCGTGTCTCGGATGAGGTAGGTGGCCTGGGGGAAGCGGCCGTACCGCTGCCGGGCGGCGAGCTCGGCCGGTCGGTCCGGGAAGCTGACGGACTGTGGGAGCAGCACGACCCGCGAAGAGTCGGGAACCGTCTCGAGGACCCGGCCACGGTACTCGTCGTGCACCGGATAGAGACCGCCGAGATTGCCGCCGCCGTGCAGGACGACGGCCACGCTGCTCGGGAGGCGCCGCAGCGTCTCCCACGAGGTCAGCCGCCGGTCCTGGAGGAGTCGGACGTGGACCCCGAGCCGGCCCAGGGAGTCGAGGGCACCTCGGAGGATGAGCAGGTCACCGGCGTTCCGGTGGTCGGGGGCATCGAGGACCACCGCTCGGGAACGGCCGTCGAGTGCGGCGCCGAGCGCTTCGTCGAAGGCGGCCCGGAGGGCCGCCAGGACGGCGGCATCCCCCGGATCCGGCCGACAGCCGCGCATCAGGGTCCCTGGCTCGGCAGCAGGACGGTGCTGCCATGGAAGGGACGGAGCCGTCCGCCGGCCACCCACCGCCGCAGCCCCCGGACCAGCCCGAGGTCGCGCGCCGTTGCCTCGGCGGCCGCGAGGACGCGGCGTCTGGCGCCGCCCCGGCTGCCCAGCGCCGCCCGGATGGGGGTCGAGGGGAGCGCCAGGAGCAGTGCGACGGCAGTGGGTCGCCGGCGGTAGAGGCCGGGATGGCGGGCCCAGAGGCAGGCCTCCGCGATGCCGGCGCGGTACTTGCGGATCAGGCGCCGGCGGGGCCCTCGCGGTGGGTCGTAGAAGACCTCCATCCGTGGCTCGTAGGCCAGGGCGACTCCAGCCACGGCCAGCCGGATCCCGATCTCGACGTCGTCGCAGCCGTAGGGCGGCAACCCCTCGTCGAAGCCTCCGACAGCGGCCAGGGTCGCCGCGCTCATGGCGAAGTTGCAGCCCCAGAAGTAGGGGAACACCCTCTCAGCCCCGTCGTCGGGGCCGAGGCTGTCGAGCGAGTCGAGCAGCACCTGCGAGGTGGGCCTCCTCGCCGCGTCCAAGGCGAGGACCCGGCCCCCGACCGCCAGCGCGCCGGAGCTGGACGCTGCGTGGACGGCCGCGACCCAGGTGCTGCCGACGACGTCATCGGCGTCGCAGTAGGCCAACACCGGGGCTCGGGCCGCCGCCGCTCCCCGGTTGCGGGCGAAGCACAGGCCGACCTGCTCGGACGCATCGACGACGCGGGCGTCCGCGACCACCCCCGTGCCCGCAGCCGCCCACTGCTCGAAGACTGCCACGGTCCCGTCGGTCGACCCGTTGTCGACCAGGACCACCTCGAATCCTGGCGCGTCCACCTGCCCGGCCAGGGCCTCGAGCTGCGACGCGAGAGTGGCCGCGCCGTTGCGCACACAGACGACGACGGACACGGCGGGCGAGCCGGGGTCCGACCCCTCTCGGTCAGTGGGTTGCACCACCGGAGTGTATAGATCGCGGGCTCGTCGGCTGTGCCATGATGCCAGCGGCGGGAGGGTGCCCGTCCGAACAGAGCGGGCGACCCGCGAGGAGGCCGGGATGGGGACGGGAGGCGCCGAACCGGGGCCCGGCCCGGACGCCGTCCCCCCGCTCGATCGCGGTGAGCTGCAGGCTCGAGCCCTGAGCGGGGTCCGCTGGACCGCCCTCCACACGGTGGTCGCCGTGGGCCTCGGCTTCGGCGTCAACATCCTGCTGGCAAGGGTCCTGGGTGTCGTCGACTACGGACGCGTCGCCTACCTGACGACCGTCATCACGATCGCCGGAGTCATCGCGGAGCTGGGTCTCGGCATGGCCGTGGTCCAGTTCGGGACCAAGGCACACGCGATGGGCCACCCCGAGGTCGTGCGGTCCGTCCTGTCGAGGTCGCAGGGGTTCCGGCTGCTCGTCATCGCCCCCGTCGTCAGCCTCACGGTGCTGCTCGTGGTCCGCGTGGACCCGCTCCTGATGGCGCTGGCCATCGGTTTCGGCATCTGGCTCAAGGCGGCGCTCAGCGGGACCCCCGCCGCCTTGACGATCGAGAACAAGACGGCCCAGATCGCCAAGAACGCAATGGTCGTCAACCTGCTGACGCAGGTGGCGGTCGTCGTCGCTGCGCTCACCTCGCGGGACGCCGACACGGTGTGGATCAGCCGGGTGACGGTGGGGGCGCTCGGCGTCGTCCTCGCCCTGCCGTACGTCTCCCGGGCCTACCGGCGCGCGGTGCTCCACCCGGCCCTACCCCGCAGCTTCCCCACCGGCTTCTGGAGGTACGCCGTCCCGGCCGGCGTGGCCTCGATCCTCGGCAACCTCATCGTCTCCCGCACCGAGGTGGCCTTCCTCACCTGGAGCGGCAACACGGCGGCGGCGGGCCTGTTCGCGCTGGCGTTCGGCCTCGCCGTCCATGTCTTCAGTCCGGCCCAGGCCCTCGTCGGGCCGCTGATCCCCGCCATCTCGGGGCTGCGCGCAGTGGACGCCGCGTCCCTCGGGCGCGCCCTCCGCCGGACGATGCGGGCGAGCGCGACGCTGTCGGCTCTCCTCGTGGCCGGCGGGCTGGGCCCCCTGGCCCTGCTCCTGCAGCCCATCTACGGGGCCGAGTTCGCAGGGGCGGCGCCTGTCGTCGTCGCTCTCGGGATCGGTGCCGCCGTGGCGACAACAGGGTCACCGCTCCTCGCCTTCATCCAGGCCCGCTTGGCGGGCGGGGCGGTCCTCAAGCTGAACCTCGCGGCGGTCGTGGTCAACCTCGTCCTCATCGTGGCCCTGCTCCCGGTGCTCGGGCTCTGGGGGGCGGTCATCGCCAACCTCGCCGGCGTCGCGGTGCGCAACGGCCTCCTGCTGGTCACGGAGAGCCGGGACGCCCAGGTGCGGCTGTCGGCGGCGCTCGGGGACGTGGCCCCGCTGCTCGTCGGCAGCGTCGCCTGCCTCCTCGTCCAGGCGGTCGCGCGCACCGCCCCGACGGGGTTGGTCACCACCGCAGTGCTGAGCGCCCTGGCCGGCGTGCTCCTCTATGTCGTCGGCCTGCGTGGGCTGCACCTCGGCCTGGCGGGACCCGACGCCGCCGCGCTCGAGGCCAGCGTCAGCGCCCGGCTTCGTCCGTCGGTGCGCCGGGTGCTGGGGCTGCTCGCTCACCGCCGCGGCTGAGGGCCGGCAGGAGGTTCCCGATCCTGCCGGTGAAGGCCGCAGCGCTGGGCAGGACGGCCCGCGCGAACGACCACGGTGCGACACCGGTGCGCTCCACCCCGAACTCCTCGGCGACCGCCCGTGAGACGGGGCGTCCCAAGCCGCCCATGCTGGCCCCCGAGTGCGCCTCCTCCGTCCCGACGCGGTAGAGGGCGCCCGGGAACGGCAGGGGGACCAGCGGAAGGTCGTCGTGGATGTGCACGTGCGACCCGAACCACCTCTCCAGCCGCTCCCCGAAGGCTGAGTACAGCTCGTCCTGGGAGGCGGTCAACGGCAGGTCGACGCTCGGGTAGAGGTCATGTCGGACGATGTGCGACGAGCCGCAGTGCAGGTGGAAGTCACCTCGCACCGGGCGAACCGCCCGCCGGCCCGCGTGGTAGCGCCAGCCGTGGGTCACGGTCCAGCCCGGTTCGCCGCTCCGATCGGCGACGAAGCCGGCCAGCCGCCGGGAGACGAAGTCGTCGGCGTCGACGAACATGACGTGCGTCAGGTCGGGGTGCTGCTGCCGTGCTGCGAGGAGGCCGACCGCGAGCTTGCTGCCCTTGTCCTTCAGGACCGCCGCGGTTCCGGTCTGGGGGCCTCGGTGGGAGGACGGGGGCGGAAAGTCCACCTCGACGAACCTGACCCGCTCTGGGAGCTGGACCCGCGGGGCCTGGTTGCCGACGACCACGACACCGAACGCGTCGCTCTGCTGGCGCACCCACGACCTCGCGGACTGGGCGAAGATCGCCTCCACCTGGCCGTAGCTCCGGCTGTTCCACGGGTGCCGGAGGGACGTGACGAGGGCCAACACACCCGTCAACCTATCGACCCGGCCCTCGTCTACCCTCACACCATGCGTGTTCTCGTCACCGGCGGAGCCGGCTTCATCGGATCGAACTTCGTGCTGCGCGCCCGCGAGAGCCGCCCGGACTGGCAGGTGACGGTCATCGACGCGATGACGTACGCCGCCAACCGGGCCTCCCTCGAGCCGGTGCTCTCGACGGGCGAGGTGGCTCTCGTCGAGGGGAACATCGCCGACGCCGACCTCGTCGACGCGCTCGTCGCGGACCACGATGTCGTCGTGCACTTCGCCGCCGAGTCGCACAACGACAACAGCCTGGACAGCCCGTGGCCGTTCGTCGAGTCCAACGTCGTCGGCACCTTCACACTCCTCGAGGCGATCCGCCGCCACGGCAAGCGGTTCCACCACATCTCGACCGACGAGGTCTACGGCGACCTCGAGCTCGACGACCCGGCCCGCTTCACCGAGCAGACGCCGGTCAACCCGAGCTCCCCCTACTCGGCGACGAAGGCGGGAGCGGACCTGCTCGTCCGGGCGTGGATCCGGTCGTTCGGCATCGAGGCGACCGTCTCCAACTGCTCCAACAACTACGGCCCCCGCCAGCACGTCGAGAAGTTCATCCCGCGCCAGATCACGAACATCCTGCAGGGCGTCCGGCCCAAGGTCTACGGCTCCGGCCTCAACGTCCGCGACTGGATCCACGTCGACGACCACAACGATGCGGTCATCGCGATCCTCGAGCAGGGCCGGCCCGGTGAGACCTACCTCATCGGCGCCGACGGCGAGCGCAACAACCTCGAGATCGTCGCCATGCTCCTCGAGCTGATGGGCGAGCCGGCCGACTGGTTCGACCACGTCGACGACCGGCCCGGCCACGACCTGCGCTACGCGATCGACTCGACCAAGCTGCGCCGTGAGACCGACTGGCAGCCGCGCTTCGGCGACCTGCGGGCGGGATTGGCCCAGACCATCGACTGGTACCGCGCCAACGAGTCGTGGTGGCGGGAGGCCAAGGTCGCGGCCGAGCGCACCTACGAGCGGCTCGGACGATGACGGGCGGCCAGCGGGTCCTCGTCACGGGGGCGGGGGGCATGCTGGCCCGGGACCTGGTGCCGGCGCTGCGCGCCGCGGGCCACGCCGTGACTGCACTGGGTGCCGACGACCTCGACATCACCGGTGCGTCCGAGTGCCTCACAGCTGCAGCGGGGCACGACCTGGTCGTCAACTGCGCGGCCTTCGCCCGGGTCGACGAGGCCGAGCGCGAGGAGCCGCTCGCGTTCGCGGTCAACGCCCTCGGTGCCGCGAACGTCGCGCGGGCCGCGGCCCACGCGGGCGCACGCATCCTCCACTTCTCCACCGACTACGTCTTCGACGGACAAGCCAACCGGCCGTATGCCGCTGAGCACCCTCCCAGCCCCCTGTCGGCGTATGGACGCACCAAGCTCGCAGGCGAGTGGGCGGTCCGGGCCCTGTGCGCGGATCACTGGGTCGTGCGGACGGCGTGGCTCTATGGGGCCGGGGGGCCGAACTTCGTCGGCACCATGCTCCGGCTCGCCGAGGAACGCGGCACCCTCGACGTCGTCGACGACCAGCGAGGCCAGCCGACGTGGACCCGGGACCTGGCCGAGCTCGTGGTCCGGATGATCGACGCCAGGGCGCCCACCGGGACCTACCACGGCACGTCGTCGGGCGAGACGACGTGGCACGGCCTGGCCCGGGCCATCTTCGAGGAGCGTCGGCTCGATCCGCACCGGGTGCGTCCGACGTCGACCGATGCCTTCCCACGCCCAGCACCGCGGCCCGCCTACGGTGTGCTCTCGCACCGCAGCCTCGAGGAAGCGGGCATCGACCCGATCCGCGACTGGCGCGAGGCGCTCGCGGAGTACCTCCGCCGGTGAGCGAGATCTTGGCGGCCGTCGGAGTGTGGGCGCCTGCGGTCTACCTGCTCGGGTTCACCGCAGTGGTCATGGTCGGGGTCCCCCGCTCGGCGCTGACCCTCGCTGGAGGACTGGCGTTCGGGCCCGTTCTCGGGATCACGTTGGCATGGGCCGCGTCGGTCCTCGCCGCGGTGCTCGGACTGCTGGTGGGGCGCGTGCTGGGCGAGGAGCTCGTCGAGCGACGCGCCGGACCACGGCTGCGTCGGGTGCGGGCCGCGCTGCACAGCCACAGCTTCAGGGGTGTGCTCCTGACCCGGATGACCCCCGTGCCCTTTGCCGTCGTGAACTACAGCCTCGGTGCCCTCGGCGTCCGCACCCGTCCGTACGTTCTCGGCACCGCCGTCGGGATCATCCCCGGCGCGATCGCCTTCGGCGGGGCAGGCGCCTCGATCGGCATGGGCAACCTCGAGTGGGCCCTCGCCGCCGTCTCCGTTCTCGGACTCGCCTGGCTGGCTGCCCGCCGACCTCTGGGCCAGCCCCCCGCATAGTCGAGTGGGCACGTCCTGCCATCTCCCCGCCCGTCACGGAGACCTCGCACCCTGATCCGCCAGGCGGGTCAGTGTGGCAGGGGCCAGCAAGGGCAACCCCGGGCTCAAGGCGCCTCGGTGGCTCCCGGGCTGCGAAGCACGCGGGCCGACAGCGCATGGCCGGCCTCGCAACTGGCGATCAGGTCCCCGCCGTTGCCGAGGTAGGCCGCGAGAAAGCCCGCGTTGAAGGCGTCGCCGGCGCCGGTCAGGTCACGCACGTCCTCGACGGGTGGCACCGGCACCGTCGCGACGAGCTGGCCGCGATCGAAGACCATCGTCGCGTCCTTGCCGTGCCGCGCGAGCACGATGGCCGCCGGGAACCGCTCCAGCCCGGCCCCTGCCGCAGCGCCGTCCACGAGCCCGAGCAGCCGGCACTCGTCCTCGTTGGCGGAGATGAGCTCGGGGTGACACCGCTCGACCAGATCGAGGAACTCTGCGACGCCGTAGTGCTCGATGAGACCGGCCGACGACAGGTCCAGTGAGACCAGACCGCCTTGCGCGTGCTGGCGCTGCACCGCGTCGAGCACGGTGTCGGCGGTCGGACCGGACTCGAAGGAGTAGGCCGTCACGTGCAGGACCTCGAGCCCCTCGAGCCAACCTGGGTCGATCGGTTCGAGCAGGGCACTCGCTCCACGAGAGGGGAACATCGTGCGCTCGCCGTGCTCGTCGACGAGCAGCACGATCGTCCCGGTCTGCCCGCGGCGCTGCAGCCGGACATCCACGCCGTGGCCTGCCAGCTCCTCCCCGAGGGCGTGGCCCCCGAGGTCGTCACCGACGCAACCGATGAAGCGCGTCGGATAGCGCGGACCGGCGAAGGCGGCGACGTTCGCGGCGGAGCCACCGCGGCGCAGGACGATCTCCGACTTCGTGTCAGTGGCGTTGCGCTGCGGTTCGAGCTGCCAGACGACGACGTCCTGGACGACGTCGCCGATGACCCCGAGCAACTACTCGCCCCGGCCGACCAGAGCAGCCGCGACCTCGCAGGCGAGGCGGATGTTGTTGCGGTAGAGGGCGACGTTCGCGTCGAGGCTCCGCCCGTCGGTGGCCCGCCGGATGAAGTCGAGCAGGTAGGGCGTCGAGGCCTGGCCGCCGATCCCGTCCCGCTCGGCGGCGGCCCAGGCGTCCTCGATGACGCCGTCCAGCTCGGACGGGTCGAGCTGCTCCGCCTCGGGCACCGGGTTGGCGACGAGGACACCGCTCGGCACGCCGAGGGCCCGCTGCGTCGTGAGGACGGTCGCGATCTCCTCCGCAGAGTCGAGGCGGGCGGCGACGGGGTAGCCCGAGTCGACGACATAGAAGCCCGGGTAGCGGTTGGTGCGGTAGCCGACGACCGGCACGCTGAGAGTCTCGAACCGCTCGAGCGTCGCGGGGATGTCGAGGATCGCCTTGGCGCCCGAGCTGACGAGCACGATGGACGTGCGGGACATGGCGATGAGGTCGGCTGACTCGTCGAAGGTCTTGTCCGCGCCGTGGTGCACGCCGCCGAGCCCGCCGGTCGCGAAGACGTCGATCCCGACGGCGCGAGCGAGGAAGGCGGTGGCGGCGATCGTGGTGCCGGCGTTCTTCTTCGTCACCGCGCCGATGGACAGCTCGCGGATGGAGGCCTTGTCGGCGTCGTCGTCCTCGCCGAGCTCACGGATCTGGTCGGCCGTCAGACCCACGACGGGCGTGCCGTGGTGCACCCCGATCGTGGCCGGCACCGCACCAGCCGCCCGGATGATCTCCTCACCCTCGAGGGCGACCTCGATGTTGCGCGGGCGTGGGAGTCCGTGCGTGAAGATCGTCGACTCGAGCGCCACGACGGGGACGCCGGCGGCAAGCGCCTCGGCGACGTGGTCTCCGACGTGGATGACGGACGGGGCGCTGGTCGACATGGGTGCGGTCCTCTCGTGGGTGGTGGCGTTGGGCCTTGACGCCACGCTACGGCTTCCGTCGATTCGCGTCGAGAATCAGTTGTGAATCAGTCGATATCATTTCCGAATGAGCGTGTCGCTTCGTCAGCTGGAGGTCTTCCAAGCCGTTGCCCGGGAGCTGCACTTCGGCCGGGCCGCCGGTCGGCTGCAGCTGTCCCAGCCGACCGTGAGCAAGGAGCTGGCCCGACTGGAGCTGTCCTTGGGCCTCGAACTGTTCCACCGGTCCAGCGGCGGCACGGTCCTCACGCCGGAGGGGTCGGAGCTGCTCCAGCAGGCCGACGTGGTGCTCGAGGCGGTGCGCGCCCTCGAACGAGCCGGCGCCACGGCACGCCGGCGACGGACCGGCCAGGTTCGAGTCGCCGCGTCACCCAGCGTCGTGAACCGGCTCATGCCGCAGCTGCTCCGTCAGCTCGAGCACCACCACCCCGATGTGGAGGTCACCGCGGTCGAGGTCGACACCGGCGGCGTCACGGCCGCTCTCGACGCCGGTGCCGCGGAGGTCGGGCTCGGGCACCACGTCGCTGCTCCCGCTCATGGCAGGGTCCGCACCATCGGTCGCGACGAGCTCTTCGTCATCGGCGCACAGTCCGTCCTGGGTGAGGGTCGGAGCGTGGCGCTGGACCGCCTCGCCGACGTCCCGCTCATCCTGTGGCCGCGCGAGCAGAGCCCGGTCTATCACGACGCGGTCCTGGGGATCTGTCGGTCACGCGGGCTCGAGCCGCTGCTGCTCTCGGGCACGTCCCGGGTGAGCGGCTCGCGGTCCTACCTGCTCCGCGAGGGCCGCGCCTTCGCCCTCGGGCCGCGCGACTTCGCGCAGTCGGAGTCCCATGGGGTCCGGGCCGCCCACCTCAGCCCCCGCGCGCACGTGCCTCTTGACCTCGCGTGGCTGGACCCGCCCTCCCCCGCGGCGCGCACGCTCATGGCGCAGGTCCGAGCCCTCGTCCCCTGACCACTCCGCTCCACCTGCCCGTTTGAGGTGAACGCGCCGGTCGACCTCCGGCGCGTTTACCTCAAACCGGGAAGGGTCAGGGCGGGGGTGAGAGCGGTGGGGGAAGGCCTGGAACGACGAGACCGGCCCCCCGTTCCCGCGGACGGTCAGCCGGGGAGCCAGCTCGTCAGCGCTTCGGAGACCCGGGGCTCGGTGAAGAACGAGCAGTGCCACGTCCCGGTGTCCGACCTGAGGTGCAGCGCCTGCCCGTCACTCACCCGGAACCCCAGCGGCCCGTCGACGAACCCGACCCCCGCGGTGGGCACCACCCCGTCGTTGGCCTGGTCATCGAAGACCTTGTCCAGCAACGACTCCGGCAGTCGCCAGAGCGCCGCCAGCGAGCCGGTCGGCTCGAAGTCGGCGTCGATCGCGTAGAGCCGGCTCGGATCCGGGGCAGCGGTCGCGATCCCCCCGAGGAACTCGCCGCCGGGACGCATCGAGGCGAGCCCCGGCAGACCGCCGAGGGCGCCCTGACCGATGACCTTGACGACCTCGAGCACCCCGTCCAGCACGTCGGTGACCACCGACCACGGCCCGGGCGGGGCGAGGTTGAGCAGCGCCGTCATGCGGTCGACCCACGCCCCCATGTGGTCCCCGTCGGCGAGCGGCGTGCCGCCGTTGGGCGAGGCGACGAAGACCGTGCGCCCCACCGTGACCCGCCCACCGGACTGCGAGCCGACCTCCGCGAGGGCCCGAGCGACGAGACCGCCCCTGCTGTGGCAGACGAGGTCCACGTCGAGGGACGCGTCCGGCCCGATGGCGCGGACCAGGCGGGTCAGCTCCAAGGCGTTCCGGGTCGGGTCGACCGACAGGGTCGGGTGGTCGAGCGCGAAGACGCGCCCGTCGTAGTGAGAGGCGAGCGCCTCCATCGTCGGCGTGGGCACGGCGGCGAAGGAGCCGTGGCTGGTGCTGAACGTGCCGTGCACGAAGAGCAGGGCCCGCCCGGAGGTGAGCCCGGCCGCATCGAAACCGTCTCCCGCGGCCGACCCGGAGACAGCCGAGCTGTGGACCGCGGGCCCGAAGTCCCGCAGCCGGGTCGGTCGCCGGGCGTCCTCCCACCTGCCGGCGATGACCCGCGCGGCTGCACCGACCAGCTCGTCGAGGATCGGGTAGACGAGAACCGAGAGGACCTTCTTGCCGATCAGCGTGATGAGGGACCGGTCACCGACAGGGGTGTCCTGCCCCTCAGCCACCTGCGGGGTCGCAACGGCGCTGGGCACGACGAACCGCACTGTGGCCGCTCCGCCGCGGGACGCACCTCCCGAGGGCCCGCCCGGCCCGCCCGGCCCGCCCGGCCCGCCCGGCCCACCCGAGGCATCGGTCGGGGGCTGCTCCGGGAAGTGCCAGCTCGGCACCCCGGCCTCGTCGACGAGGAGCAGCACCTGCCCACGCGTCGGCCCGAGGTCCGGCACGTCGAGCACCATCCCGGGCTCGCCGGCCGCGGTGCGTACGTCGCCGGCGCGCCCCGGGGCAGCCCCGCCACCGCCTCCCGCGGCTCCCCCTGGCCCGCCAGGGCCGGGTGCCGGCGTGGCCTCCACCTCCACAGCCACGAGCTGCCGCATGCCCGCCCGGTCGAGGGCCTCCTGCAGGGCGCCCGTGGTCCGCTCCGGCTCCCCCGAGCGTCCGCCGAGGGTGCCCTCCTGCACCTGGGCACTCCCCCGCAGGCCCGGGGCCATGATGACGACGCCTCGTCCGAGGTCGACTCGTCGCGCACTTCCGTCCAGCTCTGCCATGCGTCCTCCGATCCGAGTGGTTACCAGGTCAGGTTCACGACGTCTCGAACGTCAGCTCGGGGTGCCCGTAGAAGACGTAGGCCAGCGGGGTGGCGGTCTGCTGGTCCCAGTCGGTGGCGTACCGGCTGCGCAGCTGTCGCAACGACTCCGCCACGGACGTCCCGTCCTTCAGTGCCGCCGCGTAGAACTCCTCGGCGAACTGTCGCGCGACGAGGTCGTTGACGTTCCACAGGGGCGCGACGTAGCCGCTGCAGCCCTCCGCGACGAACGCCCCCGCCATGCCGCCGTAGTCGCTGAGCACCGACCCGGCGGTCCCCACCTGGCAGGCGTTGAGGAAGATGAACGGTTTCGTCTCCCGGGTCAGCGAGGAGCCCTGCACGATGAACGGGTCGAGGCGGCGCTGGGACGCGCTGAGGATGATCCCCGTGTACTGCTGCAGGGTGGGGCTCACCTCGCCGTGGGCCGCGACGTGCACCGCGGTCGGTCCGAACGGCGCGCCGTTGCGCTCGAGCTCGTTGCTCAGCAGCCGGTCGAAGTCCTCCTCGGTCGCCTTGAGCGGCAATGCACCGTAGGCGAGCGCGATGGCCTTGCCCTCCTCGATCGCCTCCGGCAGCGGGCGCAGGTTGGTGTCGGACGCGTAGTCGCCGATGACGACGGCCATCGACGCCGCCGAGGCGCGGGTCGGGGGCGGCGTGGCTGGCCGGTCGCCACCGCGGGGTGTCCGGGTGATGGGGGGCACCCAGCGGCCCACCCGACAGAGGCAACCCAGCGGCATACCGACGCTTTCGCCCGGCTCCTCGGGAGGCAGGTCGGCAGGGTCGACGATGTCCTCACCCACCCACGCGAGCTCCCACGGGACGTACGGCTCGTTGGTGACGATGAGGATGCTCGGCACCTCCCCTTCGGCCTTCGCGCGTTGCCAGACCTGCGCGAAGAGCTCCCAGAACTCCGCCGGCACCGCTCCGGTGACCGCCCGCCCGATCCCCGTGATGGTCTTGCGGAGGAAGGCCGAGCCGGCTTGGGCGGGAAGCTGGTTCATCAGCTGGACGGCGAACTCGCGGGCCGACTCGTTGCCGAGGTCGGTCGTGATGCGCCCCGCGGGCAACGCGATGTCGGTGTAGCGGGTGTGCAGCAGCCATTCGAGCTGGGCGTCCCCCTGCCGGTTGCGGACCTCGACCGTGATGTGCGGCGCCGGCACGTCCGGGGTCGGGGCGAGGCTCGTGCCACCCTCGAGCGGCGGGGTCGCCGGCGCGGGGGTGGCGACCGCGCCGACGTGGATCTCGCGCCAGGCCCGCCCGACGACGTTGCCGTCGCACTCGTACGACACCTCGATCACCCGCACGACGTCGGTCTCGACGGGCTGCGCGACGACTGCGAAGGTGACCGTCGCCGCCGCCGGCGCCGACCTCGAGACCGTCATCTCGCGGCGGACGCCCTCGGGGAAGTCGAGGCCGTGCCCCATCACCGACACCGTGAACGGCAGGTCCTGCCGATCGCGCGGAGCCGCCACGGTGAAGGGCACCGCGCCCGGTGCGCCCGTCTCGCTGAAGCCGACCTCCACGCTGAACTGCTGTCCCGCCGTCACCGCGTCGGGTGCCACCACCCGGGGGTACGCCCGGAAGAAGGCGTCGTATGCCGCTGGGCTCGGTTCCCGGGGCACCGCCCGGTCAGTGGGTGGTGCAGGTGCCGACGGAGCCGCGGGCGGCGGGGGCGCCATGGGCAGGTCGACGCTGCGGGTCCCACCGGAGCTGCCGCGGGCCCCACCGCGCTGCGGCAGGAGGATGCCGAGGATGTCGTCGCCCTCGACGACGACGGTGCGGCCGGTCGCCGCGGCGCGATCCGCGTCGGCGACGGAGGTGGAGTGCAGGTCGATCTGCCGGCTGGCCTGCCACTCGTGGAGGTTGAGCGCGAGAGTCAAGGTCGGAGCCGGGTTGCCCCGCAACGCCGCCCGGAGGCTGCCCACGGTGAAGTCGTAGACGTACGTCGCTCCACCCTCCTCGCGACGGACCACCGCTGGAGCCTCATCGGAGAGCGGCGCGAGCCGCTCCAGCGCGAGCTCCGGGGTGAGGGTGGCCGGCAGGACGATGGCAGAGGTGAACATGATGGCTCCTCACCAGCTGAAGGGGATGGTCGGCGACTCGGTGATGGTGGGCACGGGCTGGGTCAGGGTGATCGTCGGCGTCGGCACGTGCTCATAGATGGCGGTGTTGGGCATCTTGCCGACGTCCTTGGTGCCGCCGACGTCCTGGACGGTCGCCTTGAGTCCGGTGGACGTGCCATCCCAGCGGACGGTCACCTCGACGAACACGGCGCCCTTGATGCCATGCGACCCGATCTCGCACGTGGCTTCCGTGGTCCGCACCTCGCACCACTGCCGATCGCCGGCCGAGCCCCGACGGAAGAACGCGTCATGGACCTGCCCACCGCCCAGCACCTCGAGGTGGACCCGCTCGCCGTCGACCTCGGCCCGGCCGTAGTTGTCCGTCTGGAAGGTGAGCATCTCGGCGTCTCCCTCGACCGGCGTGGACCGCAGCCAGAGGATCTCCAGGTCGGCCGTGGTGGGGGCCGGCTGCGGCCCGTGGCTCGTGGTCCGGGTCGTTGCGGTGGCCTTCGAGGTCGTGGAGGTCGCGCTGGTGGTCGTCGGGCTGGTCGTCGTCGTGGTCGTCGGCGGCACCGTCACGGTGGCCCCGGCCGCGTCGGATCGTTGGCCGTCCGCGGCGATGGCGACGACCCGGTAGTCCCGCCCCGGCCCTGACGGCGGGAAGGAGATCGTGGGCTTCGGCGCCGTCGTCACGAGCCGGTCGCCGAGGTAGATCTCCCAGTGGTCGATGGCCGGACCATCGGCAGGCGAGGGATCCCAGCTCATCGAGACGAGATCCGGGCTGATGGTGGCGCTGACGTTCGTCGGTGCGGCGACTGCCGTCCCCCACGGCCGGATGGTCAGCCACCCCACGAGAGCAAGGGCCAGGACGAGCAGGATCGCGACCGGCACGGTGCGGACGTGTCGCACCTTGACCTCGACCACGCCACCCGGGGCCTCGGGGTCCACGACCACGGGCGCCGGAACGACCGCCTCCCCGTCAGTGACAGGGACGCCCGGGGCGGCTTCCTCCGGCCAGGGCGGGTCCACGCTGCCGTCGGACACGGAACCGGCGAGGTCGGTCGGTGAGGGCTCGGGGTCCGTGTCAGGCTCAGGCACACGCTCGGGCACCGGCTCGGGCACCGGCTCGGACACCGGCTCGGGCACCGGCTCGGACACCGGCTCGGCCGCGGCCTGCGGAGGCAACTCCTCGTGAGGGTCCTCGAGGATCGTGTCGACTGGACCGTCAGCGAGCTCGAACAGCACACCGTCGTTGCCGCGCAGGTAGAGCACCGGAGTGGCCCACTCCGTCTCGCTGGTGGCGAGCACGGCCTGCCGCCCGAGGGTCACCCCGAGGTCGACGGACCGACCTGCCGCGACGGAGTCGTAGAGCGTGCGGCTGAAGGTCCGCGCCGCGCCGTCGGAGATCGGGAACTGCATGGCGATGACGGCAGGGATGCCCTGTTCGACCAGCGCGATCGCCGAGCTGCCGTACGGGTCGTCAGCACTCACCGTGCCTCCTTGGCACGAGTTGAGGACAGCGAGGCGGACCGGCGAGTTGGACAGCATGACGCCGAGGTGGCTGCCTCGCACCTGGTGCTGGAGACCGTTCGGCCAGACGAAGGCCAGGTGTCCTTCGCCGTTCGCGTTGATGCCGCCGTGGCCGACGAAGTGGAAGACGTGGAACTCCTGCGCGAGGACCTTGGCATGGAGGGCTTCGAGCGTCGGCACCGGCAGTCGGACGATCTCGATCCGGCCCGCGTCGACGAGGGGTGCGAGCTCTTCCTGGACCTGCATCCATTCCTTCTCGGCATCGAGCTCGGGCAGGTCCTTGGGGCCGGAGATGACGACGAGCATGCGGAGCGGGCCGTGGACCTTGAGCGGCGTGACGGGCTCGGGCAGGTCGAGCAGCCGGACCGTCGGTGAGGCGCGGTACTGGCAGAGGAACTTGTGCTTGCCCGGGTCGTAGAGCAGCTCCCAGGGCAGGTTGGCGAGCTCGGCAACGTCGGAGAACCTGATCCGGAGCCGGAGGCCGCGCCCGTGCTTGGCCGCGACGAACTGGCTGGTCCGCAGGATGTTGAGGGCCTTCTCGTTGAAGAGCGCCTCGAACAGGGCCGTGCCGAAGGCCTTCGGACCGGCGGCGGCGGGCGCCACAGCCGCTGAGATGTCGCCCTCGTCGGCGACGGCGGTGTGGGAGGAGCCCCGCATGGTGGCCCGCAGCGTCGGCAGCTCGGCGGCCTCAACGGGCGGCACGAAGGGCATGGCCGACGCCGGCCCGGTGGGTGAGTCGACGACCCGAGCGCTGTAGCCGTCCCCACTTCGTTCGAGGACCACCTCGAACTCGTCGTACTCCAATTCCTTCATCGCGGCCTCCCCGGCGCCACGCGTCTGGATCCTTCGACGATATGCCCGACGCCTCACGATCGGACCGGAATCACCGAATCCGCCGCTGTCCAGACGCCGCTGCAGCGGGCGGAGATACGCCCTGCCGCACTGACCCGTGTGACGGGTCAGTGCGGCAGGTCAGGCATGCCGAGTGGGCGTGTCACTCGGCCGGGGCGATGCGCCGGGGCGCGGGCGGGAGCTGGAGCGACGGGACCTGGAGCGACGGGACCTGGACCGCGGACCCGCGGCGGCGGGGCCACCAGGACCGACGCACCCGGGGCTCGCGAGGGGCGGACTGGCGACGGAACTGCTCCGCCTCTCGGTGCGCCTGACGAATCCGCTCTTGTATCTCGAATTCTGCAAAGTGCTCAAACATCGGAATCTCCCTGTTTCAAGAATGGTTTTGGCTGTCGCACTGCTCAGTAAGAATGCGGCGGGAGCGGACTGATACGTCGACGGCGTAATACGCCAATGTGTGACAGTCGTGCCGGTTTGGTGAGTAGTACGACGGTGGACCCAGACGCGCAACGCTGCGGATCGTCGTTGCACGGGGCCCGAAACCATCAGGGAGTCAAGGCAATTCGCGCTCAGACGATCGAAGCGAGGACGCCCGCGGCGTCCGACCCGACGTACGTCAGGATCATCGAATCGATCTGCATGGTGTATTTCTCCTCGAGAGCTGTTGGACGATAACTCTCATATCCGATTAGGCCAGACCGAATTGCCCGACGCAACGCATTTATTCACCGGGCCATCACACGGTAGGTCAGGTGGGTGACCAGGCTGGCGGCACGCGAGGCCACCTCGTTGAGGGTGGTCGCCCCACCAGCCGTCTCCCCCGTCGTCCTCTGGCCGGAGGGGATGTCAGATGTCGAAGTCCTCGTCGCCCTCCGGGGCCACGGGGGCCGGCGGGGCGGAGGGCAGCGTGGCCCCGACCATGCCGGCCGCCAGCGTCCGGCCGTCGTGGCTGTCGATGAGCAGGAACGAGCCCCCGCGCCGCGACACCGCATAGTCCTCGACGGGGACGGGGGCCGCCAGCCGCAGCGTGACACAGCCGATGTCGTTGAGGGACAGGGACTCTGCCGACACGGCGTGCAGGTCGTCGAGGTCGAGCACCCCGTCGAGCGACCGCACGAAGGCCTGCACGGTGCGGGCTCCGTGCTTGAGCAGGAGCCGCTGGCCCGGACGCAGCGCCGCGTCGCCGAGCCAGCAGACGACGGCTTCGATGTCCTGCGTCGGCTCCGGCGCGCCCTCGGCCGCGGCGATGATGTCACCTCGTGAGATGTCGATCTCGTCAGCCAGACGGAGCGTCACCGACTGCGGGGCGAAGGCCTCCGACAGCGACTCGGACCCGAGGTCGATCCCCACGACGCGGGAGCGCTGGCCCGACGGCAGGACGACGACCTCGTCCCCCAGGCGGATGACTCCGGACGCCAGCGCCCCGGCGTAGCCGCGGTACTCGCGATGCTCCTCGGAGACGGCCGCGCCCTGTGGCCGGATGACGAGCTGCACCGGCAGCCGGAACGACTCGCCCTCCACGTCCTCGGACGGTGGCAGCGCCTCGAGGAGCTCGAGCAGCGCCGGACCGGTGTACCAGGGTGTCCGGGTCGACCGGTCGACGATGTTGTCACCGTCGAGAGCGGACACCGGGATCGCCTGCGCCTCAGCGACGCCGAGGTCGCGGGCCACGGCCTGGACCTCGGCCTCGACGCGCTCAAAGACATCCTGCGCGAACCCGACGAGGTCGATCTTGTTGACCGCCACGACGACGTGCGGCACGCGGAGCAGTGCGGCCACGGCGAGGTGCCGACGGGTCTGCTCGAGGACGCCCTTGCGCGCGTCGACGAGGAGGACGAGCACGTCCGCGGTCGAGGACCCGGTCACGGTGTTGCGGGTGTACTGCACGTGGCCGGGGCAGTCGGCGAGGACGAAGGAGCGCGTAGTGGTCGCGAAATACCGGTAGGCGACGTCGATGGTGATGCCCTGCTCGCGCTCGGCCCGCAGGCCGTCGGTCAACAGGGCCAGGTCAGCGGCAGTCAGCCCACGGTCACGGGACACGCGCTCGACAGCAGCCAGCTGGTCCGACAGCACCGACTTGGTGTCATGGAGGAGCCGCCCGACCAACGTCGACTTGCCGTCGTCGACTGACCCAGCCGTCGCGAGACGCAACAGTCCGCGCTCACCGAGCCCAGCGGCATACGGCGTCGTGGTCGTGGTCGTCATGGTGGCGCTCATCAGAAGTACCCCTCTTTCTTGCGGTCCTCCATGGCGGCCTCGGAGATCCGGTCGTCGGCGCGGGTGGCCCCGCGCTCGGTCAGCGTGGACGCGGCGACCTCGGCGACGATCTCGGCGTTGGTCGCGGCCGGGGAGTCCACGGCTCCAGTGCAGGACATGTCGCCGACGGTGCGGTAGCGCACGACGCGCCGTTCGACGGTCTCGCCCTCGCGGGTCTGGGACACCGGCCCGACGGCGAGCCACATCCCGTCACGCTGGAAGACGTCGCGCTCGTGGGCGTAGTAGAGCGGGGCGAGCGGGATGTCCTCGCGCTCGATGTAGCGCCAGATGTCGAGCTCGGTCCAGTTGCTGATCGGGAAGACGCGGACGTGCTCGCCGGGGCGGTGCCGCGGGTTGTAGAGGTTCCACAGCTCGGGGCGCTGGTTCTTCGGGTCCCACTGGCCGAACTCGTCACGCAGGGACACGATGCGCTCCTTGGCGCGGGCCTTCTCCTCGTCGCGCCGACCGCCGCCGAAGACGCCGTCGAAGCGGTGCTCGTTGATCGCGTCGAGCAGCGGGATCGTCTGGAGTGGGTTGCGCGTGCCGTCGGCGCGCTCACGCAGCCGCCCGTCGTCGATGTAGTCCTGCACGCTCGCGACCTCGAGCCGCAGCCCGAGCCGCTCGACCGTCTCGTCGCGGTAGTCGAGCACCTCGGGGAAGTTGTGGCCCGTGTCGACGTGCAGCACGGGGAACGGGATCGGCGCCGGCCAGAACGCCTTGACGGCGAGGTGGAGCATGACGACCGAGTCCTTTCCACCGCTGAAGAGCAGCGCCGGCCGCTCGAGCTCGGCGGCGATCTCGCGGATGACCTGGATCGACTCCGCCTCGAGCGCGTCGAGCTGGGTCAGGCGCCGGGCGGGCTCGCGCTCAGGGCTGCCGTATGCCGCTGGGCTCGCATCCGCGCGGAGCGTTTGATCGCGCGCGGGGCTGGGGACCTCGGTGACCGTCATGTAATGCAATGTATAACGCTCGATTATGTCGGCTCGGTTGGTTCCACGATCCGGGCGATTCCCACTCGGCTCGTGGGAGATCCTCCTCCCTGACGCGCGGGCGTCAGGCGCCCACGGACAGCGCATCGGTGTGCCCGCCGGTCCAGGGAAGGCGGGGCGCGCGGGGGCCGATGGTGATCGGCCTTCCGCCGGTCAGCCAGGTCACGCCGTCGGGGCGCACGTGCGCGGTGAGGTCGCGTCGGTGCACGATGGTGTGATGTCGCCCGCAGAGCAGGGCGCCGTTGCTCAGGTCGGTCGGCCCACCCCGCGACCAGTGCTCCACATGGTGGGCATCACACCACTGTGGGGGAATGGTGCACCCCGGGAACGAGCAGCCCTGGTCTCTTCGGGCCAGTGCGAGGCGCTGCGCCGCGGTGAAGTACCTTTCGGTGAAGCCTTGATCAAGCACCTGGGACGGGCCACCGAGGACCGTGGGGATGATCTGGGCCTCGCACGCCAGCCGACGGACCGTGCCGGGCGACAGGACCACGTCGTTGTCGGCCAGCCCGGCGCCGCGGACCTGCTCGAGGAGCGCCTCGAGGCTCATCGTGATGACCAGCTTGGTCCGCGGCGTGCGGGTCACACCCTGCGGCGCGGCCACCGCCCGGGAGACCAGCTCCAGCAGCGCGTCGGCCCGCCGGGTCGCCGGGGTCCGCGGGTCGCTGGTCGTCTCGCCGGTCCACTCCAGCTCGGGCCGCGGCCGCGCCAGCGGGTCGATGGCCGCATCCAGGACCGCCGCACCCTCAGGATCCAGACGGAGGAGATACTCGGTGAACCCGGCCACCGTGCCCACCTTGCTCAACGCCCGCCCGAGCCGGCGCCCCTCGTCCTCCCGGTCCAGCTCGGCCGGCGGCCGCAACGCCGCCCGCGCCTGGACCGCGACCCGGCCCAGTTCCTTGACACTCAAGTGCTCGATGTTCTCCACGATCGCCGCGACGATGCCCTCGAGCTGCTCCGGATCGGCGATCCGCGCCACATCCTTGTGCAGCCGCAACACCACCGCCGCCTGAGCCACCGACACCTGACCCGCGGTCACCTTCTGCGACAACACGGCCCACCGCGGCTCGTTCATCGCCGCACCCAGTAGCGCCAGCGCCGGCGCCGAGGCAGGCGCCCCACCACTCTCGAGCACGGGCGCCTGAGCCTTGAGCCAGTCCACCCGCGACAAGCCGCTCTCCGCGCCCAACGAGCGCGAATGCGCCTCTTTGGCCAGCACCGCCGTCAACGTCTGACTCAACTGCGCCAACTGCTGCGCACCGGCCACCCCGGCACTCACGTCAGCCTCCGACAACGACCACGTCGGGAACTCCGACGCCAGACGCCCCACCACCTCCGCGGCCAGCTCGAGCGCCGCGACGAGACCCTCCGCCTCGATCAGCTGCTGCGCCCGCACCCGTCACCCCTGACACCTCGCCGGACCGGCCTGCAATGACGCACCCGGCCCTCCCTGTTGCATCCATACAACGGCAGACTCGTAGACCAGCTCGATGTCTCTCCAGGCATTACCGAAGTCATGAGAGGTCCAGGCCCGCAGTCAGTAACGTGCACGAGCCACGTCGGTGTGCATCAAGCCGTCACCCACGCAGAGCAGCGGCTCCCCCGCGGTCACGGACAACGCGTAGGCGAAGCAGTCCCCGTAGTTGAGTCGAGCCGGAGAGCCCGAGTCGCGTCCGTAGCGACGGTGGGCCGCCCGCGCCACCTCGCCGTCCCGCGTGGACACGGGGACCACCTCGATCTCCAGTGCCTCGATGATCCGGTCGAGGCGCTCGCCGTGCGCACTGGATCGGGAGTCGGCGACGATGCCGACCTCGAGCCAGGTCGCCACGGACATCCGGCACGTGGCCGCCGCGGCGGAAGCAAGGACCCGATCGGCATCCGCTTCGTCATTGAGGATCGCCATCAGGGCCGACGAGTCGATGATCACCGGGGCAGCCCCCTCGCGTCGTCGTAGAGGTCCTCGACAGCTCGGATGGCGGGGGCCTCGGCGCCCGGATCCTCGCGATACTCCGCGACGAGGCGGCTGACGAGGTCCGCCTTGCGACCGGCGGCGGCCTGGGTGGGATCGGCGCCATAGCTGGCAAGGAGCAGCTTCAAGGCCTCCTCGATCGCGCTGGTCTGGTTGTTGCCGGTCACCCGCGCCGCCTCCCGAGCAAGCGCATGCACCCGCTCGTTCTTGATGTTCAAGCTCATGGGTACCAATCTACCCCATCGGACCTCTACCCGTCTACCCTCTCAACCGGCCGGCGAGGCGGTCTGGGTCTCACCACTGTCGCACGTTGCTAGCATTGTGCGACATGAAGACGCTCTATCTGCGCAACGTCCCTGATGAGGTGAGCGCTGCCCTCGAGGAGCTCGCTGCCCGGCAGTCCATGTCGGTGAGCGCGTTCGCCGTCCGCGAACTGACGGCTGCGGTGGCCTTCCGGCGCAACGCCGACCTGCTGTGGTCCGCACCTGAGCTCGCGGTCAAGGTCGAGGACATCGTCGAGGTCGTCCGTGCGGGGCGTGATCGGTGATCGTCGTCGACAGCTCTGTCGCGATTGCCGCCCTGACCGGGCACCGTCCCGCCCGTGAAGCAGTCGTCGAGCAGCGCCTGGTGGCGCCACACCTCATCGACGTCGAGGTCGCGAACGCGCTGCGAGGCCTGGCCCTGGGCGGGAAGATCGCGCCGACAGACGCCGGCCGCGCGCTGAAGCTATGGCAAGGCCTCGCCATCGACCGGGTACCCATTGCGCCCCTGCTGCCCCGGATCTGGGAGCTGCGTGAGAACCTGACGGCTCACGACGCGACCTTCGTCGCCACAGCCGAGGCCCAGGGAGTTGCGCTGGTCACCGCTGACCGCCGGCTGGCAGCCACCGTTGGGCCACGCTGCCCCGTCCAGCTGATCCCACTGTGAGGCCGAGCATTCTCTGATCGGGCCGCAGTCGCAGCGCAGTAGAGCTCGCGCCCCAACCGCCCCGCGCGTTCGCGACGCCCCGAGCCCAGCGGCATACGACAGATGCCGTATGCCGCTGGGCTCGCTCCCGATGCGCGGCCCGCTCACGACGTGGCGGGGCCGGCGGGTGTGGGCCTCAGCCCATGTGCGGGTAGGTGTGGCTCGT
>Ga0209347_1001525_pt1 | contig 36756 bp, 34 predicted proteins | sample AutmiccommuBRH23_FD_187382 | JGI IMG/M metagenome (GOLD analysis project Ga0209347, IMG submission 187382) | Deep subsurface microbial communities from Mt. Terri, Switzerland - Autotrophic microbial communities BRH/23 (SPAdes) (version 2) | ecosystem: Environmental > Aquatic > Deep subsurface >...
AACTCGACCCTATCGCGGAGTCCGCTGATGGCCCACGTAATCACCCAGAACTGCTGCAAGGACGCGAGTTGCATACCGGTGTGCCCGGTGGACTGCATCAGGCCTGCGGGCGGCGCGGGCGAGTTCAGCGCGACCGAGATGCTCTACATCGACCCCGAGTCGTGCATCGACTGCGGCGCCTGCATGGACGAGTGTCCCGTCGGCGCAATCCATTACGAGGAGGACCTGCCGGAGAACCTGGAGCGGTTCCGGGAGATCAACGCGGCCTACTTCGAGCGCCATCCACTGGAACCGGATGCGACACCACCGCCCAAACAGCACGCACCGGTCGAGAGCGGAACGCTGCGGGTGGCTGTCGTCGGTGCGGGTCCGGCCGCGTGTTACGCCGCCGGGGAACTGATCGCCATCGACGGGGTCGAGGTCGATATGTTCGAACGGCTTCCCACGCCGTTCGGCCTGATCCGGGCCGGCGTCGCCCCCGACCACCAACACACCAAGTCGGTGGTCAACGTCTTCTCACCGTCATTCGGCGACAAGCGATTCGGCTGCCACCTCAATGTCGAGAGCGGCAAGCATCTCAGTCACCAGGATCTGCTGGATCATCACCACGCGGTGATCTACGCGGTGGGTTCCTCGACCAGCCGTGACCTCGGTATCCCCGGTGAAGACCTGCCCGGCAGCCATCCGGCCTCCGAGTTCGTCGGCTGGTACAACGGTCATCCGGACCACGCGGGGCACCGGTTCGATCTGACGGGCCGGCAGACGGTCATCATCGGAAACGGCAACGTCGCCCTCGACGTCGCGCGGATGCTGTTGATGGCGCCGGACGGGCTGCACGGCACCGACATCGCCGAGCATGCGCTGGAGGCGTTGTCGCACAACTCGATCGAGGAGGTGGTGATCCTCGGCCGCCGGGGCCCGCGCAACGCGGCGTTCTCCGTGGGCGAGTTCCTGGCGCTCGGCCACTTGGCCGGTGTCGACGTCGTCATCGACGACCCCGGTCTCGACGCGGAGCTGGCGCCGGATCCGGGCGACGACATCGAGACCGCGACGAAACTCGAGATCGTGCGGGAGTACGCGCGGCGGGAGCCGCGGCCGGGCAACAAGCGCATCGTCTTCCGGTTCCACTGCACCCCGACCGCTGTCGAGGGCACCGACGCCGTCGAGAGTCTGCGGATCAACGGCTCCGAGGTGATCGAGACGTCGCTGGCGCTGCGCTCGATCGGCTACCGCGGCGTGCCGATCCCCGGTCTGCCGTTCGACGAGTCGACAGGCACCGTGCCGCACGTCCGCGGGCGGGTGACCGACGCTGCGGGACAACCCGTCACCGGGGTCTACGTGACCGGATGGATCAAACGCGGACCGCAGGGGGTCATCGGGACGAATCGGTCCTGCGCGCAGGAGACGGTGTCCGAACTGCTCGCCGACTTCGATGAGGGCAAGCTCCGGCGGGACGTCGAAGGACGGGACACCTTGCGTCTGTTGATGGATCAACGCGGTGCCTCACCCGTCGACTGGAGCGGCTGGCGGGCGATCGACGCCGCCGAGCGCGAGCGCGGATCGACCGCCGCCCGGCCCAGGTCGAAGTTCGTCACGGTCGAGGAGATGCTCTCGACCGTGCAGCACAGTCGCGCGTGAGATTGGATGACAGCAACGTCAATTCCTGCGTCCCAGCTAAACCGCCCGATGACCACCAGCTAATAGTTTCTCCTTCCCTCACTAGTCCGACGGTGTTATTTTGCTTGCACAGCAGACACTCAGAATTGGGGGAGATCATGGGTTTTGTCATGCGGTCGGGCGCTGCCGTGGCAGTCGCAGCGGTCACCGGGGCCACAATCATGGCTACACCGATAGAGCGGCCTGAACTGGTAGCCAGCGATGCCGCTTCGTCAACTCCGGTTAATCTGACCGCATCGTCGCGCATGCTCTACCCATGGCCGTCGGCGCTCGCGCCGGACAGGAATTCACGACGCGGTGACGCGGCGCCGAATGCGGCGGCGGTCGCCGAGGAACCGACCTCGACCCCGGACCAGATCGACGACCAGTTCATCGAGTTCCGCAACGCGGCGCGCACCGACTTCCACACGTTCGCCAACGAGCTCGGCTACCTCGGCAAGCAGATGTACATCGCCGTCAACTTCGGCGAGACCATCGTCGCGAGCGCGGTCTTCAACGGCACCGACATGCTTCGCGGTGAAGGAGTGCTCAAGAATCTCGGCGAGATGACCTACGACGCCTTCCTGGCCGGCCTCTACATCGTCGTAGACAACCTCTATCTCGCGATACCGGGTCTGCCGCCGATCGTCACTCTGCCCGACCGCGGACCCGTGGACAGCCCGCCCGAGTGGAGGCGCCCGCTGCCCCCTCAGCCGGGTCGGCCCCTTGTCGTCCCGTTTCCGAACGGGCCAGAAGCTTCGGACGCGCTCGTCGAGGACGAGGCGGCAGTGACTGACGACGAGCAGGCGGCCGAAAAGGACTTCGGCACCGCGGAAGTCGCGACGGAGGTTCCCGACGAGGCCGCTGACTCCGACGTGCCGCCGGCCGGCGACGACGGCGAAGTCGCCGAGGTCGCCGACGAGCAGGAGGACCTGCAGGAAGAGCAGGCCGAGGAGGCCGAGGAGGCCGAGGCCGAGGAGCCGGCCAGCACGACCCCGCAGGACGCCGAGTCCGACGATGAGGGCGCGACGGACGCAGCCGACGAGTGACGCGGCCGGCTTCACCAGCATGGAGCGAGGAACCGCCGGATCATTTCGCGCTCGGTTCCGCGATCGTCCACCGGCCAGCACAGCAGAGACAGGACGACCCGGACGATCCACTGCGCAGCGACGGGGTCATCGCTGAGGCCGACCAGTTCGGACGCCAATGCGGGCGGCATTGCCGATCGGCCGATCCATTGCATCGCGGATGTACCGCTGATCGAGTGCAGCAGCGCTTGCCCCAGCGGGTCCGCCCGGATGCGTTCGAGGGCCACCTCCACGGCAGTCACGGTCCGCTCTGAACCGCTCAGACCGCGCACCGCGGCTCGCACCGACTCCACGATGCGCTCCGCCTCACGCGCCAGCACCGCGTCGCGGATCTGCGACTTGCCCCCCACGTGGCGGTAGATCGTGGCACGGGAGCAGTGCACCCGCGCTTGCAGCGCCGCGATGTCGAACCGGTCGATGCCGTCTCGGGCGATCAGCTCGGTGGCCGCGGCGTAGATCTGCTCGGCGGCGGCATCATGCCGGTTTCCGACCAGCCAGTCATCGCGTGCCATTTCCACCCTTCGAGAAGCTGAGGCTCCAGTATCTCATCGTGAGACATTTCTGCCGAGTTTTCTCACCGTTGCCGCATGTCCGCCCGGGGGTGCGAGACGAGTCGCGGCACCCGAGCTGACGGGGGCTGTTCGACTTTCACCAGCGCGTTGACGGGCGCATCGGCGGGTCTCAGCCTGTAGAGGTGACCGTCCCCAGCAACGGACTCGGCCTGGCGTTGTTCGCCGACGAGTTCCTTCAGGATCCGTACCCGCTCTACGCCCGGATGCTCGCCGACGCACCGGTGCATCCGATCGGGGACTCGGGCTTTCACGCGGTGTGTGGCTGGGACGCCGTCAACGACGCCGTCACCCGACCGGAGGACTTCTCGTCGAACCTGACCGGCACCATGGTGTATCAACCCGACGAGACGGTGGGACTGTTTCCGATGGACGAGCTCGGCGGGCCGACGCAGGTGCTTGCCATCGCCGATGACCCCGCTCACGCGGCGCATCGCAAGAAGCTTGTGCCCTCGTTGGCGGCACGGCGGATTGGCACGCTGGAGGCGTTCGTCACCGAGACCATCGCCTCGTTGTGGCGAGACGAAGTGCAGAACGGCCGCGTCGAGTGGATGAGCGCGGTGGCCAACCGCCTGCCCATGATGGTCGTATGCCGACTGGTCGGTGTCCCTGACGAGGACGCCGACCAACTCGCAGCCTGGGGGTACGCCAGCACCCAACTGCTGGAGGGACTGGTCAGCCAGGAACAACTGGCGGCGGCGGGGGTGGCCGCCATGGAGCTGGCCGCTTACGTGGCGCGGAAGTTCGAACAGGGGGGCGAGAACCCGCGGGACTCACTCATGGGTGAACTCGCCACCGCCTGCGCGACAGACGATCTCGACGTCATGACTGCTCAGATGATGATAATTACGCTGTTCAGCGCCGGCAGCGAGTCGACGGCATCGCTGATCGGATCGGCGACGAATATCGTCGCAACCCGACCGGACATCCAGGATCGACTGCGTGCTGACCTGGGTCTCATCCCGGCATTCCTCGAAGAAGTTCTGCGATTCGAACCGCCGTTTCGCGGTCACTACCGGCACGTGCTGCGCGACTGCACCCTGGCCGGGTACGACCTGGCGGCCGGGTCCCACCTGATCCTGCTGTGGGGCGCCGCCAACCGGGACCCCGAGCATTTCGAATCACCGAATGAGGTGCTGCTCGACCGTCCGAACAGTAAGGGCCACATCGCATTCGGCAAGGGCGCGCACTTCTGCGTCGGTGCCGCCCTCGCCCGGCTGGAGGCCCGGATCGTGGTCGAACACCTGCTGGCACACAGCACGGCGATCGAGAAGATCGAGCCGGCGCGGTGGTTGCCGAGCCTGCTGGTGCGCCGCCTCGAAACTCTCTGTCTCAGAATCGGATAGCCGGGCACACCAGGAGTGTTCCGAACGGGACGCTCATCGCGAGATCGACACCAGGGCTGCTGGAAATTGTCGGCGCCAACGCGATCACAGCCTCTGTGTCGATCTCGGCTCGAGGGCCCGGCCCGGGTGTTGCCCACACCTCAGCGATCGGCCGCCTCAGAGCTTGAACCGGCCGGCGAAACCACGCAGCGGCAGGTCGGCGCTGGTGATGATTCCGGGGCGCGCCGCGACGACGGACTTGATGGAGTTGAGCGCAGGCATCCCGGTGACGGTCATGCCGATGGACGCGAAGCTGGCGGGGTCGGACAGGTCCACGCCGGGCTTGGGGAAGATCATGTGCTTGTTGTAGATGTTCGGATCACCCTTGATCTGGGTGATGTAGCAGCCCTTGATGTCCCAGCTCGGATCGGTGTGGGGCGTCATCTGCCATTCGAGGTGTGTCTCGACGCGGGGCACGCCGTCGACCATGCCCTGGTACTTGATGTAGTTGCCGCCCAACGAGCCCTTCGGCAGCTGATACCAGCCCAGGTCGACGTCTTTGGTGCACGCTCCGAGTTCGTAGCTGAACTTGACCTCGTCGAGCGCCAGGTCGAAGCAGTCGGCCATCATCAGCACGCTGTCGGCGAACACCCGGGTGTACTTCTCCAGCTTTCCCGGGATCTCCGGATCGTCAACGGGCTGACCGTAACCCACCTCGATCCAGGTTTCCTTGGAGTGGTGGCAGGACACGTCGACCGATTCGATCGTGGTGACGTTCTCGATGTCGGCGACGTCCGCCGAGCACACGACGCCGAGGATCTGGTTCACGCCGGGGTTCATCCCGGTGCCGTAGAACGTCGAACCGCCCTTCTCACAGGCCTCGTGGAGCAGTTGGGTGACCGGCTTACCGGAGGGGTGCGGGTGGTTGCGGTCGCGGTGCCACCCGGTGATCCAGTCTGCGGTGGTGACGATGTCGATGCCGGCCTCGAGAATCCGGACATAGAGGTCCTCATCCGGGAAGACGCCGTGGAAGGTGAGCACATCCGGTTTCGCGGCGATGATCTCGTCGATCGTGCCGGTGGCCGTGACGCCGTTGGGCGCCAGTCCGACCAGCTCACCACTGTCCCTGCCGATCTTGTCCGGCGAATAGCAGTGCACGCCGACGAGTTCGAGGTCGGGCTGGGTGGCGATCCGTTTGATCATCTCGGAGCCGACGTTTCCGGTGGCGACCTGGAAGACCCGGATGGGCGCGCTCATGGAATGCCTTTCTGCAGCGGTCACTGGCTGGGTTGTCGGGTGTTGGCGGCGGCCAGTTCGGCGGCGCCTCCGCCCTTGCCGTCGGGATAGAACTTCATCGCCCACCTGCGGATCGCGGTGAACCCTTCCAGCTCCGAACCGGCAAGCGCGGGCGGGTCGGAGTAGCGCTGGTGCGCCCAGATGTGGATGTCCTGACTGAACTGCCGGATGACCTCCGCGCCGAACTCGGTGGCCTTCGCCTCGGCCCGCACGGGATCCTTCCCGGGCGTGCGGCCGATGTAGACCATGAACCGCACGTCGGAGGTGGACTCGTCGACCGGGGTGATGGCCGAGATGGTGCGGTTGTCGATCATCCCCCAGCTCTTGGTCACCGCGATGCCGAGTCCGCCGTTGATGGCTTCGACCCCGCTGTTGACGTCCTCGATCTTCTGTCCGTCGTCACCTTCGAACGTGATGGTGAAATCGACATAGGACACCGGGTCGTCGAAGTCGTGACGTGTGAACACCGGAACGATCGGGGTGTTGTGCACGTACTTGAAGTGCGCGAAGTCCACGCCGTTCTCCAGCACGTACTGCGGGTGCATTTCCAGGCCCTGCCGGAACAGCCGCTGCTGCGGGTAGTAGTCCGCGGCACTGCTGTCATCGCCGAAGGCGTCGAAGATGTCGGGGGCGTCGAAGAACGGATCCCGGTTCTCGATGTCGTGCCAGATGTACACCGATTCATTGCGTTCGGCCACCGGGTAGGTCTTGATGCGGCGGCCGCGGTTGGGTCGGTCCTCGTAGGGGATACACACGTTGCGTCCCTGCTGGTTCCACTGCCACCCGTGGAACGGGCACTGCAGCACCTCGCCTTTCACGGTGCCGCCGTAGCCGAGGTGGGCACCGAGATGTTCGCAGTAGGCGTTCATCACGGTGACCTGACCGGACTCGGCGCGCCAGGCGACCATCTCCTGATCGAAGTACTTCATCGTGTGAACGTCACCGACGGCGATCTCGTCGGACCACGCGACCTGAAACCATCCAGTCGGTTTCATCGACAGGGGTGGCTTGGCCATCGAGGATCCCTTCGCGTCCGGCTTCGGTCCAGCGCAATGGTAGAACAGTCGATGAAAGAAACATAGTGGGTTCTACGAAACTTTCGCTATCCTCATCTTCATGACCGAGGTGGCCGAGTCGACCCAGGGCCCGACGCCCGCGCGCCGGACGAACCGCCGCGGTCAGGCGACCCGCGAGAACATGCTGACGGCCGCGCTGCGGTCACTGGCCTCGGGTGACCCGGGGTCGGTGTCGGCCAACCGGATCGCCAAGGACATCGGCGCCACCTGGGGGGCGGTGCAGTACCAGTTCGGGGACGCCGACGGCTTCTGGGCCGCGGTGTTGCACCGCACGGCGGAGCGTCGCGCCGAACTCTTTTCCACCGTCGACGAGGGCGCACCTCTCCGGGACCGGGTCGCGGGCATCGTCGATACGCTGTATCACGGCTTGGCAGAACCGGATTCGCGCGCCATCGAGAACCTGCGCGCCGCGCTGCCGCGCGACCACGGCGAGCTGGAGCGGTTGTATCCGCAGACCGCGGCCGAACTGCATTCGTGGGGTCAGTCGTGGCTGCAAACGTGCCGAAACGCGTTCGCGGGTCTCGACGTCGACCCCGACCGCGTGCGGGAGGTCGCCACCCTGATCCCCGGCGCCATGCGCGGTCTCGTGTCGGAACGTCAGCTCGGCTCCTATGCCGATCTCGACGTCGCCCGCCGGGGCCTGACCAACGCGCTCGTCGCCTACCTGCAGGCAGCGGACTGATCAGCCCCACACAGACATCAGCGTCACATGGCCGGAGGTTCCGACGAGGATGCTCAGCAGGGCGTCGCCGCGCCACAGATGCAGCCCGGCGCCAGCGCGGCGAACGGCAGCGCGCGCAGCGCCCAGGTGACCGCCGCACTGACCTCGAAACACCTCGAGACACCGCCATGGCAGTCAAAGTCGGCGATCACGTCGACGCCGAGAGTCGACACGCTAGCTTCTCACGAATGGACATCGTCGATGAGTGGCGCCAAGGCGCAACGTACTTCGAGTGGGCCTCGACGGCACCGGCCAATGGCGGGGCGGCCGTCGAGGTGTTCAGTCGCCGCTGCGGCACCCCCGGCGCGCCGGCGCTGGTCTGTGTGCACGGCTTCCCGACCGCCAGCATCGACTATCACGGACTGGCCCGCGAACTGGGTGCGCAGTTCGACATCGTCACCCTCGACTTCCCGGGATACGGGCTGTCGGGTAAGCCGCCGCACCCCTACGTGTACTCGCTCTACGACGACGCACGCCTGCTGGTGCACGCCATCACCGAGATCTGGCAGCTCGGCGACTACCGGATGATCACCCACGATCGTGGCAGCAGTGTCGGCATGATCGCCCTGGCGATGCTCGCCGATCGGGACCAGCGCAGCCTCCCCGCCGATGTCTTCATGACGAACGCGAACATCTTCCTGCCGCTGGCGAACCTGACCGCGTTCCAGGTGGCGTTGCTCGACGAGGCCACCGGTCGCGCCACCGCGGCGGCCACCACGGCGGAGATGCTCGCGGCGGGCCTCGGCATGACGACGTTCATGCCGCGACGGACCCCGTCCGACGCTGAGATCGCTGCGCTCGCAGAGTGTTTTGCGCACAACGACGGGATCGGTGTGCTGCCCGACACCGTCAAGTATCTGCACGAGCGGGCCAGAGACGAAACCGGCTGGCTGGAACGGCTCTCCCGGATCGACGTCGACACCACCCTGATCTGGGGTCTCCATGACAGCGTCGCACCGCTGCGGGTCGCCAATCACGTGTGGCAGACCTATCTCAGGGACAAGCCCGGCCGCAACCGTTACTGGGTCGTGCCGGGCGCCGACCACTACGTCCAGTGCGACGCTCCCGGTGAGGTGGCCGAGATCATCCGGTTGACGGCGGCGTCGACGAACCTGGCGCTGCAGACGATCGGCGACCGGCCGGAAGGCGCGGTGCTGGTCGATCAGTCAGGCGGCGACGGCGATTGAGGCTGCGGCGCCCAGGATTCCGACCGAGTCGAACCCGTCGCGGATCGCGCCCAGTTCAGCCGCGGTGAGCCCGAGGGCGGTGGCGGCGCCGAGAACGGCGGCACGTCCGTCGGTGAAGTCCGCGCCAGGGCTCAGCCGGAACAGGGAGTGGTAGAACACCCTGGTCCAGGTCAGGTCGGAGACACCGCTGGTGGCTGCGGCCGTCATCATGCGGTAGGCCGCGTGGCTGAAGATGGTGCTGTTGACGTGTTCACCGGCGTCGTCGGCGATGCCGGTGTAGCGCGTCGCGTAATGGGCCCGATACGGCCCCAAGCCTGTGACGATCGATGTCGGATCGGCGAGATTGCGCACGATGCCGTAGTCGGAGTCTTCGCCGAGCAGCCACCGGTCCGCCCCCGACTTCCCTTCGACGAGGACGCCGAGAATGTCGGAGAAGGCCTCGTTGAGCGCGCCGGACTCGCCGTAGTCGAGCACCGATCCCCCGTCGCCGACGACGTAACTCACCACCGCATGGGTGAATTCGTGACCGACGATGTCGAGTGCCGCCTGGAGATATCCGCTGTCGCCGTAAGCGAACTGCTGGCGGCTGGGATCCCAGAAGGCGTTGGCGTAGCCCGCATTGGTGTACCCCGGGTTGTAACGGATGCTGACCTCGATGAGCGCGCCGTTGCCGTCGAACGACGTGCGGCCCAACACGTCCTCGAAGAAGTCGTAGACGACGGCGGTGTTGGCGTGTGCGGAGACGGCGGCCCTGTCCCAGCCGAACCACCCGCGCTTGACCACGGTGCCGGGCAGGATCGGACTGCCCCGTCCGAACCACGGGTAGGCCGTCTTGTAGGTCTTGATGTTCCGGCCCACATCGACCAGCGTGTACCGCTTCGACCAGAACAGGCTGGTGGTTTCGAACGTGATGACTCGCTGCCTGCCGAGCCAGTCACTGGCCGAACCGACGGTGGTGTAGCCCTGCACGTTCGAGAGGGTGACGATGATGTCACCGGCGTCGGCGCCGTCGGCCTCGATGACGTAGGTCGCCCCGGACCGCGACATGTCGCCGACGTCGGGAAGCTGTATCACCACCCGCCACGCAAGGCTGGGTTCCGCTTCGTCCTCGAGGGCGTACACGACAAGTTGTGTGGTGAAAGTGCTTTGTGCGAGCAAGGATTCGAGTGTCTGGCCGTCGGCGCCGGAGCCGAGGTAGGCGGTGCCCGCGATCAGGCTGACCTCGTAGTGCTCGTCCACCGCGGGGTCCGGGGTCACGTCGAATCCCGCAGCCAACCCACGGTAGTTGTTGACCAGACCGGTCACCGCGCCGTCGACGTCGGCCACGAGGATCACGTCGCTTCCCAGCACTCGGACCCCACCGACGGTTTCGCTGAGGCGATAGAAGTTCTCGACGGAACGGCCGACCCCGGCCCGTGTCGCGGTGATGGCGGACGCATCGGCGAACCCGACGGCGACACCCAAAGCCGGTGCGAGGCTGTTCAGCACCGCCGCGGCATCGGCGGTGCTGCTCACCACGCGGTCGGTGAATCGGCCCTCGATGACGCTGACGGTGCCCCCGGCGTCGGCGGTGACCGCCACGCCGTCGCGTGACAACAGTTCTGCGAGGCCGATGGTCTCCGGGCTGGATCGCCCGCCGGGCGTGGGCGCGGCGACGACGATGGTCACCCTGGTGGGCCCCGTGAGCCCGAGAAGACCCAGCAGGCCGTGGATGCGGAACGGGTTGCCGACGGTGTCGTCCACGGTGACGGTGAATCGGTCACCGCGACGGGGCGCACCGGGATTCGGGGTGTAGGTGAACCCGCCGAGCGCATCGACGGTCACGCTTCCGCGCTGGGGTTCGTCGATGACGCGGTAGACCAGTGAGACGTCGTCGTAGTCGACGGCGTTGAGGCTGCCGGTGACCACGCCGTCGGGCCCCGGCCCGGAGATCGTCGCCGCGGCGGTGGGGCGCTGGTTGTTGAGGGTGTACTGGATCTGGCGCACCGCGAGCCAGAGCGACTGCATGAGCGCGGACACCGGCGTCTCGGGAACGGGCAGCCCGGTGGCGAGCGGGCCCAACCCGACCCAGGTGAGCAGGTCGGCGACGATGCTGTTGGCCGTGACGGGACGCATGCTGACGAGGTCCCGCAGCGTCGGTGCGCCCGTGGAGGCCTCAGGAGGTGTCAGGCGCATCGTGGTGACGACCGGTGCCGGGGTGGCCGACGCGACATCCGCGGGTTCGGCGGCAGGGCCGTCGGCCCCGACGGGTTCGGCGGCAGCGGGGTCGGCGCCGTCCGCGGGCGATACCTGCCGGGTCTCGGCGCTCGACGTCTCGGCGGCCGACCCATCGTCGATGGTCGGCTCCGCCGATTTCCTCGGCTCACGGATCGGCCCGTCGTCGGCACCGAGCTGTGCGCCGTCATACCCCGACGCACCGGGGGTGTCCGCATCGTTGGTGACGGCCTCGTCGGCTGCTTCGGCCGCTTCGGCCAGGTCGGCTTCCTCGGTCGCTTCGGACTCGTCTGCCGCGGGGTCCCCGGCCTCCTCCGCGTCGGTGCTCGACCCGGGGTCGGCTTCTGTCGGCTGGTCGTCCGGGGCGCCCGCGGGATCGGCGTCCGCGGCCTCGCCGGCGGAGGTGCCGGCCGACTGGGACGAGGTGGATGTGTCCGTCGGTGTTGCGGCCGCGACACCCTGGCCGACCGCCAGGCTCAATCCGATTCCGATCAGGGCGACACCGGCGTAGAGCCCCCGCCGCGGATCGATCGACGTACGTTGTCGATCGCACCTGACCACATGACCCCCCAGTGTTGACCCATTCGGATCGCGGCGTGTCACGAAAGTGCCGTAGCCAGCAATTTACCACTCCGTAGCAAACGATCGAGGCGTCTGCGCCCTATTGCCCGGCCGCCTGGTCGATACGGTGGCGCGGTGAGCTGCCCGGGCGGTCCAGGAGCCCGGGTGCTCGGTTGCCGCCGTGCTTTCGTCACCACGGGATCGGCGTTCGCAGTGAACGCGGTGACCAGGGCTACGCCGGTGCTCAACCTCACCTCGGGCCAGCCCATTAGGCTGAGCCGGTGCCTCTTGTACTCGGCCCCATCCTGCGCCACGTGGGCGAAACGACCGCCATGGTGTGGGTGCAGACCGAGTCGCCGGCCGAGGTGGAGGTGCTGGGATGCTCCGCCAGGACCTTCGAGGTGGAGGGCTACCACTACGCGCTGGTGCCGGTGCAGGGACTGACCCCGGACTCGACGACCGAGTATCAGGTCCACGTCGACGGCTCGAAGGTCTGGCCCGAGCCCGACTCGCAGTTCCCACCGAGTGTGATCCGGACCCGCGGCCCCGACACCGCCGATCGGCTGCGGGTGATCTTCGGATCCTGCCGCTACCCGAAGACCGGCGACGCCAAGATCGATGAGAAGCTCGGCCTCGACGCCCTGGACTGCTATGCCGCGCGGCTGACAGAGCTGCCCGTCGACGAATGGCCGGACGCCCTGCTGCTGCTCGGCGACCAGGTCTACGCCGACGAACTGACCCCCGAGGCGCGGCGTCACCTCGCAGGACGCCGGTCGAGCGGCCGCCGCCCGCCCGACGAGGTGGTCACCTTCTCCGAGTACGAGGGTCTCTACCGGCACACGTGGGGCGATCCGGAGATCCGATGGATCCTGTCGACGTTGCCGACCGCGATGATCTTCGACGATCACGACATTCGCGACGACTGGAACACCTCGGCGCCGTGGCGTGCCGAGGTCAACGCGAAACCGTGGTGGCGCGACCGGATTCGGGCCGGGCTCGGGTCCTACTGGGTGTACCAGCACCTCGGGAACCTGAGTCCGGGCGAGCTGGCCGACGACGAGGACTACCAGAAGGTGCTGGCCGCCGACGGTGACTGCTGGCCGCACCTGGTCGAGCTGGCTGACCGCGCCGACACCGAAGTCGACGGCGGCAAGGGTCTGCGCTTCAGTTTCCGCTGGGACCTGGGGCGCAGCCGCCTCATCATGGTCGACTCACGCAATGCCCGGATCCTCGAAAGCGGGGAACGGAAGATGTTGGGAGACCGCGAGTTCGCCTGGCTCGAGAACCAGGTCAACGACGGACTGGAAACGCTGGACCACCTGCTCATCGGATCCTCGCTGCCGTGGCTGCTCCCGCCCGTCCTGGGTGATATCCAGACCGTCAACGAGATCGGGGCCGACCGCGACGGCGTGCGCGGTCGACTGGCCGAGAAGGTTCGTCAGACAGCGGATCTCGAGCACTGGCCGGCGTTCGTGAAATCGTTCCTGCGGCTGAGCGAACTGATCAGACACGCGGCGTCGCAGGCACCGCGGGGACCGGCAACTGTCTCGGTGCTGTCCGGCGATGTCCACCACAGTTACGCAGCGCGGGCCGACTTCGACGGAGCGCCCACCGCCCGGGTGCACCAGCTGGTGTGTTCCCCCGTTCACAACTACGTGCCGGCGTTCGTCAAACCCGTGTTCAGGCTCGGGTGGTCACCGCGCGCGGCGCGCGTGACCCGACGCTGGGCCCGCCGTCACGGTGCTCCGGTGCTGCCGATGTCGTGGCGGAACCTCAGCGGCCCGCTGTTCGGCAACACCATCGCCACCTTGGACGCGAAGGGTCGCAGCGCCGACGTGATCTTCGAACAGCCGCGTGAGAACGGTGAGTTATCGACCGCCACAAGGATTTCCCTCAGCGACTGATCAGACCGTGGCAGCGCCGGACAGGTCGGCGGCGTCGTTGGACGTCAACTCGTTGACGTTGGCGCCGCCGGAGCGGTTGGCCAACTGCCACCCGCCCCGATGCCCCCAGCCGTGCGGGATCGCCACGGTTCCCGGAGCCATCTCGTCGGTGATCAGCACCTCGGTCTCGATGGCGCCGTGCGGCGAGGTGATGCGCACCGTGGCGCCGTCCGACAACCCGGCAGCGGCGGCGTCGGCGGGACTGATCCTGGCGCGGTGGCGCCGGTCCCCCTTCATCAGCGTCGGGCTGTTGTGCATCCACGAGTTCTGCGATCGCATCTCGCGCATGCCGATCGCCATCAACGGGAAATCGGGGTCGTCGGGATGCCGGTCGCCGAGGCCGGCGATCTCGGCGAGGATCCCCTCGGGCGCCAACACGACCTTCCCGTCCGGTTGCCTGACCGCCTCGGCGCGGATGCCGGCGCGGGCATGGTCTGCCAGCACGATGCCGTGGGGGTTCGCGCGCAGGCGGCGCGGGTTGATTCCGTTGCGCCGCAGCCCGAATCGATCGCCGTAGGGGCCGATGCGCATCAGCAGCTCGACCACCCGCCGGGGTGTGACGCGACCGATCCCACGCCGATCCAGCCAGCACAGAACGCGGTTGAACCGCTGCAGGGGTCCTGTCGCGAACAGCGACAGACCAGCGACAGACCCATCCGCCGGGCCAGTTCGTCGAACACCTCCCACTCGTTGCGTGCCTGGCCGTACGGGGTGAGGACCGGTTCGGCCGCCTGGATGAACACCGTCGGCGAACAGTTGGCGAAGCTGTACGGCACGTCGTAGCGCTCGAGGAACGTCGTGGCGGGCAGCACAAAGTCGGCGTGCCGGTTGGTTTCGTTCACACAGAGGTCCAGCGAGACCAGCAGGTCCAACTCGCCGAGTGCCTTCTCCAGCATCGGCCCGTTGGGCACGGTGAGCACCGGGTTGCCTGCGGTGACGAACATGGCGCGCATCTGGCCCTCGCCGGGGGTGATGATCTCCTCGGCCATCAGGGCGGCGGGATAGGTGCTGATCACCTCGGGCAGGTCACCGATCCGTGAGCGGGCGCTGTCATAGGTCAGCCTGCCGGCCTTCTCCCCCATGTCCTCCAACGGAATCACCGCCTGGGAGAACAACATTCCGCCGACGCGGTCGAGGTTGCCGGTGACGATGCTCAGCGCGTCCAGCAGGAACGACACCAGCGTGCCGTGCCTGCCCAGACACGCCCCGGTGCGTCCGTAGGCCACGGCGCGGGGCGCGGCGGCGAAGTCACGCGCGAGCCCGCGGAGCACCTCGGCGTCGACCCCGGTGCGGGTCTGGGTGTCCTCCGGCGGGAAGCCGGCCGCGATGTGGCGCAGTGCCTGCCATCCCGTCGTCTGCTGCGTCAGCGCCGCCGTGTCGGCGAGGTCCTCAAAGAAGATCACGTGCAGCATCGACAACAGCAGCCAGGCATCGGAGTCCGGGCGAACCGGCAGATGTTCGTACGCGCGGGCGGTCTCGGTGCGTCGCGGGTCGACCACCACGACCCGTCCGCCGCGGCCCGTGATGGCGGACAGGTCGTCCCTGACTCGCGGTGTGCGCACCGCGCTGCCGTGCGACACCAACCGATTGGCACCAAGCATGAAACGGAAGTCGGTGCGCGGCAGGTCGGGAAACGGGATCTGGCTCACCGCCCCGTACAGCAGCTTGCTCGCGACGAAGCGTGAGTTGATGTCCTGGGAACCCGACGAGTACTGGTGATGCCCGCCGAGGCGGGTGAGGAAGATCCCCGACCAGGCCGGTGGCGTATCCGCATGCGATGGGGTTGCCGAAGTACTGGCCGACGGCGCTGCCACCGTGTTCGGCGACGATGCCGGTGAGCCGGCCCGCGATGTCATCGAGCGCGGTGTCCCAGCTGACCTCCTCGAAGGTGCCGTCGGAGCGACGGCGCATCGGGGCCAGCACCCGGTCGGCGTCGTTCTGGACATCGGTGAACGCGATGCCCTTGGGCATGCCCGACCCCGCGACAGCGGGTTGTCCGGGTCGGGGCGCAGCGACTGCAGGCGACCGTCCTCGACGGTGGCGATCATGCCGCACAGCGCTTCGCAGATCCGGCAGTAGGTGACGTGTTGCTCGACAGCCATTGAGGGCCCCTTCCTGTCAGCCACCACAGACGCACCCTCGTCGGCCATGCAGTAGATATTTCAGAGAAAGTGTTCACTGCCGTGCCCGCGCTCTGGTGCGGAGTTGCACGCGGTCCTGTGACGCACAGAGACTGAAGCCGGCGACGTGAGCATGCCGACTGTCGCCCCGTATGACCGTCGCCGTGGGTAACCATGGGGGTGAGGTCCAAAGGAGACGCCGCACATGAGCGAAATGAAATTCTTGGAGCTACACGGCGATCGCATCGCCTACCAGGACGTCGGCAGCGGCGACGAAACCCTGTTGCTGATCCACGGAATGGCCGGGACTTCGGAGACGTGGCGGGCGGTGATCCCGCAGCTGTCGCAGAAGTACCGCGCGATCGCACCCGACCTGCTCGGACACGGCCAGTCCGCCAAGCCCAGGAGTGACTACTCACTCGGCGCGTTCGCGGTGTTGCTGCGGGATCTGCTCGAGGAATTGGGCATCTCGCGGGCTACCGTCGTCGGGCAGTCGCTCGGTGGCGGCGTGGCGATGCAGTTCGCCTACCAGCATTTCGATTTCTGCCAGCGGCTGGTGCTGATCAGCAGCGGCGGCCTCGGGCCCGACGTCGGCTGGACCCTGCGCCTGCTGTCCGCGCCGGGCGTCGAGCTGCTCCTGCCGGTCATCGCGCCACCGCCGGTGGTGACCGCGGGCAACAAATTGCGTTCGTGGTTCGCAGCGGGCGGAATTCAGTCACCGCGGGGCGCCGAGATGTGGAGCGCCTACTCGTCGCTGGCGGACTCGCAGACGCGTCAGGCGTTCCTGAAGACGCTGCGGTCGGTGGTCGACTACCGCGGGCAATCGGTGAGCGCGCTGAACCGGCTGCACCTGACCTCCGACCTGCCCACCATGGTCATCTGGGGCGATCAGGACCGGATGATCCCGATCGAGCACGGATACGCCGTCCACGAGGCACGGCCGGGATGTCGCCTCGAGGTGCTCACCGGCGTCGGCCACTTCCCCCATGTCGAGCGGCCCAACGAAGTGGCCGACCTGATCGAAGACTTCATCGAGACCACGCCCTCGCCGGTCCAGTAAATCACCTCGCCGCTGTCAAACAGCCTGAGGAGTAACCGCGGACCGCTGCGGCGCGTGACGCCCGGCGGGCCCCTGCTCGACATCGCATAGCCCCCGCGATACTCTGGCGCTGAAGCGACAAATACCCCTCCCGGTATGTCAACACGGTCTACACATACCAATGACGCCACGGCCCTACGGGGTGTTGGGAATCCATTGCATGACGATCATCACCAGCCTGCTGGCGGGCGCGGTCATCGGCGCCCTGCTGGGGTTGCTCGGTGGCGGTGGCTCCATTCTGGCCGTACCGGCGCTGGTCTACGTCATCCAGCTGGATGTCAGGCAAGCCATCCCGATCTCGTTGATCGTGATCGCCACGGCATCCGCGGTCGGCGCCATACCGAAGGTCCGGGTCGGGCACGTGCAGTGGCGTCTTGCCGGGGTCTTCGCACTGACAGGCATCCCCGCGACCTTCGCCGGTACTGCTATCAGCAAGCTCCTGCCCCAACCTGCGATCCTGATCGGCTTTGCCGCGGTCATGGTCCTCGCCGGCGTGCAAATGCTGCGCGACGAGGAGGGCACCGGGACCGCCTGCACCGTCGGCGACGACGGGATCAACTGGCGTCGGTGCGCGCCCCGGTCCATCCCTGCAGGGCTGCTCGTCGGCATTCTGACCGGCCTGTTCGGGGTGGGCGGCGGCTTCTTGATCATCCCGGCCCTGGTGCTGATGCTCGGGGTGGAGATGCCCATCGCCATCGGCACCTCATTGGTGATCATCGTCGCCAACTCGGTGGCGGGCTTTGTCTCCCACCTCGGCGACGCCGGCATCGACTGGTCGATCACCGCCGCCTTCGCCGGCACGGCCATGGTCACGTCGTTGGTGGCGGGGCATCTCGGAACGCGCCTCGACACCGCCCGCCTGCAGCGCTGGTTCGCCTACCTGGTCTTCGCCGTCGCCGGCTACGTCCTCGTCGACACCCTCCTGCTGCGTTGAACCGCCCCTTGACGTCCCCATCACCAACCCATCGACCCATCACCAACCCATCGACCCATCACCAACCCATCGACCCATCACCAACCCATCGAAAGGAGACACCCATCGTGAACGTGTCCATCATCGAGACATCCGGCCTCGGAGACCGCAGCTATCTCATCAGCGAAGGCGACGTCGCCGTCGTCATCGACCCACAACGCGACATCGACCGAATCCTCGACCTCGCCGGCGACGTGCGGATCACCCACGTCCTGGAAACCCACATCCACAACGACTACGTCACCGGTGGACTGGAACTGTCCCGTGTCGCCGGGGCCGAGTACGTGATGCCCGCCGGGGACGACGTGGACTATGAGCGGCGCGCCGTGAAAGACGGCGACGTCGTCGACGCCGGGCCCATCCAGCTGCAGGTGATGCACACACCGGGCCACACCCACCACCACGTCAGCTACGTGCTGCGCGATCGGGACGGTTCCGTCCGCGGGGTGTTCACGGGGGGCTCGATGCTGCACGGCACCACCGGGCGCACCGACCTGGTCGGCCCCGAGCACACCGACGAGCTGACCCATGCCCAGTTCAAGTCGGTTCGCCGCCTGGCCGCCGAACTCCCCGACGACACCGAGGTCTATCCCACCCACGGTTTCGGCAGTTTCTGTTCGGCCACACCGGCCAGCGGCGACTCGTCCACGATCGCCGAACAGAAGCACAGCAATCCGGCGCTGACGAAGGAAGAGCAGGACTATGTCGACGAGCTCATCGCGGGCCTGTCGGCCTTCCCCGCGTATTACGCCCACATGGGCGTCATCAACAAGCACGGACCCGCACCCGTGGACCTCTCACCCCCCGAGCTCGTCGACCCCGCCGAGCTGCGACGCCGCATCGACGCCGGCGAGTGGGTCGTCGACCTGCGCAAGCGGACCGCGTTCGCGGCCGGACACCTCGAGGGCACCCGAGCCTTCGAGTTGTCCGATTCCTTCGTCAACTACCTCGGGTGGCTTTATCAGTGGGGTGCGCCGCTGACCCTGATCGGCGACACCAAGGAACAGATCGCCGATGCCCGCCGCGAACTCGTCCGCATCGGGGTCGACAACGTCACCGGATCGGCGGTCGGCGACGTCTCGACCATGACCGACGGCAGCACGCTGCGCTCATATCGCGTCGCCGACTTCGGCGACCTGGCCGAAGTGATCGGCAAGCGGGACTTCACGGTGCTCGACGTCCGCCAGGAGGGCGAATACGGCGACAGCCACATCCCGGGAGCCCTCAACATCCCGTTGCACGAACTCGCGGACCGGATTCACGAAGTGCCGGCCGGTGAGGTATGGGTTCACTGCGGATCCGGCTATCGGGCATCGATCGCGGCGTCGATGTTGGACCGTGACGACCGTACGGTCGTCCTGGTCGACGACGCTTTCGCCACCGCAGGAGATCTCGATTTGACGGCCTGAGGATCTCGGCTGGATCTCGGAGAGTTTGAATCTGACGGATTTGGTAATTCCTTCCTGCGGCAGTTACAGTAGACAGTTCCTACGTATTGGATCGGATTGACCAAATGATTGTGCTCGGCATCATTCTCCTGTTGATCGGTTACTTCACCAGCCTCTCGATCCTCTACACGATCGGCGGAATCCTCGTGGTGATCGGGATCATCCTGTGGATTCTCGGTGCAGTCGGCCGCCCGGTCGGTGGTCGAAAAGTCTGGTTCTAACAGCGACTTCGACCACGCCGGGGGGTCTTCAACCACCTCGCGACGCATGGCTGCCGGCTCGGTCAATCGACCGGGCCGGCACCTGCGTTGCGAGGTGGTTTGACGTTCCAGAAGATTGGTGAATTCGGGCGGTCGGGAACGGCCGATTACTTCTTTCCGTTTCCGTTTCCCCTACCGTTTCCGTTGCCCTTGCCGTTCCCATTTCCCTTGCCATTGCCCGGGCCGCGGATCTCCTGCCGCGCCGGTGGTTGGATCGCCTGCTCGACGACGGTCGCCTGCTCGACCACCGGGGCGGCGGTCGGTGGAGGTTCGACGACGGGCGGCGGCACGGCCGTCGCGCTGACCGGGGCGGGCACCGTGGTGCTGATGCTGACGGGCTCGGCGGTGGTGGGGCGCGTCGGAGACGTCGGATCCAGGGCGAATGCCACCACGGCGACGGCCATCGCACCCAACAGCGCCGCCGCGCCCGCCACCTTTCCCTTCTGTCGCGCCCGGTTGCGACGGTGCCGGGACACACCGGGTGCGGTGGTGGCGGTGTCCGGATACGACGCCGGGTGCGCCATCAGCACGGCGGTCGGCGGTCGGCCGGGGGCGCTGACCGGTGCGGGACTGACGAGATCGACGTGCCGCCTGGTGCGGCCGGTCAACGCTTCCCGCATCTCGTCGGCGCTGCCGAACCGCGTCTGCGGATCGCGCGACATGGCGCGTCCGATCACCTCTGCCAGACCTGGGTCGACGTCGGGGCGCAGGACTGTCAGAGGGGGTGGGTCGTCCTCGAGGATCGCGCGCGCCAGCGGGACGATCTCCTCGTGAAGGAACGGCTTGCATCCTGTCAGCGCCTCGTAGCCGACGACGCCGGCGGCGTAGAGGTCGTCGGTGACCGATGCCGGCTTGCCGGCGATCCTGTCGGGGCTCAGATACGCGAGGGTGCCGACGATCTGACCGGTGGTGGTGTGGGCGGACCCCGGGGTCTTCACGATCCCGAAGTCGGCGACCTTCACGCTGCCCGGCGGGGCCAGCAGGATGTTGCCCGGCTTGATGTCGCGATGCAGCATCCCGGCGCTGTGCGCAGCGGCCAGGGCGGCGAGCACGCTTTGCAGAGCCTCGCTCACCTGCGGCCCGGGCAGCGGTCCGAGGGCGATCTGGTCGCCGAGCGTGTCGCCGGGTAAGCGCTCCATCACGATGAACGGCGTACCGTCCTGCTCCCCGAAGTCGAAGATCCCGACGATGTTGGGGTGATTGAGCGCCGCGGCGGCGCGCGCTTCGATGGTGAAGCGTTCCCGAATGTCCGCCTGCGAGCTCAACCCGGGGTGCAGGAGCTTGATGGCCACTGCCCGGTTCAGTCGGGTGTCCCACCCGTCCCGGACCTCGGCCATCCCCCCGAACCCCAGGACGTCTCGCAGTTCGTATCGTCCGCCGAGAAGCCCGGGTCCTGCCATGGCGGCTGATTATCCGCATTGGGCAACGCGCAAACCCTCAGAGAACACTTAATTGACGGTTCGGGTGGTTTTTCCGTGTGGAACGTCGGCGTGGGTGACGGGGAGGTCGGCCAGGCGCCACTCGAGCATGCCGTCGTTGAGGCGGACGGCCCGCCGGTTATGGCGGGTGAGCAGTCGCACGGCGTCGTAGGCGAACACGCAGTACTCACCGCGGCAGTACACGACGATCTCGGTGTCGAGGGGCAGTTCATCGATCCGGTCGGCGAGTTCGTCGATGGGGATCGAGAGCGCCCCGGGGATATGACCGGCCTCGTACTCCTCGCGTGGCCGCACATCGAGCAATACCGACGCCCCGCCCCGCATCCGCAGGGCGAGTTCCTCGTTGCCCACCGCCCCCGGGTCACCGCCGCCGGCCAGGAGGTAGTCGTCGCGCGCGGCCGGCACCTGCGCCTGGTGAGCCTCCGCCACTTTGCGCAGGAGCGCGAACAGCCGGGCGACGTCGTCGCCGGCGAGGCGGTAGAAGATGCGCACCCCGTCGCGGCGGGTCGCGACGAAGCCGGCGGCCTTCAGGGTCTGCAGGTGAGCCGAAACCGTGGTGACGTTCAGCCCAGCCGATTTGGCGAGCGCGTCCACCGTGCGCTCCCCCTGGGCAAGCAGATCGAGGAGCTCCAGCCGGCTGGCGTTCGACAGGGCTTTTCCACTCGCGGCGAAGGCCTCATACAGCCGCGCCTTGGCGGGAGACTTCTCGACCATCGCCATATTCCACCTTTCCATGGATTAATGTACTTTAGCACCAGGCGCGTCCAATCGAAGGGCCGAACAGGAGACAGGGATGGCATTCAGCGACTACCCCACCGCGCACCGATGATCGCCGCCGGGGATAGCCGCGGCCGTCCGGTTCGGCTCGGGCTTCGCGAGAACTGGCTGCAGTTCACGTTTCTCGTCGTCGTCAACGTCTGCGTCGGTGGGCTGGTCGGGCTGGAGCGCACCACCGTCCCGTTGATCGGCACCCAGGTGTTCGGTCTCACCAGCGATCTCGCGGTGTTCGCGTTCATCATCGCGTTCGGAGTCACCAAAGCCCTGACCAACCTCGCCGCCGGCGCCCTGACCGCGCGGTTCACCCGTAAGCAGCTACTGCTGGCCGGGTGGGCGCTCGGTGTGCCGGTGCCCTTCCTGCTGGCCTGGGCGCCCTCGTGGTGGTGGATCATCGGCGCCAACGTGCTGCTCGGCCTCAACCAGGGCCTCACCTGGTCGATGACGGTCAACATGAAGATCGACCTGGTCGGACCGCAGCGCCGGGGTCTGGCCACCGGTCTCAACGAGGCCGCGGGCTACGTCGCCGTCGGTGCCACCGCCCTGCTCACCGGCTACCTCGCCACCTCGTACGGATTGCGCCCCGTGCCCGAGTTGATCGGTGTGGTGTTCGTCGCCGCGGGACTCGGCCTGTCACTGGTGGTGCGCGACACCGCCGTCCACGTCGCCCTGGAACTCGCCCAGCATCACACCCCGAAACCCGCTGAGCACACCGGGTTTTGGGCGATATTCACCCGCACTACATGGCGGGACCGCAGTCTTCGCGGTGCCAGCCAGGCCGGCCTCGTCAACAACCTCAACGACGGCCTCACCTGGGGCGTGTTCCCGTTGCTGTTCACCGATTACGGACTGGGGCTGGCCGCCGTCGGACTGATCAAAGGCCTCTACCCACTGCTGTGGGGATTGGGGCAGATCCCCACCGGACACCTCGCCGACCGCATCGGCCGCAAACCGCTTATCGTCACCGGCATGTTCGTCCAGTCGTTCGGGTTCGTGCTCGCCCTGACCCTGCTGGCGTGGCCGCTGCTGGCCGGCATCACCTCCGCCATCGCCCTGGGCATCGGCACCGCGATGGTCTATCCCGCGCTGATCGCGTCGATCTCCGACCACGCGCATCCGACGTGGCGGGCCAACGCCCTGGGCACCTACCGGTTCTGGCGCGACATCGGCTACGCCGCGGGAGCCCTGGTCGCCGGCATCATCGCCGACGCGCTCAACCTCGAGGCCACGGTCATCGCCGCCGCCGTCCTGACCGCACTGTCGGGGGTGCTCGCCGCCCACTTGATCACCGAACGCGGCACGACCACCACGTATCTCGCCGGGAACAGCCCCTCGGGTGCCACCGGAGAGCCACCACGGTGACCGCACCCGGCACCGGCACCCCGACGGCCGAACAGGTCGAGGCCATCCAGAAACGCACCATCCGCGTGCTGGTCGGTGCCCAGATCTTCAGCGGCGCCGGCCTGGCCGCCGGCATCACCGTCGGCGCCCTGCTGGCACAGGACATGCTCGGCTCCACCGGCCTGGCCGGAGTGCCCAGTGCACTGTTCACCTTCGGCTCGGCCGCCGCGGCCGCCGGTGTGGGGAACCTCTCGCAACGTTTCGGCCGCCGCACCGGTCTGGCTGCCGGGTACACCATCGGGTCGGTCGGCAGCGTGGGCATCGTCGTCGCGGCGGTCGCCGACAACGTCGCGCTGCTGTTCCTCGCGCTGTTCGTGTACGGCGCAGGCACCGCCACGAACCTGCAGGCTCGATACGCCGGGGCCGACCTCGCACACATCGACCACCGCGCCCGCGCCATCAGCACCGTTCTCGTCGCGACCACGGTGGGCGCCGTCATCGGACCCAACCTCGTCGGCATTCTGGGCGACCTCGCCGAGAAGATCGACGTGCCCCGCCTCGCGGGACCCTTCCTGCTCGCTGCCGTGGCCTACGGCGCGGCGGGCGTCGTCATCTGGAGCTTGTTGCGGCCCGACCCCTTACAGGTCGCCGCCGGCATACCCGACCCGCAACGCGACGCCGAGGACGACGCCGCCACCGCGACCGGCGCGAAGCCGTCGTGGAATGGCGCCGTGCTCGCCGGAGCGGCCGTCATGATGGTCACCCAGCTCGTGATGGTCGCGATCATGACGATGACCCCGGTGTACATGCAGCATCACGATCACGATCTCGCCGCCGCCGGGCTGGTCATCTCGATCCACGTCGCCGCCATGTACCTGCCCTCACCGATCTCCGGTTACCTCGTCGACCGTTTCGGGTCAGCCGCGATCGCGGGACTGGCAGCGATCACCCTCATCGCCGCGGGCACGCTGGCGAGCCTCGCCCCGGCACAATCGGTCCCCGCCCTCGCGATCGCCTTGGCGTTGCTCGGATTCGGCTGGAGCCTGGGTCTCATCGCGGGCACCACCACCATCACCAACGCCACACCCGTCGCCACCCGCGCGAAAACCCAAGGCACCGTTGATCTCTTCATCGCCGTATCCGGTGCTGCGGGTGGACTGCTCTCCGGCGTCGTCGTCGCCGTCGCCAGCTACCCGACCCTCGCCGTCCTTGGCGCAGTCGTCGCGGCCACCCTCGTCCCGATTCTGCTGCTCCCCCGCTTCCTCAATTGACCGCTGCCCCATACTGGGCGAGTGGACATCGCGCTGGCGGTCGTCGTCCTGCTCGAGTTCGCGGGGTTGGTCACGCTCGGATACTGCTCATCGTCGCGCGCCGCAACCTTGCCGGCGCCCGTAAGGAACTGCGGCGCCGACGCCGTGACGACCTCGGCGAGGCTCGCCCGAGCCGCCGCAGGCCGCCGGGCGTCGCCCCGCTGGCCGTGAAAACGGTGATGCACACGGTCCGCAGCGCCGACTCGCTCATCCGTCACGGCATCGTGGGGTCGGTGCGCAGCTCGGTCGAGGACCTCGCTGGCTGGGCCCGGGTGGAACGGCCGGACCTCGACAGCGTCACCTCCGACGGCCGGGTCGTCCTGGTCTTCTCCGATATCGAGGGCTCCACCGCACGCAACGAATCGATGGGCGACCGCGACTGGGTGCAGCGGGCACTGTTGGAGAACCCCGAGCGATACGACAACGTCCGTGTACGGATCGGCGCGCATGCGGGATCGTCGGTGCGCCGGGGCGACGATCTGTTCGGCCGCGATGTCGCGATGGCGGCGCGGATCGCGGACCTGGCCGACGGCGGACAGGTCCTGGTCAGCCACGAGCTCCGCGAATCGATGGACGACTGCGACGGCATCACCTTCGACGCACCGTTCGAGGTGGAGTTGAAGGGTCTTCGCGGCACCCAGACGGTGTACCCGGTCGCCGTTGCGGGCTGAAGGCTCAGCCGCAGTCCCTACACTCGGTGGCATGCCCATCCCCGACAAGCCGCGCCCGGGCCAGGAATCGGTGTGGGACTACCCACGGCCGCCGCGGCTGGAGCGGTTCGCCGGCTCGATCACCGTCGAGTTGGGCGGCCAGACGATCGCCGAGACGGACCGCGCCTGGCGGGTGCTCGAAACCAGCCATCCCCCAACGTATTACCTACCGCGGGCGTGCTTCGCCGACGGTGTGCTGCGCGAGGCCGACGGATCGTCGTGGTGTGAATGGAAAGGACAGGCAACCTATTTCGACCTGGTGACACCGTCCGTCATCGCGCCACGGGCGGCGTGGACATACCCGACACCGACGCGCGGGTTCGGCGAGATCGCCGGCGCGCTGGCGGTCATGCCCGCGATGGTGGACCGGTGCACTGTCAACGGCGAGGTGGTGGTGCCGCAGCCGGGCGGCTTCTACGGCGGCTGGATCACCAGTTGGGTCGCCGGACCGTTCAAGGGTGTGCCGGGCTCGATGGGGTGGTGACGGTCATTGACCCTCCTCGAGGGCGGCCTTGAGGTCCACCTGGATCTCCACCAGGAACGCGTGGAACTCCTCACCCGTCATGAACGTGGTGGTGAACTGGTTTCTCTCCGCGATCTGCTTCCAGGTCGGTGATTCGACCATCTGGCCGAGCACGTTCTGCCAGTAGGGCACGGCGAACTCCGGCATCTCCGGCGGCCCGTAGAGGCCACGCCAGTTCGAGAGTGTGACGTCGAGTCCCTGCTCTCTGGCGGTGGGAGCGTCCAGGCCGGGCAGCCGTTCCTCGGCCAGCACGCCCAACGGCTGGAGGTCACCGGCGGTCAACAGATCGATGAACTCACTGACACCGCCGATCGCCACGCTGATGCCGCCTTGACGGAGCGCGGCGATCTGGTCGCCGCCGCCCTCGAAGGGGACGTAGTCGACGGTGGCGGCGTCTCCCCCGGCCGCGGACACCAGCAGGTCGAAGGGCGCCTGATCGTCGTTGGCGGCGCCGACCGCGACGCCGCCGGGGTCGGACTTGATCGCCGTCATGACGTCGTCGAGGTTGTTGAACGGGGAGTCGGGACGGGTGACGACGACGAAGTACTCGGTCATCAGCCGGGCGATCATGGTGACGTCGTCGTAGCCGTACTCGGACTTGCCGCGCAGTTCGTTCATCATCATCGACAGGGACGTGACCGAGACCTGGTCGTCTCGGCCCTTGTACTGCTCCACCATGGTGGCGAGAAAAGTCGCTCCCGATTCGCCCGGCTTGTTCTCCACCGGCAGCGGCACATCGACGAGTTTCTCTTTCTGCAGGGCCTCGACGACGGCGCGGATCGTGATGTCGAATCCGCTTCCCGCGGTGGCCCCGGCGGTCATCGTCACCGGGCCCGCGGGATAGCCCGCTCCGGCCACCGGCCGCTCGGTGTCCTGGCAACCGGTGACGATGAGCGACGCAGCCAGCAGGGCGCCGATGGTGGATCTGATCTTCAAGGGCGTGCGCTCCTAGGTCGTGGGGTGCGGCCCGCCGTCAGCGCCGTTCGCCAAGAGCTGTGCCCCAAGAATCTGTACACGGATTTCGGTGCCCGCGCACCGATGTCGGGACAATGGGTTGCTCCGTCGTTTCCGGCGGATCCGCCGTGCGATGAGGCCGTTCGTCCATGACGTAGCGAGACTCGAGGGGCTAGCCCGCCTGAGCAGCGCCGGCGCACTCGGCACGATCAGGTGACGTTGTGTGTTCTAGGAGTTTTGCTCGATGTAGGTGTCAGCGTCTATGTCACGGGCGCTGATGCCACGACCCGCCTGGTGTTCCGCGTAGAAGCGCAGCCACTGCATTCCCAGCTCATGGCGCAATTCCAGTGACGCGCTCTTGATGAAGTCGGGCATGGCCTCGCGCTCCTCCTCATCGAGGTGGGTGCCGTTCTCCTTGCGCGCCGCGTGCACGGCCTCGAACCAGTCGTCGGTGCCCGTCTCGTGCCGCCGTGACCGACGGACCGCGTCGCGAATCGCATTGTGATCGGTGATGGCGTCCTCGGTTTCGTCCTCGGGATCACCTTCGGGATTGCCCGGTTCGTCGTTCCCGCCGTGTTTGAGCAACGCTGGATAGAACACCGCCTCTTCGGCGTCAGCGTGCGTGTCGAGCCGCGTACTGAGGACGTCCCAGACCGCCGCGAGTTCCTCGTCGGTAGTGGCGTCGTCCAGGCGGAAGAACGCTCGGCGAAGCCAGTCATGGTCGGCATAGATCAACTCGATGATGTCAGCCATGGCGGATACCTGCTTCCTCGATCAGGCCACTGGTCGTCGCTGGGTCACATGTCGCGGAATCGGGCCCGTACCTCCGGCGACGGGATAGGACATGTGTCGTGAATACCGAAAACGCGATATCGAATCCGCGCGAAGCCGTCGTAGAGGCGATCCCGGACCGGTGCAGGGATGACCCCCGCCATCCTGAGTAGACGCCAGGGACCGCCGAGATAGTCGGCCGTTCGAAGAGCCGCGGCGGACCTGACGAACACCGTCTCGGAGGGCTGACCGGGGTTGTCGACGAACACCACCGAGTCGACACCGGCAAGAAAGGGGTGGCGGGCGATTATCGCTGCGGCGTAGTCACTTTGAAGCGCCGCGAACTGCATGCCTCCGCGCGGGTCCAGCCGCAGGACCGTCTGGACGGCACCGTTGCAGAATCCGCACACACCGTCGTACAGGAGAACAGGTGGTGGCTCACCGGCGGATCTGTCATCGTGGCTCGATTGGGGTCGGGCATTCCGGGCGTCCATGTCCGTCATCGGACCCTCCTCGTCTGTTCTCACGGTATTCCCGCATCCGCGGCGGGTAAGCGGGTTGTGAGCGATGAGACAACGTGCGCCATTCAGGCGGGGCTCGAATACGCGACCGGTGGACTCAGCTCTGGCGGGACGTCAGAGCGAGCAGACGAGACCGCTTTGCACGCTTGCCGGTTCGCTCGGGTCGACCGCGCACCTGCCGTAGAGGTTGGCGTTGATCACGCTGTAGAACGCGTTGATCAGGCGATCGAACAGCGACAACTCCGGTGTCGGCGCGGGCAGGACGTAGCCCCGCGCAAGGCCCACATCAGTGGGAATATTGACCACGACCTCGCACGGATCGCCCGGGTCGCCGTAGATCCCCGTGCGCGTCGCCGGGTTGTACACCCGGCCCGCGTACATGTCGGTCAGCCAGCCGCGGGTGAGCACCTGCACGGCCTCGATGTTCTCCGGGTCCGAGGCGCCGAACACCAACCGCACGATCAACTGCGGAATCCCGAACAGGACATCGCTTTGGTATGCGTCCGAGTGCGCGCCGCCGACCAACTGAATGCCGTTGAACTGGTCCGGCCGCTTCTCGGTGTAGGCGGTGTTGGCGTTACCGCGACTGTTCAACAGCTTCGGCTCCGCCGCGATGTTCAGCACCGGGACCGCGGCGGGCAGCTTGTCGAGGGCGTTAACCAGTGCGTTTCCGGTGGAGGCGCCTCCCGTGGCGGAGACGTCGTACAGGATCACGCCGACCATGTCGGCCTTCTCCTCCGCCGGCGCGAACTGGTAGTAGTACCCCGCCGCCGCCACCGCTAGCTGGGCGCCTGCCGACTGGCCCGTGATCACGAACTGCTCGGGCAGCGTGCCCGCGTATCCCGCCGCCCGCGCGCTGGCCAGCAACGCCGCGCGGTCGCCCTCGAACAGCCGCGCTACGGCGGCCTGCATCGGTTCACCGCTCATAGCGCAGGCGTCGCAGGCGAAGATATTGCTGGTGATCGACGGCGCGACGACAACCGCGTTGTTGCGCTCGGCGAGTTCCGGCAACGTCACGTTGAAGAGGTTCGCCCGGGCCAGGAAGCCACGCTGGAAGTTAGATGAACTTGTCGGGTTCGCCCTCCGCCGGGAAGTACCAGTCCGCGTCCGTGGTGTAACCGTCGCCGCAGTCGATCTCCAGCCTGGACCGACCCGCAGTCGCGGCGCTGCCCGGTGGAACCGCCGGGGGGAAGTCGACCGATTTCGTCACCAAGTCGAACAGCCCCCAGAAGAAGGTCCCGACCACGTTGAGCAGGGACGGTTTCGGCGCCCGCTGCTCGTCTTCCACCATCATCGCAAGTCGCGCGGATGCAGGTGAGGGCGGCGCGTCGGAGGTTGCGACGGTCTCAGCGGTTCTCGCGTCCACCACGGGGTCCGCGGCCGGCTCAGGTGTGTGCGACGACCCAGGGTCTTCCGCATCCTGCGGCTCGTCGGTCACGCCGGGTACCGGGCTCTGTGCGTGCTCTGGGGCCGCCGGCGAATCAGTGACGTCCGCCGCCGAGTCGGGCTCATCGGCGTCGATGGCTCCATCCTGTTCGCGCCGGGACCCGGTCGCTTGGCCGATGGTCTCGGCCTCGTCAGCGACTTCCTCGGGAACGGCGACGGCCTGTTCGTCGGCGGGTTCCTCGGCGTCCTCGACCTGTTCTTCGGACTCTTCTTCGGATGTCGGTCTCGTCGGTCTCGTCGGTCTCATCTTCGACGGATTCGGTTCTCTGGCTCGGCTTTTCGGCGTCGGACTCCGTCTGGTCGTCGGTGGCTGCCGGATGACTGCGACGAGGTCGTGGCCTTCGCGCCGGTGTCATCGTCGGCGCCAGCCATTCCCGGCCCCGGCGATGGGCCGCCGCCCGACAACCCGGCGGCAAGTATTCCTGCGCTCAACCACGTCACGATACGGTCAGCCATGACAGCCCCCTCCAACTCGGCAAACGCTAACCGATTTGCCGATCAGCCACCCCGGTTCCGTCGGCTTTTTGTTGGTCAGGCGGACGCGGCCGCGGGACGGGGGCCAGGACTGATCAGGCGGCTGCGATAGCATCTGCCACCATGCGTAAATTGACAGTCGTGACAATTGGATTCGCCGCGGGACTTGCCTTGGCTCCGGCAGCGGCCGCCAACACGGGCGACGGTTGGGTTGCGCTGTCGCCGAGCACGTATGCAGCGCCGGTGCCGCTGCAGCAAAGCTCATCATGCGACTCCAATTACTCGGGCGCCTGCGTTCCGGTCGCCGGCGATGTCGACTGCGCCGGCGGCAGCGGAAACGGCCCGGCCTATGTTTCGGGTCCGGTGACCGTGGTCGGAGACGACATCTACGGTCTTGATCGTGACGGTAACGGCGTTGCGTGCGAATAGCGGTCCCGACCGCGATATCCGGTTCGGGCGACTGACCGACGCGCCGGCGGCCGCTGTGCCACCCAGACGGAATCCAATCAGCGGCGAAACGATTCTCTGGCTTATCCGGTCGGCTACATTCAAATACCTGGGGGGGTCTAATCGACCCGACTTGCTCCACGCCGGAGTAGGCCTCTGATCGCTAGCCCGTCCAGAGCAGTCTCGTGACCGTAGGCCGTCGTGGTTACGGCGGCCGATGCGGAAATCGGCTGTCCAGGCCGGGAAAAGGGACGGTGTGAGTAGTCACGGCGACATCGCGGGACGCCATCTGGATCAGATGCGCCGTCAGCAGCTCGAAGAGGCGGTCTTCGAACTAGGTGGGTCGCTCAACGTTCGCCGCACAGCGCTCCAATTGGCCGATTTGGTCCAACCCGATCTGGCGGACTGGACGATGGTGGTGGTCGCCGACTGCGGAACCGGCGAATTGCTCATGCTCGGGGATGCCGACCCGGCCGGAGTCGTGCTCGGTCGCGACGACGTGGACGGCTCCGCTTTGGGGCGTGTGCTGCGAAGCGGGCACACCGAGCAGGTCGACGGCAACGACCTGAAGACGCTGGTGCCGGTCGAACCGTTTCTGGCCTCGGCGACCGCGCTGAAACCGACCGAGGCTGTGGCCTTGGGTCTGACGGCCCGCGGCGGCACGATCGGCGCCCTGGTGATGCTGCGCCGGGGAGCCTTCGGCTCCGAGGAGGTCGCCTTCGCGGAGCGGATCGCCGCCCGCAGTGCGCTTGCAGTGGATTCGGCCCGACTGTACGAGGAACGGTCCAGAACGGCGTCGGTTCTCCAGCACAGCCTGCGTCTGCCGGCCCTTCCCGACATCCCGGGAGTGCGCCTTGCTGCACGCCATCGGGCCGCATTCGAGGAACTTGAAATCGGTGGCGATTTCTACGACGTGATCGGCCGAGACGACGACTGGCTCGTCACGATCGGCGACGTCTGTGGAAAGGGCGTGGAGGCCGCGGCCGTCGCCGGTCAGACCCGACAGATCATTCGCACTGCGGCACACTTCGACCGCGAGCCGGCAGCTGTGTTGAGTGCGACCAACAACGTCCTGTATGACGTGCTGTACGACTCGACGACGACGCAGTTCGTGACGGTGGTGTGCGCCAGGCTGCGGCCGCTGCCCAACAAAGCCGGCGCGAATGTCGACCTGGCCACCGCAGGCCATCACGCTCCGCTGCTGTTGCGGGCCGACGGCCTCGTCGAACAGGTGGACGTATACGGAACGGCGGCCGGGGTGGTGGCCGACCTGCCATACGGGACGCGCTCTGTCTACCTGGATGCGGGTGACACGATGCTGATGTTCACCGATGGAATCGACGAAGCGTGGGGTGAGGCCGGTGAGTACGGTATGGAGCGGCTTCACAACCTGCTTCCGCCGTATGCCGGCGCACCGCCCGAGACCCTTTGCGAGGCAGTCGAACAGGATGTGATGGAGTACCTCGAAGGCCGCGCTCACGACGACATGGCTCTTCTCGCCGTCACATGTTTGACCTAGAGCAGTCGCGAGATGCGCTGCGCCGCTACGAGGAAGCCCTCGCTGACGGGGACAGGGTCAAGATTGTCGCGCTGGTTGAGGAGTTGCTCGACGCGGGAGTTGCGCCGCTGGACATCATGACCGGCATCGTCGCAGCCGCTCAACGCACCGTCGGCGAGCGCTGGCAGCGCGGCGAGTGGTCCGTTGCACAGGAACATGCCGCCACCGCGATGGCCATGGCTGCCTGCGAAGTTGCCACCGGGCGATTGGCGAAGACTCCGGCGACCCGCGGCCGCGTCATCGTTGCGTGCGCGGAGCGTGAGTGGCACTGGCTGCCCGCCGCCATCATCGGCTGTGCACTGCGCGGCGGCGGCTGGGAGACGACGTTGCTCGGGCCGGCGACATCCCCACTGCGGCTGAGCCGTTACGTACAAGACATCGGCCCGGTGGCTGTCGCCATCAGCTGTTCGGTGCTGGGTGCGCTGCCAACCACGCGTCGGTTCATCGAGACAAGCACCTCGGCGGGTGTGCCGGTTGTCGCCGGCGGTGCCGCTTTCGGCAGCGACCCCATCCGCGCGAAGGCGCTCGGTGCCACGGCATGGGCAGCTGACGCACAGGGCGCGGTGGACGCCGTCGCGGCCCTGCCGGTCGTCGTGTCGTCGGTGCCGCCGCTGCCCCAGGCGCCCGCACGGGAACAGGCTGTGTTGGAGCTGAGCCACCGGCATCTCGTCGATCGAATCCAGCAGGAATGGTCCGTGACCGCGAACTCGGAGCCCGGTCCCGGCCAGGCAACGCTGCGAGCCTTCGCACGCGATGCACTGCCGCAGGCCCTCTATTCCGTATGGGCGGCACTGCTCACCGGCGACACCCGGCCGCTGTCGGAGACGGCCGCGTGGATGGCCGACTTGCTCGCCAGTCGCGGTCTCGACGCGCCTAGCGCAATCGAGGAACTGACCACGGTGCTGGCCACCGTCCTGCTCGACTATCCGTTGAGCGTGGAATTGGTCCGAGATCACTTCAGACTGCGCTGAGGACCTGAGGCGTCTGGATGAGACCACGTCGACCGCCGGACGACGAACCGCCGTGAATTCTCCCCGGCCATCTGCGACCACCGCGTAAATTGATCGCGAGCGGTTGTCGACAAGACCAGGTGAGGGTCCGGATGAAACGTTCTGCACGCGCGATGCTTACGACCGGTGTCGCCGCGCTGTCGGTCGGCGCCGTGGTGACCACCCCGTCGGTACCTCCGGAGGCCTTGCGGACAGTCCTCGGAGTCCGACCGGCGACCGTGGTGACCGACATCGCCCCACTCATCTCGAGCGCGCAGCCGACACTCGTCTCCGAAGCCGAACTGGAAACCGCCTTGGCGCTGATCGAACAGCTCACCCCGGTGACCGACGGCAGGTTGCTGACCGTCGGGTTGGGCAGCTCCGACAAGCCGGGAACCGCCACCGTCGCACCATCGGTGTCGAACGAAGCCGACGTAGTGGTGCGCGATTCCGCGGACGGCCTCGCGGACGTGCAGTCGCTCGACAATCCCGCCCCGCTCAACGCGGCGTCGAACTTCATCGACGCTGTCTACTCGGTCACGAGGTATTGGGCCAACTATGTCTCACTTGAACTCGGCCCCTGGCTGATCAACTGGGTCCCGTTCGGGTACCTGGTCTCCGACCAGATCTCCATCTGGTACCCGAGCTTCGTTCTGCCCGTGGTCGACAGCTTCGTCTACGACTTCCTCGATCCGGTTGTCAACGACCCGCTGAACCTCGGCGTGTGGCTGAAAGGCGTCGGCGACATCGTCAACACCGCCGTCACCGGGGTCTACAACGGGGTCGTCAGCGAGATCGATTACGTCTTGAGCTTCGGCTGGTTCCCGATACCCTTGCCGCCGCTGCCGGACTTCCCGCTGCCCGGGCTCGCCTCGGACTCGACGCCGGCCGCGATGACGCTGGCCTCGAGTGAGGTCGACGCGGAGCCCGCCGAGCTCACAGCCGAATCCGTCGTCGCGGACGACACCGGGGAGACGACATCCGAACAGGTCGACACCGACGAGACGGACACCGCCACTGAGGATTCCGCCGAGGCGCAGGCAGAGCAGGGTCAGACGGACCCCGGGACGCTTGTCGACGGCGTCGATGAGGCCGCTGAGGAAGGGACGAGCGAGTCCTCGATTGAAGAAGGCGAGGAGACACCGGACGCGCCGAACGGTGCCGACGAGCCCGACGCCGCTGAGGAGTCCGGTGACACCGACCCGTACGGCGACGAGGACGCCGGTGGCGCCGAGCAGGAAGGTGAATCCGGCTCGGGTGAGAATTCCGCTGACAGCAACAGCGACGACGCGGGCGCACCCGACTCGAACGAGTGAGCCAACGCCGTAGCGCCCGTGCGCACTCGGGATCTGCTGAGCACCAGAGGATCACGCTGGCCCGCAGGGGGCTCCGCTGCATGTATGGGCGACATCTGCGTTAGCTTGCCCCGGGTGGGTGAGCTTGAGGATGTTCCTGTGCCCAGGCCCGTCCGTGAACGCGACACGAATAAGCAAGGCCAGCATGCGCGAGAGTTGGGGCTTCACGAGATGCCCGACTACGGGCATGCGTACGACTTCGAGACGTTCATGCGCCGCGCCGACTACCAACACGCCTGGCGGTTCTGCGATATGCGAATGCCCCACCCCGGGTGAACGAACGGCATCGGCGGCGGAAGCCTCCAGATGATCGCGGTGCCCATGGGGCAGTACGTCTGGGCAATAGGCGTACGCGAATCATGCCTCGACGCGCTCGCCGAGGCGCAGCGCGAAGCACACCCGAATTACAGTAGCGCGAACCCGAGCCCCAGCCCTATCGGCCCGAGACCAACATCTTCCACGAGGCCGTCTACGGCAAGGGCCGACGCCGCACGAGCTAGGCCGATGCCATCGCGGTCTCAACCAACACGGCGAAGCCGAAGTACAAATGGCTCAAGTTGGTGATGGCGCTCAGCACGGAATGCTTGTAGTAACAGGCGTTCTGCTCGACTTCGAGCAACGTCGAGAGGTTCGCTTCCTCGTCTTCAGAGAAGTGGATCGTGTCGCCGTAGTTGAACGTCAGGATGATCTTCTGCGGAACGATGTTCGCGTAGCTGAATGGTGGCACCTCTCGATCCTGCGGGACCGGCGGCGCAGCCATCTCGCAGACGATGGTCTGAAGCATCCGGTTCATCAGGGCTCCCCGTGACTTCGCCCACTGCGCGATAACACCTCTCGCAGCCTCCTGCTCGGCCGCCGGCAACAACTTCACGGCCTTCATGAGTCGGCCCTTCGCGCGGTCGAATGACGCCGAATCCTCGCCGCTGTGCAACTGGCGGAAGGCAATTGACGTTCCGCCGAAGGCTTCGGGAGATGGAAACTTCAAAGTGATCTCGGGCTGTCCACCATTCTTGTGGCTGAAGTTCATGCCGCTTTCTTCGTTCAGCGCTGAGTAGCCCGCGAGCTGGCGGCACATTCGCGCGTAGCGCTGAAGTACACGACGGTCGTCATCTGTAAGCGCTGGCAGCGCCGGGAATGCCGCAGGGTCCGGCAAGTTGAACGCGTACGTCAGAAGCTCCCAGTGGTGCCGGAAGCCGTGACTCTCGCCGACCGCGTGCTCGATCAGAGGCGGTTCGAAGTTGAGCTCGACCGGCTGCACCGAATTCTCGTACGGGATCAACTTGAATGTCCGGTTCCCCGTTAACGGGTGCACGACATTGTTCGTGATCTTGGAGAGCATCTGAATGTCGCCCCACTCGAACGAGAGGATTTCGGCTTGGTCGTTGTCGTAGTTCGAGGTCGTCATCTTGCACGGATCCTTCGGCAGTTCTAGTTTCGCCCGTATGTTCGAGCGCCCTCAGCATAATGGCGCACACTGACACTTATCGGCGTGTCGCGTCGCGTGTCTCCGGGCCGAGCGGCATCGTTCCTCCACCCGAGCTAGCCGCGTAGGGGCTGCCGAGTACCCGGCGGGTAAGGCGAGCGCCGGGACGGTTTCAGCTTTGGTGCCCCCGGCCGGACTTGAACCGGCGACCAACCGATTATGAGTCGGCGGCTCTAACCAACTGAGCTACAGGGGCGTGCGGGACAAGGGTAACGGTTGGCCGTTCCGCGCTTCTCGCCCCGGCGACACGCTCGCCTCCGCGCCGGGGTGACGCCGGGGTGACGCCGGGGTGAACCGAATACCGAACTACCCCGAAGCCCTTCTAGCAGGACAAACTCTGCGGCGCGGGCGGCCTCGTAATCGGATTATGACTCCACGGCTCTAACCAACTGAGCTACCGCCCCATGCGACCTGCGCGGCAACCATGGTCGCATACGTCCGTTCAGGCGAAGACCGTCTGCCCCGCCTCGTCGACCTCGTAGCGTTCCGTCCCGTCGGCGACGCGCGGCGCGTCCGCGGCCAGGGACACCGCGATCTTGTTCGCCGCGTTGCGCATCACATCCAGCGTCAGCTCGAGCATCTGCTTGCCGGAGAAGTGCTTCCGCACTCCCGCGGCGACCTCCGGGCTGATCTGCGACGGCGACCAGATCAGCGCGTCGACATAACGCAGCGCCGCCTTGTGTGCATCCGAGAGTCCGTCGGCGGTCTCGAAATCCGCGATCTGGCGGTACAAGTCCTCCGAGCCGCCGGCGTCGAGCGCGTGCCCTTCGCGCAACGACTTGCACAGCCGGCAGTTGTGGGCCTCGGCTCCGCGCAGCCGCACGACCTCCGTGGTGACGGGGTCGAGGTTGCGCATCCGCGCCACCGCAGGAACGAAGTCGTTCAGCAGGGCGCCCACCGGATCGGTGTCGTGGTCCCGCGCCACCTCTGGCTGTTGCCCGGCTTGCCCACGTCGAGGGCCTCAAACCCGGCCCAGACACGCGGGACGAAATCGGCGACGAAGATCGTCACCACCGTGCAAAACGCGTTGTCGCCGGTGCTCTCCAGGAACCGCTTACGCTGGTTCTCGCCGATGCCGGTCACGTCCACCGCGAACTGGTCGGCGAACGCGGCGAGCACCGACTG